>JAEEGL017284206.1_pt1 | contig 44008 bp, 36 predicted proteins | sample 9134231 | NCBI WGS metagenome assembly JAEEGL01 (sample SAMN16246548, study PRJNA631951) | gut metagenome | biome: gut microbiome; feature: rumen; material: fiber-attached | host: Bos | place: Iran: Karaj | collected 2018-10
ATGTTAGCACTAACTTTAATCCCTATCAAAACATAAGTAATGAGGAAACTAATGTCGAAAAAAATCCAGATGATGAAGAAGATGCCCTGGATAACACTGACGCCGAATTACCAAATGAGCAAGAAGATTTAACTGCGATTGACACGGACGCAATTGAGGTCGCTAGAAAGAAAGAAGAAAAAAGAGCTCATTTTCAAAGCGCTAGATTAGCCTTCATTGTTGTTATGTTCGTAATTATCGTTGCCATCATGGTATCTTATGCCAGAATGGATAAAAGCAAAGAGAAAGTAATAATAAAACCAATTACTATTCATACTAAAGACGACCCACCAATAGAGGAATTAGATTTTTCTGCCGAGCTTAATAATTACTACCAAACAAGAGAAAAAAATAATATAGAAAAAATGTTGGTTGATAACTCCTCTGATCCTGAAAAAATGTCAGAAATAAATAGTATAGTGTTAAAACAAATAGAAAAAATAATTGATGATATTATAAAGAATTCTTCTACTGAAATACAATATGATAACAAAATACTTGATTTAGACGAATACCTTAATAGTTTAAGAAGCATAAAATTTAACGAAGCAGAACTATTAAGTGAGGTCGATTATAACAATATCAAAGAGAGGTTAAGTCATTTAAAAGAGACATCTACGAGCTACTTTGACGCTTTAAACTACTATAATGCTAAAGACTATAACAAAGCTTATAATACATTTAGTGCTATTCCCGAAGATAATAGCTTTAATAAAGCAGCAGTTGAACAAATGAATAAAATTACTGAGGAAATTCTAGGTCTGTTAAAAAATGATATTACTAAAATGAGTGCAAACCTTGATTATATGAATGCAAACGAACAAAAAAATAGATATTATCAGATAAAACTAATAATTGAGCAATATAATGCGGCATATCCATATTTGCATCTAGAAACAAACCCAACCTACAATGATTTGCTACAAAAATATACTGATTTAAGTCAATAAGACCCTGTCTGGAGGTCTTTTTCTTTTGCTAAAACTATTGTATAATAATATCGGTGATATTATGAAATTTACTTTGTTAAAAGATGAAGAATTCACGAGATTTGTTGATCAAAGGCCCGAAAAAAATTTCTTTCAAACAACTATGATGAGGGATAGAATAGAAAAAGAAGGAAAAGAAAATTATTTAGTTGGTGTAAAAGATAAAAAAGGTAAAGTATTAGCAGCGGCATTTATCGCTGATACCGGACATAGGTTTTGGGGTAAAAAAACTTTTGAAAGCTACAAAGGATATATTATGGATTATTCTGATAAAGAGTTGTTAAATTTTTTTACCGAGGAGCTTAAGAAGTTTTTAAAAGAGAAAGACGCTCTTAGAATAATTATAGATCCTTATATTGTAAATGTTTCGCGCGATATGGATGCCAAAGAAACTGGTGAAGTAGATAATCGCCCGATAGCAAAAAAATTGGAAAAACTAGGGTATTACTACAATGCTAATGGCGCTCAAGTAAAATGGTGCTACTGTCTTGACATTAACGGAAAAAGTTCAGAGGAACTATTTAAAGAATTTCGCAGTAGTACTAGAAATAATATCAACAAAACGATTTCTAAGTTCAAATTAAATATACGAGATTTAAACAAAGACCAATTACAAGAGTTTAAAAAAATAACTGAAGATACGTGTGATAGAAGAGAGTTCCAAGATAAGACATTGAAATACTATGAAGATATGTATGATGCTTTTGGGAAAGATGTGGTTTTTAAAATATGCGAATTAAACTGCGATGAATACATCTCTAATTTGAAAGCGGAAATAGAAGAGTACAACAGGAAAATAAATGAATTGTCTGATTCTTCTTCAAATCGTAAGAAAAAAGAAGAGTATAAAAAACAATTAGAATCTAATGAGAATAAAATAAAAGAAACAGAAACTCTAAAAGCTGAAAAAGGAAATGTTATTCCTTTGTCAGCCGCTATGTTTATCCTGTATGGGGATGAAATAGTATATTTGTTTAGCGGTTCGTATGAAGAGTATATGAAATACTGTGGCCAATATCGTCTCCAATGGGAAATCATAAAGTATGCAGCGGATAATGGCTACAGAAGATATAATTTCTATGGTATACAAGACGTATTTAACCCTAAAGGTAAAGATTATGGAGTGTATGAATTTAAAAAGGGTTTTGGCGGCTATGTAGAAGAATTACTAGGATCATACATCCTTGATATAGATTCTAAGGCTAAGATATATAACCTTTTAAGAAGAATAAAAAGAATAATAAAAAGATAGGGTCAACCATTAAAAGTTGACACTATCTTTTTTTGGTGTTATATTGATGAGGAATTTTATGGAAAGAGAGGAGTGAGAAAATGGGCAATAGAATTCAAAATAAAACAATTAGACTAGAGGACGTGAACAGAAAAATAATGTTATTTTCTCACGAAATACTATTTCCTGTGAGAACTTTATTTTAATTCATTTCCTTTATAGAAAGGGAAGAATATGAAAAGACTGAAACATTTCAAAATACTGTTTCGGTACTTAAAAGAGGATAAATTACTATTTACAATTTATTTAGTCTTTTCGATTTTGAGATACTTTGAACCCCTTTTAAATGCTTTTATATGGGCTAATGCTCTCGAGGCCATTTCTAAAGGGAATGAAAAAAGATTTATCATATACCTAGTTTGTTGGAGTGGGGTTATTATCCTATGTTGGGTATTAATCTCCTTACCAGTCGATTTAATCTATAATAAATTAGAAAAGAAATTTATGAGTAACGTTAACAAAGACTTATATCGAAAAGTAAGTAATCTACCAGCTGTCGCCTATGAAGAAATAGGTGTTGGAGAATTCATTAATAGGATGTATACAGATCCAGATAGAGTATTGGAATTATTGCAAAAGCTGATAAAACTTACTTGCCGTTTAATAATTGCCATAATTATCGTTGTTATTTCATTTACAATTTCGTTATCAGTTGGTATAGAACTAATTATATTATGTGTTGTAATGTTTGTTCTTTCTAACATCTATTATCCAAAACTAAAAAGAATTAATGAGGATATTAAAAAAGAAGCAGACGAATATGTAAGAGTTGCTACTCAAAATATATCTGGTATAAGAGAAATAAAAGCTTTAGGCATTAAAGGAAACATCAACAATCGAGTTTTTAAACGTATTGATTCTTTGTTTAACAAAGAAAAAGAAGCTGGTAAAAACGAAAGTGTTTATTACATCATTAATAATCTATTCTATTTTACAATTCAATTTGTAATACTATTTACTTTAGGACACCAATACTTTCAAGGGTTAATAACTTTTGCATCCTTTATAGTGGTTGAAAAGTATATTTGGCGAATAGATGAGGTAGTAGAATCTCTTTCAGAATTTGGTGTTAGCTTTAATAAAGTAACCGTATCTTTGAAAAGAATAGACGAATTGATTGGTAATGAATTATACTTGGATGAACAATTTGGTAAAAGAGTATTAAAAGGAAATAATTACGAAATAGAATTTAACAATGTCTATTTTAAGTATCGAGATGATGAAGAATTAATATTAAAGGGTTTAACAATGAATTTAAAACCAAATAAAAAAATAGCTATAGTAGGTAAATCCGGAGAAGGAAAATCTACATTATTTAACCTATTATTAAGATATTTTGATAGTGTAAAAGGGACAATAAAAATCAATGATATCAATATTAAACAATTATCAGAAAAATCTTTGCGAGATAATATTTCTGTAATTAGACAATCTCCGTTTTTATTTAATACTACAATAATGGATAATTTTAAAGTAGTAAAAGAAGATGTTACTTTAGAAGAAGTAAGAGAAGTCTGTAAAAAAGCTTATATTGACGAATATATTATGTCTTTGCCTAATCAATATGAAACACTAATAGGTGAAGGTGGTGTAAACTTGTCAGGAGGTCAAAAGCAAAGAATAGCTATAGCGAGAACGCTGTTAAAGAATACAAAAATTATTCTTTTTGACGAAGCTACCAGTGCTTTAGACAACGAGTCTCAAGAATACATAAAGAAAACAATAGATAACCTTGTAAAAGATCATACAATTATAATAGTTGCCCATCGTCTTTCCACTATTATGGATGCCGATGTTATCTATTGTATCGAAAAAGGTCGAGTAAGTGCTTCAGGTAATCATGAAGAACTTATGAAGACCTCAAAACTATATAAGAAATTATATAGCCCAGAAGTATTAGATATCTAATACTTCTTTTTATATCAAAAAATATTGAAAACACTTTGAATTATCAACTATAATTGAATAGGGTATTGTATGTTACAAAAAGGAGAAATAAAATGAAATGTTATGAAGAAGAAAGAGATAAACTAATTGAATTGATTTTAAACAAACCGATTCCTAAAGGAAATGAAGTTATATATAGTAGAAAGGAATTGCTTGAATCTGGTTTTTCAAAGCATTATATATCCAAGTTTGTGGAGAAGGGCTTTATCGCAAGAAAAAAACCAGGTGTTTATTCATTTATAGGAAGAAAAGAATTGTTTGAAAAGGGACCCTATCTGGTCCCTGAGCAATCAAAAAAGTGTTATCAGCTGTGCATTAGAATAGCATCGTCTGATATAGATGAAATAAGTATAGAAGCAAGCTACAAAGCTATTTTATTGATAATCAATGAAAAGGATTACCCGGAAGTTTGGGATTATATCAGGGTGCTGAGAGATACAAATGATTCGGAATGCCTATCTGACGCTGCTGCTTTTGTCTCACTATTAGACCATATAATAGTGCTTCCAAAGGATTTCAAGTCGTGGTTTAAGGATGATATTAGAAGCGTGGGACTTGCTCGGATTTTAAAAACAACAGAATCAAATGAAAGTTTTTCCAATACAATTAGAGCTTTAATTAGCGAAGGAACCATTAACGAAGCTAAAGAAAGGCTGAAAACTATAAAAGAAGGAAAGGAAAAGAGTCCCTCAACAGCCGATGCCATCCTGTCTAAGCTTGTTGTAGCAGCAACAGAGTATAAAAGAATAAAAGAAAAAAAGATTCTGGATCTGGTAAAAGACAAGAAATACGAAGAAATAGTTGAATACTTGAAAACGATTGAATACCACAAGTTACTTAGCCATCAGGAAAAGACGGTTTTAAAAATTTCTGAAATTATTATAAATATAAAAAAAGGTAGGGCTATCCCCACTCCAATAACAACAAAAGCTCATAGCATAACTGAAGCGCTAAATAATGATAATTACTTATTAGCTGCAGCATTTGCAGTAAGAGAAGAGAATAACCCAAAAGATAATGATCCTATTTATATATTACTAAGAGATTTATACGAATTAAAAAAGGATAAAATAATTGTATCTGATATTATAACAGTTTTAAAAAGCTGTGATAATATAGAGATTGTTTTGTCATATATAAGCCTTTATCTTGGAACAGATAATAGTACATATATATCTTACTTTAGAACGCTTATAGATATATGTGAAAGAGAAAATCAAGAGTTTGTAAGGGTAGAAAACGATCTGCGAAAATTTAAAAATCGAGACTTCTCCCTAGATGCTAAAGGTTATTTACGAGGTGCAGCAAGAGCTTACAATGGCAATCAATTAGGGTTGTCAAATCTATATTACAGCTTACACACAATAGCAGTATCAATAAACCAAGAATTAGGGACAGTAATGGGTGTCTTTGAGGATCAGGAAAACTCTTTAGGAATATTCGCCGAACCGCAACAAACACCGATTTCAACATCCTCATCGCAATTAGAAGAAGAGTATTCTAAGGAACCTGAGTTACCTGAAGACTATGCAAGGCTATTACATATGAATTTGATGCTAAAAAAAGACATTATAGTACTTCCTCCAATGTCAGAAGCCAGATTGAATGATTTACGAATAATAATTAAAGAAGATTATGAAGATATATCAACATACGTCATGGTGGAAGGGAAAGAAAAAAGACTTGTCTTAAAATACTCTCCTCACATTGCAACTTTCGATTATTGTAGCGCTATATCTGATTTAAATTCAAAACTAGCAAGAGGGGATTATAGTGGAGCGCGCCAATCAGGATTGTTAGCGTTACATTATTTAGACCGTCCTCAAAACTTATCCAACATTTTGGCAGTTCTCGGAGGAACATATAAAGGTCTGGGAGAATATCATTTGTCTCGCCAATACTATTCTCTCGCATCAGCGTTAACACAAAGAGAAAATATTAAGTCAGAATATTCTTCTACCATTTCGTATCTTTGTGAAAAAGACCAATCTAACGAACTGGAATCGAACAATCTTGTCTTCTCAGAACAAGCTCTTATAAACAAGTACAACTTTGGACTAGAAAATGTCCAAGAGATTATTTTGCAGATAGTAGACCAAATCATTAAAACTTTAGGTAATGAAGAAAAACCAGAACAACTTCCTGAAGATATCAAAGATATCTTAAGGTCACTTATTGCTCAGAAAGAATATGCAAAAGTTTGGGAACAATTATCTGAAGATAACCAAGATATCTTGACTTTATTAATTGCTAGAGAAGCATATATTTCAGGAGATAATATATTTGGTAACGAATTGTTACAAACAATATCAAGTAAAAGTATCTCAGATAAGGTAAGGTTAGTTTATCATCAAATAATAGACGATCGGCCATATTATAAAGATTGGGGAAGCAAAGATAGTGGTTTCCCTCGAATAGATGAATTATCTATGCACTATCTCACTCTCTCATTAAAAAAAGAAGAGAAAGAAGGAGTTTAAGCAGAAAAAAGTATTAGACAGCTAATACTTTTTTAACTATATAAACAATATATATGTTATAATGTATAACATAATAGAGGTGTGTGTGATGGATAGCAAAATAATTCTGTTAAAATTCCCTGATAATAAATTTCATACCGCAAGTGTAACGCGTTTTGTCTCTGTTCCCTATAAAGGGCAGGAGATAAACACGATATGGTATGTTGATTTGACAGAACTAGATACTGAAGAAAAAAACTCTGTTGGTTCTTTCTCTATAATTAGAGATAACCTAGATGGAACTTACACCAATCTAAATTGTGGATCTCACGATGAATACGAGAAAATATATAATGAATTAAAAGAAGAAATAATTAAAAAGAATTATACTCAAAAAGAGTTAAATACACTTCCATATAGTATCGATACTGTTGAAGACTATGACTTTTTTGCCGGACCAGAAGATACGGAAGTGAAAGAAGAAGTATCATTTTCTGATAATATTAAAAATATTAGGAGAGAGCTCTATTCCCGTATTGGAGCTTTTGTTATCCCTTCTTCAAGAGATGATTACCTTTTCCAAGAAGAAGAACTATGTAATCACTTGAGCGAACTTGAAAGAAATCTTTCCGATAGCGCTTGGGAAGATATAAAAAATGACATCTTATCATACTTAACTCTAAAACAAATTAATATGAATGCGGGATATATATTACTTCAGGACGCTGTAAGCACTTTAAAAGAAATAGAGGAATTTGCTTTAAGCGAATATCAAAATTCAAAAGGAACTACAGGAGCGTTTGAAGATAATAACCAGGAAAAACAAAAAGAAATCATCTCTTTTGTGGAGGATACGTCTGAAAAAGAAAAGAATTATCAATATATCAAAACAATCTACGTATTGTGGAATAAACTTATTTCTAATGTAGCTAATTTTGTCTATTTAGAATATAATTCTTATTTAAAACTAAATATAGGCTATAGTATTAATTATAGAAACATAACTGATAACTACCGTCAAATTAATAGAGAGCTAATTAATATAATAAAAGAAAAAGACCTTACAATAAATACTAGAAATATTGTAACAGTAAAAGACAATCTAATTAATTACAAGTTTTATATTATTCCACTGGATGATCCTGATATCTTTAGTTCTTTAAAAGATAGTCAAAATCCTATAGTTTTATCTGGAACATTTCAAGATTCCTATACAGCTATTACAGAAGCCTTAAAAAGAAAAAATATGATTATTACAGAAAGAGAAACCTTAGGCATTTTCGAGCAATAATATTGTTCGTTAATGCTTTTTTTCACTCTCTAAAAGTGCTATTATAGTACTAGGTGGTTTTATGGAAGTGGATATTGGTTCTCAAACTTTTCCTGTTGAGATTACAAGAAAGAATAATAAAAATATTTATTTTCGCTTCAAAAATGATACCTTATATGTTAGCTGTAATAGATTTATTTCGGAAAGAGAAATAATAAAAATGATAAAAGATAATCAAGAACCACTAAAAAAAATGTATGATAAAATAAAAAGAAAAGAAAAAAACGATATCATTTTTCGATATTTAGGCACCCCAATTACCATTGTATATGACGAAAGAATAAAAAATACATATTGGGAAGAAAACATCTTATACACTAAAAATGAAAAGAATTTTGATAAATGGTATAAAGAAGAATGTTTAAAGATTTTTAAAGAAAGAATAGATTGTTTACTACCAAGATTTAATAACATACCTGAGTTCTCTGTTAAAGTGCGAAAAATGACCAGCCGTTGGGGTGTAAACAACGTAACCAAAAGAATAATCACCCTAAATACAGAATTATTAAAAAAAGACATAGATTTAATTGATTATGTAATAGTTCACGAATTATGTCATTTTTATGAAGGAAATCACAGCAGTCGCTTTTGGAATCAAGTATCATTAAGATATCCAAACTATAAAGAGGCTAGAAAGAGGTTAAGAATTGAATAATATAGAAATAATAAAGTCATTAGATAATAAAAAAGTAAAAAAATATACAAAGTTATTACAAAAAAAGTATCGCGAAGAAGAAAAAAAATTTATTGTAGTAGGAGATCATCTGGTAAGTGAAGCATATAAAACCAACAATTTACTTGAAGTTATAAAAACAGAAGATAATAATATCTGCTTCGATGTGCCAACAACCTATGTAACATATGACATAATCAAAAAAATAAGCGGTATGAGCAATCCCCAGTCAATCATTGGCATTTGTAGAATGATTACACCCAGTAACATAGGGGAAAAGGTATTAATGTTGGATGATATCCAAGATCCAGGAAATCTAGGGACAATTATTCGAAGCGCTGTGGCTTTTAATATCGATACCATAGTGGTTTCTGAACATACTGTTGATTTGTATAATGACAAAGTAGTCAGAGCTTCCGAAGGAATGTTATTTAATATCAATATTGTTAAAAAGAATTTAATAACTTATATAGAAGAATTAAGAACTAATAATTACAAAATATTTGGGACAAATGTAAATGGCGGCAAATTAGTTGATAATCTAGAATTGCCAAATAAGTATGTTATAATAATTGGTAACGAAGGCAGCGGAGTAAAAGAAGAAATACTATCTAAATGTGACGAATACTTTTATGTCCCTATGAGTTCAAAATGTGAAAGCCTTAACGTTGGAGTGGCAACAAGTATAATACTCTATGAATTAGATAAGAATAATTAAAGAAAGAAGTAGTATAATGTTATATATAGGTAAAATTGTCAATACTCATGGAATTAAAGGCGAATTACGCTTACTTAGTAATTTTTCAGCCAAAGAGAAAGTCTTTATCCCAGGAATGCCTATTTATATAGATAATCAAAAAGAAATAATAACCGGTTATCGCCATCACAAAATATTTGAAATGATTACTTTAAAAAACTATAATGATATAAATCAAGTTTTAAAGTACAAAGGCAAACCTGTATATATCAAGGAAGAGGATATGAAAATCTCCCAAGAAGAATATATATTAGAAGAATTAGTTGATTATGTTATTATCGAAAATGGAGAAAAATTAGGACGAGTTAAAGAAATAGTATATAATAACGGCAATGACTTATTGTCAGTATCAGCTGCAAAAGATTTTTACATTCCTAATAATTCCCATTTTATTAAAAAAGTAGATAAAGAAAAAAAAGAAATAACTACGGAGAATGCTAAAGGACTGATATTATGAAAATAGACATCTTAACTATTTTTCCCAATATGTTTGACAATATCTTCAACGAGTCTATTATAAAAAGAGCTGTTGAAAATGATATAGTTAGCATTAATATAGTGAACTTCCGGGATTATAGTGATGATCCACATAAAAAAGTAGATGACACTCCATATGGTGGCGGAGCCGGGATGGTTCTAGCTCCGGGGCCTATATTCAACTGCGTAGAGGAGTTAAAAACTAAAGATTCAAAAGTAATACTCCTAACTCCAGATGGCATTCCATATAAACAAAAAAATGCTTATGATTTAAGCAAAGAAAAACACTTGATAATTATTTGTGGCCATTATGAGGGCTTTGATGAAAGAATAAGATCTTTAGCCGATATAGAAATAAGTATTGGTGATTATGTGCTAACTGGTGGAGAAATACCCGCTATGGTTTTGGTCGACTCAATAGTACGATTATTACCAGGAGTTATTAATGAACAAAGCCATCTCGAAGATTCGTTTAATCATAATTATTTATTAGATTATCCAACCTACACTAAACCAAGAGTGTTTAGAGGAATGGAAGTGCCAGAGGTATTAACTTCTGGTGATCACGCCAAAATTAACAAATGGCGTCAGGAAGAAAGTATAAAAAAAACAAAAAAACGTCGTCCTGATTTATTTAAGTAAGAGGGTGAAAAAATGTCAAACTATAAAGTAACTAAAAATATCGATAGTATTAATGTCGCTCATATCAACCAGTATGAAGGATATGATTTTTCTCCCAAAGATAATGCCCATAACTTGTTAAAAGTTACAAAAGTTACTATAGTTGACAAAAAAATGATAGATAGAATCCTCTCTATGAAATTTGAAAAATACTTCCGCCGTTTAGTTGCACTAGCACTAAGAGTGTTAGAAGATGATGAATCCAGTGATGATTCGGCAGCAGACATAGTCTTAGACGAAGCAAAATTGGTTAAAGGAATATTAGAAAATAGATATAAAAAATATTTGAGTTATGAAAAAGAACAATTATTTCTCGAAAAACTCCGAATAATAGAAAACCAAATGCAAATGAAAAAAATAGAAAATCAGCGAAAAATGGCCTATTATGAATCGATGGAAATGACCTCATCAAGGCGCATGTAATATTAAAGTACGACGAAAAGCCGTACTTTTTAAATGCTTTAAAACGGAAACACGGTGTAAAACGGAAGTGTAAACGAAGTGTTTTTGTTTTACAAAACCGAATGTAAAGGATGTATAATGAAATCATAGAGGAGGATTGATAATATGAAACCTCAAAAGGAGCCGATTCACATCAATGCTAAAAAAGATGATATTGCTGAAGTAGTTCTAATGCCGGGGGATCCTCTAAGGGCTAAGTATATCGCAGAAAAGTTTCTCTTTGATGCTAAATTAGTAACATCAGTAAGAAACATGCTTGGCTATACAGGATACTATAAAGGCAATAGAATCACAGTAATGGGCTCTGGTATGGGATTACCTTCTATGGGAATTTATTGCTTTGAACTGTTCTACTATTACAACGTTCAAAAAATAATTCGTATAGGTACTTGTGGAGTAGTCAATCCAAAAGTTGAAATTCCAGAAATAATCGTTGCTGACAAGGTGTGGAGCGAAGCAAACTTTGCTTTCTCCTATAATGGTTTTAAAGAACATCTTGTAACACCAAGTATGAATCTTACTAACAAAATCATTAAAAGAGCCGAAGAGAGTAAGCAACCGATTCATGTTGGAGCTATAATGACTACCGAAGTATTTGGCCCATACGTCGATGACGAAGCTATTGTAAAACGTGTCCCAGAATACTTGGATGTTCTAGGAGAAGAAATGGAAGCTTATGCTTTAATACACGTTGCGAATAGTTTCAAAAGGGAAGCAGCAGCAATAGTTACAGCTGTTGATTCAAAGTTTAGCGATAAAATTCTAACTATCGAAGAAAGAGAAAAATCGCTAGACGATATGATTAAATTGGGTTTAGATGCCTTAATTTAATCACGGGGAAAGTGATACTAGGACCTAAGTGCCTTAATAAAAAGAACTATTAAAGTTCTTTTTATTATGCTATCATAATAAAAGGTGATACAAATGTATGCGGAGGTATTAATAGAGTACAATTCTAAAGCAGTTGATAAAACTTTTACATATATCGTTCCAGAAGCTCTTATCTCTAAGATAAAAAAAGGAATGAAAGTAAGAGTACCGTTTACAAACAAAATTATTAATGGTTTTATAGTTAATATATTACCTTCTTATACTTCTGAATACGATCTTAAAGAAATAGAATCTATTGTAGATGAATACTTGGTTTTAAACGAAGAAATGTTAAAACTAGGTTCTTATTTACAAGAAAAAACTCTCTGTACTAAAATAGCTGCTTATCAAACTATGCTACCATCTTCTCTAAAAGTAAAAGATAAAAAACAAAAAGACTATTCAAAATATCTAGAATACATCAAGCTAATCGCTGATGACGATACCATTAAAGAATATAAAGATAAACATAAAACAGCCAAAAAACAAATAGAAGCTATAAATATATTGAAAATTGAAAGACAACTAAAAAGTTCTATTTCTCCTAGTGTAGTTAAAGCTCTAAAAGAGGAGAATCTAATTACCATTGTCAAAGAACAAATATATCGTATTAATAAAAAGGAAAAAGAAGAAGAGAAAATAACCCTAAGTAAAGAGCAAGAAAATGTTCTTAACGCAATAGATTTAACAAAACAAGATACCTATCTTATCCACGGCGTAACTGGTTCGGGTAAAACAGAAGTATATATGCAATTGATTGATAGGGTGATAAAAAAAGGAAAAAATGCCATTATGTTAGTTCCAGAAATATCTTTAACTACACAAATAATTAACAAGTTCTATGATAGATTTGGTAATGATGTGGCCATTTTTCACAGTGCCTTGTCAGATGGCGAAAAATATGATGAATATCTAAAAATATATCGTAAAGAAGTTCATATAGTAATAGGAACAAGAAGTGCTATTTTTACTCCCCTTAATAACCTAGGAATAATCATTATTGATGAAGAACATAGTGATACATATAAACAAGATTCTACTCCGCGTTATCACGCCATAGACATGGCGATATTTAGATCGAAATATCATAACATTCCTTTAGTATTAGGCAGTGCCACTCCTTCTTTAGAAACCATGGCCAGAGCTTTAAAAGGTGTATATAAATATCTTGAAATGAAGAATAGAATAGGCAGTGCCATTCTCCCTAAAGTAGATATTGTAGATATGTCGATTGAACTAAAAAAAAGAAATGTTATATTTAGTTCATTGCTGAAAGAAAAGATTAAAGAACGTTTAGAAAAGAAAGAACAAATAATACTATTATTAAATAGAAGGGGATATTCTACAGTAGTTACATGCAAAAATTGCGGATATACTTATACTTGCCCATATTGTGATATAGCTCTTACCTATCATAAAAGCACAAATAATTTAAGATGCCATTACTGTGGCTATACAGTAATAAAAAGTGACAAGTGCCCAGAATGCCAAGAAAAGTCTTTAGACGATCGCGGATTAGGAACAGAAAAATTAGAGCAAGAATTAAAAAAAGAGTTTCCTAATTCCAGAGTAATAAGAATGGATGCTGACACAACTAGAAACAAAGGATCACATGAAGATATAATAAATCGTTTTAAAAATCACGACTATGATATTTTATTAGGTACACAAATGATTAGTAAAGGCTTGGATTTTCCTCTTGTAACCCTTGTAGGTATTATAAATGCTGATACTACACTTAACATGCCAGATTTTAGAAGCGCCGAAAGAACTTTTTCCTTACTAAACCAAGTATCGGGTAGAGCGGGAAGAAGCGGATTATTAGGCGAGGTAATACTTCAAACCTTTAACCCTGATAATTTTACTTTAAGTTGTGTTAAAACTAATGACTACATGCGATTCTATACCCATGAGATGTCAAACCGTCATAAACTGAATTATCCGCCATATTACTATATTACAAGTATAAAGATAGCGTCTAAAGAATACGAATTAGCTTCCAAAGAAATACTGAAAGTGAAAAGATACCTTGATAGCAATCTATCTAAAGAAACGATAATACTTGGGCCTTCAACAGCAGCAGTCTTTAAAATTAATAACATTTATAGATTTCAAATAATAATAAAATATAAAAGAGAGCCCGCATTAAATAACGCTTTAAAAAAACTAGATGAAATATATATGAATAATAGTAAAGTAAATATTGAAATCGATAATAATCCTTTGCATGTCTAATCGATAATTTTTACTTATTATCAATTTGTGCTATAATACATGGCGGTGATTAATTATGAGTATGTTTAAATTAGATAAAAAAGAAGCTGCAGTTTCAGGCAATTGGGCAAAATGGGTAAATCAAAGTTATGCTGAATATGTGAAATCATATGAAGCATATAAAAAAGCATTAGAAGAAGGCGACGTGAATAAGAGCTTTGAGAAATACATTGTTTTCATAGACCGTTTAAATGAATTGTACCAATCCTATATTAGATTGTTGGAACATGTAATTGATGAAGGTAATAATAAAACAAAAATATATTATAGTTTGATTCTATCAAACACCAAAAGAAACAATAAAAAAATTATGCAATTGCTACTTGGGCCTATGTTAAGAATTAAAAGTATGATAAAAGAAAAAGACCAAGAATTAGAGAATAGACTTGTTTATAGTCGTACCGTATTATGGAGTCTACAACAAAGCAGTTATAATGAAAATAAAAATATTGCCGCTGATTCTAAATATCAAAGAATAATGGATTTACTAAAAGCGGTATATATGGAAGTACGAAAGATAAAAATTCCTAGCACAGCAATATCAGGATATATCAGAGAAATTCGAAAAGCAATAGCTGATAAAGAAAACTATATATTGGCAGAATGTGGAATAAGGCCAGAAACTACTCTAGCTATTCAAGAAATGCTGAGCGAATTATCTATACAAAGTTGCATGCGAGATGAAAAAGTAAAAAGTATAGCAAGAGAAAAGGGATCTTATCCTGGATATGAAGAGATTGATAGTTATATCGAAGGAATAGAAAACTTGAACTGGTTAGATAAATCAAAATATAAACAAAAACTAGCGCTAATTGAAATAATTAAAGTATGCATGGAAAGATTGTTTGAAATATATAACATATTAAGTGAAATACATTTTGACGATCAAGTGAAGCAAGAACAAGTCAGCATAGCAAAGAATAAGGCTGATGGAGCAATAAAAGAACTTGCCAAAATACTAATAGTAGAGAAAAGAGGCGTAAATGCCCTTGAAAGAAAGTCTGGTAAGAAAGTTGAACCAACTCCATTTTTCGAAACATTCATCTCTGTAGGTGGATCTGGCGAAAAAAAAGAAGTTGAATTAATGCCATTCTTTTTAGCGGAAGATTGGTTTATCAATCATAAAGATGAATTCATGAACGAACGCGAAAATCCAGCTGTTTTATATGGTCATATCGATGTTTATAAACTGGAAAAAAGCGAAGAGATGAAAAGAGTGCTTGATATGATATTAACAAAAGAAGAAAAGGAAGATGCCAGAGATGAGTTGCTTGTTATCTGTGAAGACAATGCTTTAATGTGTTTCCCTGATTCATATGAAAAAAATGATTTATATTATTTTGCTTCTTTATTTGTCTACGCAGCATTATTTGATAGAGCATGTAGGAAGTATGCTAAACAAATAAAAGCCCGCAAAGGTGTTTCTAAGATTAAGGTATAAAAATACAAAAACCCGTTTTGATAACGGGTTTTTTATTTGACATATCTATAAATCTTATTGACTTCTGCAATCGCACCTTTTTTATTAAAGAGCTCATCAATATTAACAAAACGATAATTCTGATCTTTTAAATAATCTATTGCTTTTAATACACCATCAACAGAAGTGGGATATAAATCGTGAAGTAAAACAATATCTCCGTCATTTACATTATTAATAATGTATTCATATATTAAATCGGCATTTCTTTTTTTCCAGTCTTCTGTATCTACACTCCATAGAATAAATGTCATGTTACTATTGTTTAATATTTCCTTATTATAATTACCGTAGGGAGGTCTTAAATATTTAGGCTTATTACCAGTAATGTTAGCAATTATATCATTAGTATTATTGATCTCGCCTAAAGCTTCTTCCAAACTAAGTCTTAATAGATTTTTATGACTATACGTATGAGATCCTACTACATGTCCTTCTTCAATCATACGTTTTATTATATCTCCTTGGTTTACCGCTCTATTACCTAACACAAAAAATGTTGCTTTAGCATTTCTTTCTTTTAACCCGTCTAACAACGTTGTAGTAATATCCAAAGCCGGTCCGTCATCAAAAGTAAAAGCTAGATATTTTGGCAGATTTAATTCCTCGGTTTTATCAACGTTCTCTTGAATAGTCTCTTCTCTCTCTGGAGTAACTTCAACATCCTTATTGGTATCCTTTATTATCTTTTCCCTAACTCTAAAATATTTTTTATTCAAATATTCTTTAATATAACTATAATTAATCGGTATACTTATCTCCTCGTTATTATTAATAATTATTATATGTATACTATTCTTACTAAATATTAGCAACGAATAGTTTTTATCTTCTATTTCTAACAAAGACTCATCATAATCAATATCGTTTAAATAATCAACACAATTAGAGTTGAATATGGTATATAAGCCATAATCTTTTTTTATTAAATCTTCTTGCTTTAAAACTTTTTTAGCTTTTTCATCATAATAAATAATATAGTCTTTTCTTTTTAAAATATCTTTTATATTTGCTATTCCTCTAATATGAAAAGAATAAATATCTTTGTATTTGCTATACTCATAATCTATAACCAATTTTCCTTTATCATTCTTAACTTCTTCCAAAAATGAATTTTTAATATTATCAATTATTGTATCAATACCATTATTAAGTATTTCATCAGAACTATATATTTGGGTAATCTGTATAGAATAATTCTTGTCATTAATGGTAATCTTTTTTGTTTGAATTCTAAAATCTTTATTAAATATATTAGAAGACATTAGAAAAATATTTGTTATTATTCCAATAATACATAAAATAATAATTAACACAAACAAACTATTATTCTTTTTCATAAGCTATCCTCTACTAAATAATATATCACTTTTTCTAAAATAGTGTTATATTATTTAAGTATTCAAATATCAAAAAGGAGGCAAAAGTATGAAGAATATAAAAACTATTGCTAGAAAAATCGGATTGAATAAAGAATTGGAATTGTATGGAAATTATATGGGTAAAATAAACTTTACAGATATATCCTCTAACAAAGAAGGAAATTTAGTTCTTGTAACAGCGACTTCACCAACACCGTTTGGCGAGGGAAAAACAACAGTTAGTTTAGGATTGTTAGATTCTTTAAATAAACTTGGAGTTAATGCGATTGCTTCTTTAAGAGAACCTTCTTTAGGCCCAGTATTTGGTATGAAAGGAGGGGCAACTGGTGGAGGAAAAGCCACTGTTGAACCTAGCACTGAGATTAATCTTCATTTTACTGGCGATTTTCACGCTATTACATCAGCTAATAATCTATTATGTGCAGCGATTGACAATCATATACATCAAGGAAACGATCTTAAAATAGACCCCAATAGAATATTGTTTAATAGGTGCCTTGATGTCAATGATAGAGCGCTTAAAGACATAACTATTCACGGCAAAAACTACGAAAGAAAAGAATCCTTTTCTATTACTGCTGCTTCCGAAATAATGGCTATTATTTGCCTTGCAAAAGACTATGATGATCTGCGTACTAAACTAGACAAAATTCTAATAGCGTATAGTTTAAATGGCAAACCAGTCTTTGCTAAAGATTTAAACGTTACTGGTGCAATGTTAGCCCTATTAAAAAACGCTTTAAAACCAAATTTAGTTCAAACAGCATATGGAAACCCTGTTATAGTTCATGGCGGGCCATTTGCCAATATTGCTCATGGTTGTTCATCTTATTTGGCCACTTCTACAGCATTAAAGCTAGGAGATTATTGTATTACCGAAGCAGGATTTGGTTCTGATTTAGGAGCATTAAAGTTTTTTGATATAAAATGTCGAAATAATAATCTCCAACCAGTAGTAACCGTATTAGTAACTACGATTAGAGCGTTAAAATATAATGGTGAAAACGATTTAAAGAAAGGTCTCTCTAACCTTCAAGCACATATAGACATCTTATCCAACTTTACTAAAAACATAATTGTCTGTCTTAATAAATTTGGCGAAGATTCGCCTGAAGAGATAGAAGTTGTAAAAGATTTCGTTAATAAACAAGATCTTCCTTTCGCGTTAAGCACATCATATCTAGACGGTGAAAAAGGATCCCTAGATTTAGCTAAGAAAGTATTAGAATATAAGAAAGTATCTTATAAAGAGATATATAACAATCTAGATAGTATAGAAGATAAAATAGAAAAAATAGTAAAAGATATTTATAAAGCTAAGAAAATAGAGTATAGTAGTGAATCTTTAGAAACTATAAAACTAATAAAAGAAAACAAATTGGATGGATTACCAATATGTATTGCCAAAACCCAATATTCTATTTCTGATAATAAAAACATTTTAGGATATCCCAAAGATTACGAGGTAACAGTAAAAAATATAAAATTATATAACGGAGCTGGTTTCATAACTGTTTATCTTGGAAACATCATAACAATGCCGGGATTAAATAAAGAACCAAATTATCAAAAAATAGATTTAATTAACGGAGAAATAAAAGGGGTTAAATAGAAACGCTAGAAAGAGAGAAAAGAACATGCAAGACTATCTAAACATATTTATTGACAAAGATGAATATCCTTCCTTTATCGATAATTATTTAAATACTAAAACAATGGTTAGATTAAAATATATAACTCAATTTTGCGGCTGCGATTATACTAACATATATACTCCTCTTTTTTTCTTCACTCGTTTTGACCATAGTTTGGTGGTTGCGCATATGACTTGGCATTTTACTCACGACAAAAAAGAAACTATTGCGGCTTTATTACACGATATTGGAACCCCTTGCTTTGCCCATACAATAGATTATGTACTAGGCGATTATAACAAGCAAGAATCTTCAGAAAAAGATATCTGCTTAATGATAAGAGCGGATGAAGAACTGCAGAATCTATTAGAAAAAGATAATATCCAACCAGAGGAATTACGAGAATTAAGCAAGTATACTATATTGGAAAATACTTCCCCTAGACTTTGTACAGATCGCCTCGATGGCATCTTGCACACCTGCTATATATGGCTTCACACTCATTCTATAGATGATATAAGAAAAGTTTATGATAATATGATAGTACTAGAAAATGAAGACCATAAAAAAGAAATTGGTTTTCAAAATGAAGAAGCTGCAGTCCGATTTGTCGAAATGGTATCTAACTATTCAAAAGAATTGCAAAGCAATAGAAACAAATATGTGACGATGTATATATCTGAGTTAGTAAAGGATTCTGTTAATAAAAACATCTTCACTCTTGATGATCTTTACTCCCTTAAAGAAATGGAAATAATTTCTAAATTTGCCGATAACTATAAAACTTGGAAAACATTTGTTAAAGCAGATAAAGTAATAGAAACCAATCGAAAACTCAAAAGATTTAATGCAACTGGCGGATCCAAAAAAAGAATAGCAATACCATTATTAAAAAAAGGCAACAGAGTTGACAGGGTTACAATCCTATCTACAAAAGCTGATATAATCATAAAAGAAATAATTAGCTACCGAGGAAAAAAATATGGATATGTTAAAGAAATAAAAAACATAGTATAAATGAAAAGAATGACAAGCGGTTGAACTTTTATGATTGACAACGATTACTATAAATAGTATACTTAAGATACTTAATAGTATTAGTGATGCGTTAGGTGTTCTGTATATTTTAAATCTCGTATTTATTGTATATTGAAGCTTCGTTATCTTATATGTTGGGTTGGTGTTTTCACTAATGTAACAATAAGATACCATCATTGTAGTTAATTATTCTTATTAACTTTTTGAATCTGTATCTTATCAAGCTATTAAGTATATACGTGCAAAGCAGCATTCGGTGGGAAGCTATATAACAACTGTCACTGTTTTATAGTACTTTATTGCTGCTGAATTAGATGTATTACAGACAGGTAATATGTCTTTTTTTTGTCTACTTTTATTAAAAACTCAATTGACTAAAAAAATAATAAATAGTATAATAAAATTACTTAATAGTATAGGGACTTTTGATATTGTAACGATAACCGTTTACAGTGGTGTAGACTGTTGTAGACTCCCTTTGTTACTACAATTGAAAGGCCTGTAAAAGGAACGGTTTATCCTTTATATGAGTGGTGCCGTTCATTATTGGGAGGCGTCCCAATAATGCAAATGGTCCTCATCGGAGAAGACTCAGTACTTTCTAGCTGATGACTAAATTGGCGATTTTAATTTTCTTATCAAACTATTAAGTATACCGGTATGTGGCATTTTGATAGGAGCCTCGAGTTATATCTGTCAGTATACGAAGGGCATGACAACCCGCCACAAAAAAGATATGTTGTTTACAACATGTTTTTTTTTGCAACAAATGAGGAAAACTTTATTTTTTTTAAAGATAGTTATATAATAAAACCTTGAAAAAAGGGGATGAAAAAATGAGTATTATATCATTAACACCAACAGAATTGGATAAGATAAAAGCCACAAAGAAAGCACTTGGATCGGGTGTCGACGGAACTGTATATGCCATGGATAATAAGACGGTGTACAAGTTTTACCACGATACCTCTGACACCGTTTGTTTAATTGGGGCCGGGATATATGATGACGAAGGGGTAAATATAAAACCGTGGCAAGAATTAATGACGGATAATAGGGCTGTTAGAGAAAATAAAAAACCTATCAATTATATCGATAAAGATGGAGTAATACTTAGCAAAAAAGCGGCAATTACTAAAGCTGTTGAAAAACAGAAATATGTTAAACTTACAAAATTGCCACAAGCTCCAATAATGGTCGATCACAGATTGGTTGGCTGTGCTTATCATAGGTACCATACGATATAGGGGATTTATGCACTAGGTTTATATCCGCCAAGTGTTAGAAAAAAAGCAATGAGAAGATTATATGTCAAATTAAGAGAATTATACGCAAATAATATTTATCCGGTTACATTAGCTCAAAAAGATAAGATACATCCCTTTTCACGCCAGGGGTCAAATGTTTTGTTGGGCTTTGGCCTTGAACCACAAATAATAGATTTAGACGGGATAAGTGCCTTTTATTCTGACACGTTTTGCAAAGCGGCAAATGAAGCCTATAAACAATCACTATCCTCTTTTTCTCTTTTAGCTTTGGAAGTAATATCAGGATTGGACATAATGGATGAAGATATTGATGTTGAATATTTTGTAGAAGAATTAAAAGATAAAGGAATAGATCCTACTCTGGCAAAAGAAATAGTTGATGAATATGGATTTAAGGATGAAGAAAGGATTATAAAGCTGTTAAAATAAAAGCAAATAAGATATAATAGTTTTATGTAAGAGGGTGGTTCTATGACTAAAACAGTGTCTATTCTGCCGGCAGATACGTATAACGTTATATGTCGTACAATAATCAGTGCTGAAGATAAAAAAAACCTTATATCATTATACGAGCCGATTATAGGGCCGATTGCTCTAGCCCTATATTTTACCCTTGAACACGATTTGAAACTATCAGACGTAATATCTAGTGAATATACACACCATCATCTGATGACAATAATGCGCAGTTCTCTAGATTCAATTAAACTAGCAAGAGAAACACTAGAAGCTGTTGGCCTTTTAAAAACATACTATCGAGAGGGAAACACAAACTCTTTTGTATATGAATTGTACTCTCCGTTAGGAGCTAAAGAGTTTTTTAATTCGCCAATATTCAATATTACTCTATATAACAATATAGGAAAAAATGAATACGACTTATTAAAATATGAATATCAAATACCTAAAATAGATTTAAAAGAATACGCAGATATTTCTAAACCATTGAATATTACCTTTAAATCGTCTAGCACTATTGAGTCGTTTGAAGTTGCTGAAAGAAATGAATTGGATTTAAAACTAGAAAATGTCATAGATTTTGATCTTGTTATTTCCTCACTTCCTAAAGGATTAATAAACGAAAGGGCTTTTACCAAAAAAACTAAAGAATTAATAGAACAACTAGCTTTTATTTACAATCTTGATACTCTTAAAATGGTTGAAATACTTCGTATGACCATTACAGAAAGAGGAACATTTGATAGAGAAGAAATAAGAAAAACAGCAAGAAAATACTATCAATATAACAATAACGGAAAATTACCGACCTTAGTATATAGAACCCAACCAGATTATTTAAAAAGTCCAACCGGAGACAAATCAACTAAAGCCCAAATAATATATATGTTTGAAAATACTACTCCTTATGATTTCTTAAAAATAAAGAATAAAGGAGTTGAACCATCTACACGAGATTTAAAAATAATTGAGGGCTTGATGGTGGATTTAGAATTGTCGCCATCCGTAGTTAATGTTTTAATTGACTATGTATTAAGAAAAAACAATAACAAACTTAACAAAGAATATATGGAAACAATTGGTATTCAATGGCGTAGAAGCAATATAAAAACAGCAGAAGAAGCTATGGAAATTGCTAAAAAAGAGAATAATAAGATTACTAAAAAGATAGAAAAAAATACTAGCATAAAACCTAAGGTAGAAAATCCTGCCTGGTTTAATATGGATACCAAAAAAGAAGAAATGAGTGAAGAAGAGATTCAAGAACTAGAAGAGTTGCTGAAAGAATATAGGTGATAAAATGACTATTAACAATAGAGTAGATAAAGAAGAACTTATAAATAACTATAACGATACATTAAAAAACAATGCAACATTTAGAAAGCTAATAAAGACTATTGATGTCAAACCAGAAATAGCAATGAAATATACATCGTCATTAGAAGAAACAACAGAAGAATTGAAAAACTGTAAAGACTGCCCTGGATTAATATACTGCAAAAATCGTTTAGAAGGGCATATCTTTTATCCGGCGGTAAATAGAGAACAACTAATATTTTCATATGTTCCATGCCATTATACAAAAGAACAACAAAAAGCCGAGGCCGAAAAGAAAACTCGTGATAAAGACATCTTTAATGCTAACTTCAAAGAAGTCGATATTACAGACAAAAAAAGAGTTAAAGTTATAAAGTGGCTTAAAGAATTCTGTGATTCGTACAATAAAAATGGTTCATTTAAAGGATTATATCTTCATGGTAATTTTGGCTGTGGGAAAACTTATTTAATATCAGCCCTATTTAATGAATTATCTAAAAAAAGAGTAAGTATAGAAATCGTCTACTATCCAGAATTATTACGAGATATAAAAAATGATTTTGATACCTATGGCGACAGAATAGATTACTTAGAAAACGTCGATTTATTATTAATCGATGACATAGGTGCTGAAAAAGTAACAGAGTGGAGTAGAGACGAAATATTAGGTACTATTCTTCAAAAAAGAATGAATAATTATAAAACGACCTTCTTTACCTCCAATTTAAATATGGAAGAGTTAGAAAGACATCTTCGAATTAGTTCTTATAGCGATGATGAGATTAAAGCTAGAAGAATAATTGAAAGAATAAAACAACTAACAGTTGATATGGAATTAATCAGCGAAAATAGAAGAAAATAGTAACAAAAAAAATATAAATTTGTTATAATTTGTAAGAGGTAATTAATATGAAAGATTTAAGAGTAATATTTATGGGAACACCGGATTTTTCTGTTCCCGTTTTAAAGGCTTTGGTAGAACACACTAATGTAATACTAGTCGTAACTCAGCCTGACAAAGAGGTTGGAAGAAAGAGAGAATTAAAGCCTTCTCCAGTTAAAGAATACGCCAACTCTGTTGGGATCCCTGTATTTCAACCCGAAAAGATTCGCCAGGATTATGAAAGGATAACAAATGCCAACGCTGACATTATAATCACTTGTGCGTATGGACAAATCATTCCAGAAGAAATACTTAACAATCCTGAGATGGGATGTATAAACGTTCACGCTTCTTTGCTACCAAAACTAAGAGGAGGGGCTCCTATTCACCACGCTATTATCGATGGATATGATAAAACTGGTATTACAATTATGTACATGGATAAAACAATGGATACGGGCGATATAATATCTCAAAGAGAGTGTCAGATAGAAGATACGGATGATGCAGGCACTTTGCATGATAAATTAAGTATAATGGGAGCGGAACTATTGATAGAAACATTAACTAATTTATTAGTCGGATCTGTTACTAGAGTTAAACAAAATGATAATGAGGCTACCTATGCGTGGAATATAAAAAGAGAAGAAGAACACTTGAACTTTAATCAAACAGCTAAAGACGTATATAATCAAATTAGGGGGTTATACCCATTCCCTAAGGCTTATTGTATGATTAATAATGAAGAAACAAAAATCTTAAAAGCTTATGTTGGTGAGAAGGAATCAACGATTTCTTCATCAACTATCTGTGACATAACCAAAGATGCTATAGGAATATCTACTAAGGATAAAATAATATATATAACAATGATTAAACCCTTTGGCAAGAAAGAGATGTTAGTAAAAGATTATTTAAATGGCTTGGATAAGAATAAACTTCTTCACAGTATTGTCGAATGAGAAAGTTGATTAATAAAAACAAATTTTTATTCGTATATGGTCTTATAGTATTAATCGCTTTAGTATTAATACTATTTGTTTTGGACGATAAATACTTTGTTAATAAAACTGAAGAAAAAATTAAAACTAAAGAAGTGCCAACTAAATCTCCGAGCTATAATGATCAATTAAAACAATTACTTAACAAAAAATACAATTATCACTATAATCTTAACTACAATGGCATAACATATAAATGCCAAGGGAATAGAAATAAAGAAGAAGAAAAAGGAACCTGTTCTAAACCGAAAAATATAGAATACTCTAATGAGAATTATCAAGAAGTATTTAAGGATATAAATACCGACTATTTAGATGTTGAATACATATATAAAGAAATAAAAGATATTAAACCAGAAATGACAAAACTAGACGTCAAAAGCTATTATACATATAATGTAAACATATTAAATCTAAAAGGAGAAATTGTAATTTTCTCTGATTCAAAGAGAATAACCCAAATTACGATTGCCAACGGATATTTAACATACGTACTATATTTCGATAGTATAAATTAATCTTTACAAAAGTAAAATTAATATATTTACTAAAACGATATTCTGCGATATCATCAAATTGGAATCTTTTTAAAGGTAGTGAGTGCAATGGCGAAAGTAACTAATAACAACTATGTCTTCGAAGGAATAAGACTAAAGAAGAAACAACAGAAGATTGTTACCCTTTTAAGTAGTTGTAAAGAGGTTAGAGATACTGCTTATCCACTAGAAAACTCTAACGTTACAGAGTTAAGCATTGCCGAACTATATGCTAGTAAGCAAAAAGGATATATTTATATGAGCGGCGTAATAAGACTAGAAGACGGGGACTTGCAAGAAGACCGAAGCTTTGTAGCTTATTTAACCGAAAAAAACAATGAACACCATATATTATTAGATATAACAAGAATTGTAGATGGTGAAAAAAGAATGATAAGAACTACAGATATTATTTCTGAAGAAGAATATACTATTGTCTCTCACACATCTTATTGTAGTATTGGTTTTTTACAAGAAAAAGTATTTTCTGAAGAATTTCCCAAAGATTACTTGGATAATACCCCTGTTCAAACAGAACAATTAAGTGCTTTATAGCACCTTTTTAATTTGGAGGTAATATGAAAAAACTATTATTATATTCACTTACAATTATTACATATATACTAATAATCATTTCTAAAGAAACCAATGCCTTCTTATCTTTCTTTCTTCTAATAATTCCTTTGTTAATCAATAATTATTTAACAAAAGATTCTTCAACTTTATTAAAATACAATAAAATCTTTCTAATATTTTATTTAACAATAACCATTATCTATTATTTTATAACTTATAATCCTTCTTCTACTCTGATCCTATTATTCCAAATGTTACTACATTATTTCTATACTCCCAATCTCGCACCCCAAAAAGATCTTCTCTATACCGACAAAATAATTGTTAAGAAAACAGTTACTATTCCTCCTCAACTCAGAAATGATTTTAGTAGAGCAGGAATAATAATCGAAAAGAATAATAACGAGAAAAAAGTAGTTAATAGTGCTAAAGAATTATCTAATCTATATAATGATATAAAACAAATCCGAATTAATTACGAAAATCAAGTAAGAACATTAAAAATGCATATAATATCTTCTTTTATAATCCCTTCAATAATAGTTTTTATTTTTATAACTAAGTTACCAAATCCCTTAGATATTTCAAATGTACAATTATTATATTTTCTTTTATATCTAACTAATAGTTTTTTGTTTTGTTATTTACCAAGCGAAAAAGACATAATGTTAAGGCGCCCTCGTCAAAGAAATTCCCCTTTATTTTCTAAAGAAGAGAAACTATTTATGGGTATTAATATATTTTGTTTCATGACAGCTATTACTATTCCATACATGTATTCTTTGTTTATAAGTACGAACGAGTATTTATCTAAATACCTTTTCATTATTAGTATAGTTATTGTCAATATAATAAATATCGCTTATAATTTAAACGATTCATTAACAATTGTTAACTTAATAAAAAGTGTAATAAACAAGATCTTTCTAGCCATAATAGCAACTAGTACAATCATAATAGTACTAATACATTATTTGTATAATCAATATAATATTTACAAACTATCTAACATCCCTCAACTAGTAATAATTTTATTCTTAATAATTAGCTGGGAAGATATAATAAAAATAGCTAGATATCTAAAACTAAGAAAGAAGGAAAAAAATGATCGAAATAACCAATGATATTGCTGAAGCTAAACTGATTACGCATGCCGGAACATTTCATCCAGATGACGTCTTTTCAACTGCTTTTCTCCATAAACTATTTCCCAATGGTAAAGTTATCAGAGTTAAAGAAGCAATGGAAATTAAAGAAAATCAAATAATATATGACATCGGTTATGGGAAATATGACCATCATGGTTTGAATGCCGAATGGCGTAACGATAAAATAAAATATTCATCCTTTGGACTTTTATGGCGTGATTTTGGCAGAGACTATCTTCGTGGAATATCAAACTATGATGAAGAAATATGGCAAAGAATTGATACAAAATTGGTCTGCCAAATTGACGGCATAGACAACGGGAATTTTCCTATTATAAAAGCTGATTATGAGTTGTTGGATTTAGATAAAATAATCGACTTATATAATAATAATTGGGATGAAAACAAAAACAATGATGATAACTTTATTTTGGCCGTTAACTGTGCTACAGCTATATTTGATAATCTTATAAAGAGAGAAATATCAAATGTAAAAGCCTATCACTTAGTCATAAATAAACTTGATAGTACAAAAGGAGATGTTTTGTATTTAGAAGAATATTCTCCGTATGAAGAAGCGATTTTTGCTGATAACAACTCTAAAGGCATAAAAGCAGTTATATATCCAGCTAAAAGAGGAGGGTATAATATTAAGCCTATTACTATTTCATATGAATCTAAAGAACTGAAATATACCTTTCCTAAGGAATGGTGGGGACTTCACGATGATGAATTGGCAAATATTAGTGGTATAAAAACAGCAAGATTTATTCATTTAAATGGTTTTTTAGCCGTTGCAGGAACCAAAGAGGATGCTTATTTATTATGTGAGAAGCTGTCTTAAAAAGTGCGTTATAACACACTTTTTTCTTTGTAAAAAAAATAGTATAATACATATAATAAGGAGTTGATTTAAATGAATTATAAAGAAATATCTTCTAAGCTTGAAAACAATGATAAGACCGGCCAACAAGAAATAATTAGTATCTTAATGTCAGAAGATTATTCTATTATTAAAGAATTGTATTATTATTTAAAAAACAACTCTAAAAAATCAAACGTTAACAATTATTTAAAAATAATAGTTACTAATATGAACAATATTTATGATGATGAAATGCATTTAAATAACAATCTATCATATTTATCAGAAGAACAGCCGCTAATAGTTAAATACTTATTGGCTAATAATTATCGTTTTTCTGAAAATCAAATAAAAAATATGAGAAACAATCTTTTAATACTACTACCAATCGACTCCGTATTAGAAGAAATTTGTAGCCGCATTCAAAAAAAACAATTTTCTCTTTCATTACTTATACTATCTCAAATAAAAAAAGTAATAAATTATGCTTACAAGAATAATATGAATCAAGTAATAGAAACAATGATTGATGATTATGATTTTATTATTCAATATAACAATAGTAACCTTGATACAGTCAAACTACTCAGTCATTCCGGCGGTTCCAGTTTCAGAGAAAAAATAATGACATCTAGTAGATTTTTGGCAGAGCTAAAAGATAATCCCGAAAACATCGCTCCATATTTATCTAAAGAAGAAGTTATTTATTTAGAAACAGATACTGACATTAAAAACATCTTCCTAACAAAAGGCTTAAGATATGACATACTAGATAATTTAACAATACAAAACTTGCTAGATAATATTAATATTTTCAAAACTTTTCCTTTTTATACAATTAATGAATTCTTTCTAGCTGTTTCATCTAAAGATTCATTATTGAATAATAATGACTTTTTAAATATTTATTTGGATAAAATAGATGACATTTATGATAACATTAACTTATTTTCCATTCTAAATAAAACCCATATCGATCGCCTTATTACATCGCATCCAAAGGAACTAATATATCTAAATGTTTTTATTAATTCTAAATCGAATTACAAAGAGTGGTTATTAACTAAAGTTCCAATAAAAGAAGCTCTATTTAATACTAAAAGATATAAAATATATTCTTATCTCGATCATAGCTTGTTGTTAGAAATACTAAAAACAAAAGATTCTATCTTTTCTTATAATAAATATTTTAACTTGCTAGAAGAAGATGAATTAAAAGAACTAATAAATAGTCCTAACACTTACAATAGTTTTATAAAAGAAATACAAGATAACAAACTATCCGTTCCTACCATTAATAAAATCCTATCTATTATGGATTTATCTAATCAAAAAAGATTTATAAAAAATATCACAGATTTCTTCCCTCGGACTTTATATTTGGACTTCTTTTCTAGTAATATTCCTTTGTTCCTAGAAACATATAGAAGTAACAAAAACCTAAGCTACATAGTAAACAGCTTTGATCCTAGTCAAAAAGAAATCATTAAATCTTTGTTGAAAAATCTTAATAAAAATGATTTGTTAAGAATTAAACAAGAAGAGATTGAAAATAAATCATTGTTTAAAATAATTAAAGAGTGTTTTTCAAGCACCACATCTGATATTACAGATTTATACATTAATACCCCGATCGAAAAGCTGATAGAAATGCTTAAGAAGAACGAAACTCTAGTTATCAATTTGATCAAAGCAAGAAATGTTGATAGTGTTAAGAAAGAAATTATTCTTAGCTCAGATAGTATAATAAAAATATTTTTAGATGAAAAGTATATTAAATATTATGACAAGAACTTACTAGCTTCTATAATAAGCAATCTAAATTCAAATCAAAAAGATAAATATCTCGACGATAAGATGATAAAACTATTTTATACAAAAGATATAATCAAAGTATATAATAATTTAAAAGAAAAAAACGAAGCAATCTTAAATACTTTAAATATTTCTTTTTTAAACGAGCAAACTATAAAACTTAAATACAGCATATTAGAGTATATAACTAAATATAAAGACTTACAAAAGTATATATTACTCATATTGGATTATGTATCTGTTAAAGATATTACCAGTTTATTTGCTTCACTAGAAGGATATGACAAAGAGTACTTATTACCAAGAGTATTAAAAACAATATATGATAGCTTGAAAGGTAAAAATAGAAAAAAAGTTGGCAATTTTATTAATTTTTTTAGTGAATTAAAAGGTGTAGCAAAAGAAGACTGGCTAAATATTATCAGTTATTTGCTATATCATATACCTCTAGTTCCGGACGCCATTAAGAATAATATCGTCAAAACACCATCTTCATATGCTGATATCAGGAACTATGAGCAAGACTTTTATAAGCAGTCTAGTGATAATCAATTAAAGAACTATAAACTAACTAAAGAAGAGATATACTATATTACTAATAAATATCCAAAAGAATACGCTTTTATCAATGAACTTAATTACTCTAATAAAAGAAAAGATTATAGAATACTAGAAGTATATAAAGAATTAACAAAAATAAAAAATGACTATACTAATAAATTATATTGCGAACTGAAAAATAGCATCAACAATCTGCCTAAAACAAGCAACAGAATTCAAAAAGAAAAATATAATCTCTATACATCTAGAAATCGATACTCCTATTTAATTCTAGATAAAAGTGCTATGCCGTTTCAAGAATACATAAACTACATAAGCTCTGTTTCTTCCTGCTTTAGAACAATATTATTAAATGAAAGTAATACAATTTCTAATGGGGTATATTATTCATTTTCCAACATTAGTACAGACACTCTAAAAGATTTTAATGAAGATGGTTATTTCTTAAACAAATATTCTCCGAGTAAAAATGGCAATGTTCTTACCTTACCTGATAACATATTAGTTGTTGAAGATGGGGAAGATGATTTGTCATATATTACTGAAGCAATTAGTATTTGCAAAGAATTTAAGTCATATAAAGAATTAAAGATTATCATCATCAATAAAGAAAACTTGTACGATAAATTAGTGGAAAAATATAAAAGAGAGATGACAATTTCTAACTTAAATAAGTGTCTTAATATGCTTGAAGAAAATGATTATAAATACTCAATAAAACGTCTTTTGCCGATAATTATGAAGCATTTAAAAACTAGTGAAAAAGATCAGATAAAAAGATTAGTAATTGATTCACAGCTTGAAGAATACTATCAAGAAGAAACAAAAAAATTAATCGGAGAAATAAGATAACTAGCTTGTTCTTGCTGCACTATAAAAAGACAACTTTGCTGATAAGTTGTCTTTTTATAGTATTTACTTTATAATAACTACTTAAGTGGTGATAGGTATGGGAAAAAAGATGAAACTATTAAAAATAGTACTTGTTATAGTACTATTTATTGGCTGCTGTTATGGTCTGTATAAATTTGTAAGTAGAATTCATAACGAAAAGGTAGATACAAGTTATATGTGGAATATAAAAAGAGAAAATATTAAGATTACAGAAGGTTCAAAAGAGGGGAAAATAGAAGATAAAGAAGATGGAATTAGCCTTGATGTAACCTTATCTAAGCCTAAAGAGTACTATGAAGTAACTTTTGATGTTATTAATAAAGGGACCTTAACTGCTTTTGTTAGTGAAATAACAAAAGAAATAGTCAGCACCGATGATATTTTAAAATGCCAAATCACTTATTGGGATAATAGTGAAATAAAAAAAGGTGATATTCTTTCTCCTAATGAAAAGAAGACAATTAAGATTAGAATAGAATATCCTTCTACTAAAACAAAAATCTATAAAAAACTTCAATTAAGTTTAAACTTTAAAATAATATATAAAGCTCATAAATAGTGCCAGAAATATACTTTTACTAATTATTAAGCATTTAATATATTCTTGTTAATATTATATAATTATAATATAATCAAATAATAGAGGTAATGGATATGATGGGTAGATATAATACAAAAGAAAAAAAGCAGTTATTATTATTTAATATCACATCTTTTTTTAGTTTATTACTATTATATTTTTTAAAAAATACTAGTTTTATTAGACCCGCTTCATTATCTATTATCATGCTTCTTTTATTCACTTGCATATTATTATTTGGTTATCGTAAAGATCGTAACAATAGTATTAAAATAAAAGTATTATTAGAATTTACAATTGCTCTTTTAGCATATCTTACCATAATTTATTCTTTTGGTATGAAGTCAACTTTTTCTAAAACTAGTTATAATTTTAATAAAATAGAAGAATTAGTGTACATATTTATAAGTATTATTCTACTAGAACTACTAAGATATACTATTTATAGCAAAAATATCAACGATAAACATCAACACCTAATAAGTACAATATTCTTTATACTGCTAGATATATTTATTATAAATAATTGTAGCTTTTTAGATAATAAAATAATAATAGGATTCTATAGCGTTGAAAAGAATTTCTTGCTAAATCTTAATTGTAAAAATGGTTATAGAATAAACCTCTTATATACATTATTAATAGAGTTTCTTCCCAATCTATTATCATATCCAAACCTGTCTAGCTATATCTATATAATACTTCTTACGATTATGAACTCTATACTAATAATAATAGTTTTAAAACCAAGTCGTAAAAAAGAATTAGATACCGCGAATAATTACAAAAAGGGCTTCCTACTAGTGCTTGAAGTGGTCCTATGCTTACTTGTTGTAACAATTATTACGCTTGTTTCGGGATTATTTAAATATAGCTTGTCATCTATTGCATCTAATTCTATGTATCCAACACTCCAAAAAGGAGATGCTATTATCATAAAAAAACTAAACGATAACGATAAGAAAAAAATAGAAATTGGCGACATAATCGTCTTTCAAGAAGAGGGGCATATAATAACCCACAGAGTAGTTGAAATAAAAGAAGGGGTATACATTACTAAGGGTGATAACAATAGCACCAAAGATATGAATAAGAAAACCAAAAATGATATATTAGGCCTAGTTAAAGTTAGAATTCCATATCTTGGCTACCCATCAGTCTTTGTGTCAGAACTGTTAAACGAATAAAATTATAAGTTACAAACAAATAAAATGATGGTATAATAACTATATATGAATAATAAAGGGAGATAAAGTATGGACAACAAGAAGTCAATTATCATCGGTTCAATAATAGCATTAGTAATACTTGCTGTTGTATTGATTATTACCTTTGCAACCGAATTATACGGTTTCTTTGTCGTGTTATTAACCCTTTTTGTTATTCTATTAATCTCCCTTGGCTTTTACATAAAAGAAAAGCCCGATGAATATAGTATTTTTCTTAAAGAAAAAAGAAGAATACTAAAAACATATAGTTCAGCAATAATAGAAGTAGAGAATCTGCCTAATATAGCCGGGAAGAATATAATTAAGGTAAAATCCATGGATGATTTAGTTGACGCTCAATTAGAGCTTAGAGAACCTATTTACTATAAAAATGATAACGATTCATGTTTTTTCTTATTGCTACACTATAATGAGGCGTGCGTATATATACTTCGCTTGAATCCAGATGTAATATCTCCAACAGAGCAATCCCTACGTTTTATTCAAAAAGAAGACACCAAGCAATTAAATTATGAATCATTATTAGACAATATTGAAAACACTTTGGTATTAAAATTGGATGAACTAAGAAGTGTAAAAATATCCCCGATAAGAAACAAAAAGAAAGTAGAAGTATTAGATTCAACTGCCATCAAAGAGAAGATTAAAGAAAATAAAGATTATAATGAAAAAACTCTAATAGACGAGCTATCTAAAACAAGTATTATAAAAAATCTTCAAGAAAAACTTAATAATCTTGAAAATGAATACAAAGAAAAGAAAAATACTAAAACCTTTGAACCAGTGGAAAAGCAAGAAGAATCATTATATGATAAAATAATGAAAGAAGAACTAGAACTAGAAGAGAAAGAAGAAAAGGGAAACCCTACTATAAATCAATTGATAGACGAAGACTACTTAATTGATGAAGACTTCTTTAAAAAAGAAAAGCCAAAGAAAAAAGTAGAAGAAGAAAAACCTAAGAAGGAAGAAGAAAAAGAAAAACCAAAGAAGCCTAAAAAAGTAATAAAAAACACGCATGCAACTAGAAGAGCATCGAATTATAAAAAGAAAACCAAATAAAAAACCTGTCCAAAACGGGTTTTTTATATTGAAAAACATCAAAATGTTGTGTTATTATATAAAAAATAGAATAGGTGATATATGATGCGTAACGTATTAAATATAATAGATAAAATGTATAGTAGCGAATACTTTACTACAATACTAATAATTGCAATAATTGTCTTACTAGTTTTGTTTGCACTTGTTTTCATAATGGGAATGATTGATAACAAAAAAGAAGAATTAAAAAAACAGAAAGAATTATCTGAAGAGCAAGATATTACTTTTAACGAGATAAAAGAAGAAGATAAAGTAAAACAAGAAGATATTACTTTTGAATATCCTTCTATAACTAAAAACCTTGAAGCATTTAAAACCTCTCTTGAAAAAGAGCTAAATAAAGAATCTGATAATTTGCTACCTTTGGAGAAGAGCCAAAAACCATATAAAGTCTTAGGAGTTAATGAGATTGAAGATACCACTATTATTCCGGCATTATCAGCAGAAGACTTAGACAAAACTTTAATTATGGCAAAGGTTAAACCAGATCAAATAAACGTTGAAGAAACCGATTCAGACATCGGCGAAGGTAGTGACTACCTAAAACAAAATATTTTTAGTTCCGCTAAATAACCAAGTTTATACTTGGTTTTTTCTTGATTAAAAAGCCCATATTTATGGCAAAAAAGTGTCAAACCTCTTTTTAAACAAAGTAATTTGTGTTATTATAGCTATGGTGAAAAAGATGAGTACAACAAAATATGATGCAGATTCAATTAAAATATTAGAAGGCTTAGAAGCCGTTAGAAAAAGACCAGGAATGTATATAGGCTCTACCGATAAAAGAGGACTTCATCATTTGGTTTGGGAAATAGTAGATAACGCGATTGACGAAGCCATTAATGGCTTTGGAGATTATATAAAAATAACAATAAACAAAGATGGATCAGTTTCTGTAGAAGATCATGGAAGAGGAGTCCCAACCGGAAAACACAAAAGTGGCAAATCTACACCTGAAGTAATATATACTATTTTACATGCTGGTGGAAAATTTGATAACGATGGATATAAAGTGTCTGGTGGGTTGCATGGTGTAGGAGCATCAGTTGTTAATGCTTTATCTAAATGGATGACCGTAACAATATATAATAATGGGGAAATACATGAAATTAAATTTGAAAATGGCGGCCATTTAAAAGAAAAGTTAAAAAAAATAGGAACTACTAACAGAACAGGAACAACCGTTACATTCTACCCAGATTCAGATATATTTAGTTCTACAGCATTTTCCTATACAACAATTACCGAGAGAATGCAAGAAAGTGCTTTCTTAATTAGTGGCTTGACAATAGAAGTAGAAGATGTTGAAGATAATAAGAGCGTAAAATATCACTACGAAGATGGTCTAACCTCTTTTGTTGAATACATAAATGAAGGTAAAAACCTATTAACTCCTAAAGTATTAAACTTTAACGGGATTAAACAAGGCATAGAAGTTGATGTTGCTTTACAATATCGCGATGATTATCAAGAAAACATTTTGTCATTTGTTAATAATGTCAAAACTGGCGATGGAGGATCACACGAAACAGGTTTTAAAACCGGTATTACAAAAGCATTTAATGAGTATGCTAAAGCTAATAGTATTCTTAAAAACGCCACTTTTGATGGGAGTGATGTTCGCGAGGGACTAACAGCCGTAATAAGTTTGAAAATACCAGAAAAACTATTGCAATTTGAAGGACAAACAAAAGGAAAACTTGGTACTCCAGAAGCTAAAGTTGTTACTGAACAAATAACATATGAAAATATAAAGTTTTTCTTAGAAGAAAATAGAGAACTAGCACTAAGAATCATGGATAAAGCCAAAACATCAAAAGAAGCAAGAGAAGCAGCCCGTAAAGCCAGAGATGCTGTAAAAAATGGTAAAGGCAAAGAAAAGAAAGATAAAATATTATCGGGAAAGCTTGCTAAAGCTACCGGAAAAGATCCAACTAAAAACGAACTGTTCTTAGTGGAAGGAGATTCTGCTGGCGGAAGTGCTAAAACAGGCCGAAATCGTGAAACTCAAGCAATATTGCCTCTAAGAGGGAAAGTGTTAAACTGTGAAAAAGCCTCTGACAGCGATATTCACGCTAATGAAGAATTAAATACTCTAACTTATGCAATCGGTGCCGGTATCGGCGCTGATTTCAATCCTGCTGACAGTAATTTTGGGAAAGTAATTATAATGACCGATGCTGATGTAGATGGATCTCATATTCAAATTTTACTACTAACTTTCTTTTATAGATTTATGCGACCTCTAATTGAAGCAGGAATGCTATATATTGCTAATCCTCCTTTGTATGCTTTAGATTTTGGCAAATACAAAGAATATGTTGCGACTGACGAAGAACTAGAAAAAAGAAAAAAAGAACTAAAACCAAATTCTTATAAACTACAAAGATTTAAAGGTTTAGGAGAAATGAATTCTGACGAGTTATATGATACAACCATGTCTCCTGAACATCGTAGTTTAATAAAAGTATCCATTACTGACGCAGCGTTAGCTGAAAAAAGAGTATCAGTATTAATGGGAGATAAAGTAGAACCAAGAAAAGAATGGATCAATGAAAATGTAGATTTTACTTTAGACGACAATTACTAAGAGGTGATCATCATGGCTAAGAAAAAAGAAGAAAAAACAATCATTGAGAAAATATACGATTATACTTTAGAAGATATAATGGGAGATAGATTTGGAAGATATTCCAAATCTATCATTCAAGATAGAGCCTTACCAGATGTAAGGGACGGTTTAAAACCGGTCCAAAGGAGAATCCTTTGGACAATGTGGGAAGATCGGAACACCTATGATCGACCATATAGAAAATGTGGTAAATCAGTAGGAGATGTAATGGGTAAATACCATCCTCACGGAGATTCGTCCATTTATGGGGCGATGATTAACATGTCTCAAGCATGGAAAATGCGTGAACCATTTGTAGACGTTCATGGTAATAATGGTTCAATAGATGGTGACGGGGCAGCAGCCTATCGATATACTGAAGCACGCTTAACAAAACTGGCTGAAGTAATGTTGCGAGACATTAATCGTGATACAGTTGATATGATGTTAAATTATACCGACGAAGAAAAAGAACCAACTGTATTGCCGGCTAACTTTCCAAACTTGTTAGTTAATGGTTCCACCGGCATTAGTGCGGGTTATGCTACTAATATACCTCCACATAATTTGGGAGAAGTAATAGATGCTACAATCCATAGGTTAGCCAATCCGAATTGCCGATTAGAAACTATTTTATCTTATGTAAAAGGACCGGACTTTCCAACCGGTGGAGTAGTAGAGGGAAAAGAAGGACTTATCAACGCCTATACTACTGGTCGTGGTAAAGTAGTAGTTAAAGCTAAAACAGAAATAGTTGAAGAACGCGGTAAATATCAAATAATAGTTCATGAAATTCCTTATGACGTTCTAAAAGAAGGCTTAAGAAAAAAGATTGAAGATATTAAAATAGATAAAAAAGTGGATGGAATTATCGACGTTATAGATGAATCAGATAAAGAACACATGGCTCGCTTAGTTATAGAATTAAAAAAAGGTGCCAATGCGGAATTGATTTTAAACTACTTGCTAAAAAATACTGAGTTACAAGTTAACTACAACTTTAACATGGTAGCCATAGTCAACAGAAGACCAAAACAAGTTGGTATACTAGAAATATTAGATGCTTTTATAGCTCATCAAAAAGAAGTAATACTTAGACGTTCTAAATTTGATTTAGATAGAGCCAGAGAAAGATTACATATAGTTGAAGGCTTATTAAAAGCAGTTGATGTTTTAGATGAAGTCATAAGAATAATTAGGGCTTCTAAAAATAAAGAAGATTCAATTAAAAATCTTTGTGAAGCCTTTCAATTTACCTATGAGCAAGCTAACGCAATTGTAACGATGCGTTTATACAGATTATCTAATACTGATGTGACGGCTTTAATAGAAGAACAAGGCAATCTCCAAAAAGCAATCGAATTCTTGAACTCCATTATTAATAACGAAGATGTCTTAAAGGATCAAATAAAAAAATCATTACAGGAAATCAAAAGAGAATATGCTAGTCCGCGTCGTACAGAAATAAAAGATGAAGTTACTGAAATTAAAATAGATGCAATGCAAATGATACCAAAAGAAAACGTAGTAGTAGTGGTAACAAACGAGGGATACGTTAAAAAAATACCATTAAAATCATATTCTAGTGCATCTTCAGAACCGACTACACTAAAACCAGGAGACTACATAACTGGTCTTTATAGTACAACATCAAAAGATACATTACTATTATTTACCAATCTTGGTCATTATTTATATGTTCCAATACATGAGATCCAAGATACTAAGTGGAAAGAACTTGGTAAACATATAAGCAATATAATACCTTTAGCGCCAGAAGAAAGAATAATAGATAATATTTTAATAGACAACCTAAACGACGTTATTACAATAGTTACTAAAGAGGGAACAACCAAGAGAATTAATATTAGCGAATTAGTAGTAAGCCGATATAGTAAACCAATAAATGCTATTAAACTTAAAGATAATGATGAAGTAGTTTCCGCCTTTATTGATCATGGTAATACAATATTTATAACTAAAAATGGTTATTATCTATACTTTGATTCCGAAGAAATAACAATAGTTTCTTCGAAAGCTGCGGGAGTAAGAGGTATCAAACTAAAAGACGATGAGGTAATAACCGGATTGTCTCTAAAACAAGATGTTGATTATCTTGGAATAATCACGGACAAACACACAGCAAAAAGAATAAAGACGAATGACTTAGAAAGAGCTTCACGAGCCTTAAAAGGTTCATCTTTAATTAAAAGAGTAAAATCTAAACCATATTTCATATCTAATGCCTTTGCACTTGATATAAAAAATATTATTGGCTTAAAAGTAAACGGAGAAATCAAAGGAATAAAAGCATCTGACATACCTATAATGGACATGGCATCTACTGGTTCAACAATAACCAAGCAGAATTTAGAAGATACGTTTGTTGCTACAGAATTATTAGAAAAGAAGTTAGATGAAAATAATTCCAAAGAAGAACAAAAAGCAGAAGAGAAAAATATAGCAAGAGAAGAAATTGAAGAACTAACAATAGACGATTTTATTAATGACTTTAAACTATAAAACTAGGAATAATTTTCATATCGTATACAAAGGAAATAACAAGTATACATTAACATAAAAAAATGTGTAAAATACTATTGAAAAATAAAAAAGAATATTATACAATGAACATATAGTAAGGAGAGGAAAGAAAAAAATGAAGAAAAATAATAGAAAAGGTTTCACATTAGTTGAATTATTAGCGGTTATTGTTATCTTAGCAATATTGATGGTATCAGCTGGAGCTGGTGTTATGGCAACAATGAACAACTCAAAAATAAACACATTCAAAAATGAAGTTTTACAAGTAGCAAATGCTGCAAGTAATGCTTATTCTGACATTTCAATGAATAGTGATACAGCAGTTAGCAACAATATGTTAGTAACAAGCGATGATGGTGCATATCAAGGAATGTGTATTACATTATCAGGATTGGTAAACAATGGTTTCTTAGAGAAAGATTTGACCGCATACGGAGGCGTTGTACTCGTTGAAGTTCCATATAATGGTGGTAAAACTGTTTACAATATTTGGATGCACAATAATCAATATGGAGTTGATGGATTAGAAAAAGACATCGTTAATAAAATGAAATTTGATAATAACATGAACGCTACATCAACTATTTTTGGGACAACACTTTATACCTATGCCGGAGCAAGCAAATCAACTTCTGCAACAGGCGGTAAAGGTAATGGTAAAGGTATTGTAACAACCCTACAAGGAATTAGAAATATTGTTAAAAAAACAAACGGAGCTGAGACTGGACTTCAAAGTACAGACAAAACTGGTGTAACTATCCATTCTGTTACAAGCGATAGAGGCGGCCAGGGTACTGGTAGATCATATACTCTTACATGCATTAACAAGAGAGTATCATAAAAATGAATAAAGAATAAAAGGAGAGTTAAATCTCCTTTTTCTTTTTCTAGGAGGAAATTATGAAAACAAAGAAAACATATATTTATTTTATAAACATTTTGATAACACTATCAATTTTTATGACTATTCTGAAGCTTTCAAATATATACCCATTTGGAGAATTAAGTTTTGGAATTAGCGACGGATTAGGACAGTTTAAACCTATGATATATGATTTGCTGATGAGAATTAAAACTGGTGTGCTGACATCCTATTCATTTGCCAATGGACTTGGAAATCCTACGATATTTAATATCTTGTACTACACTTCTAGTCCTATAGAATTGGTTGGTTTATTATTTAATGACCCTAATGCTATGTATTTTTATCCGTTGTTAGTTAAGCTAGTTATTACTTCTATCAATACAACTCTGTATTCTAAATCTAAAACTAATAGTATATTTGCAATAATAATAGCTAACATTGCTTATTGTTTTAGCTCATGGTTTATTACATATTACTATTATTCAACTTTTGTAGATATATTTATGATGTTCCCTTTATTTCAGTATGGACTAGAAAAATTACTTGATGAAAATGATAAAAAGATTTACATATTTTCACTAGTATATATGATAATTTCCAACTTTTACTTGTCTTTTTCGGTATGCGTATATACGGTAGTCTTTTTCTTTATGAGAGAAATATTATATAAAAAAAATAGCTATAAAGAAAAACTATCCCAATTCAAAAATATAGCCATAGCCACGATAATCGTATTCTTCCTATCGTTCTTCTGGCTCTATATGTTAATAGATTCTTACAGCAGAATGGGATTGAGTTTTGATGGAACATATAAAAGCAATTACTTTACTACTATTACTTCCTTTTTGTCTTCTGTCTTTTATGGTCAAAATTATTTAATAGTAGAAGGTAGTGGAATAATCATACCCAACATTGGTTGCATAACAATAATCCTTATTAGTTTAGTATATTATTTTTTTAACGATAGCATTCCTCGACGGGAAAGGTTTTACGTATTTGTATGCTTATTATTAGTTGCTGACTTTATGCTTGTTCCTCAAATGGATTTTGTTTTAAACCTATTTCATTCCATTAGAGGCTTAGCCTATAGATACGCCTTTATTCCCACATTTTTAACAATAATGATCTTCTTAAGAAATAGTAGTACTATTGATTTGAGTAATAAAGATTCTAAGAAGAGATTAATGTTATCGATTGCTTTGATATCAATTTTGTTCGTTGTTGTATATAGTTGCTTATCATATGCTGCTATAATAGTATATATAATGCTAATCGCCATTATCTTTGTTATTATGTTTTTATATCAAAAGAATTCTATATTTTATATTATGCTTATACTCGCTACAATTGTGCAAATATTCCTTGTGTCTTCCAAATCTGTATTAGTAAGATATAGCGTAGAAAAGGAGCAATTTGATACAAATTATATAAAAGAAACGACGAAATATAGAGAAGGAGGACAAAAGAACTTATGCAGAAGGCATAACATTGATGTGGTGTTGCCAGATAATTGTAATATGTATGCAAATGCTTCTAGTATATCTTTGTTTACATCTATGACATATGGAGGGGTTATTTACACCCTGAATAGATTTGGTTATAATGCCCATGGAAACACTTCTATAGATCCGAAAGACTATGAAAAAAATCTATTTGTAGACATGGTATATAACGTGAAAAATAAATATTATCTAGAAAAAATATATAGTGTTAATAAAAAAATAAAAAGCTTTAAATTCACCGATGACATTATAACTAATCAAAATACAGCTATTGAAAAAATGAGCGGTGTTAAGAGCATTATTTCCTATGATGAAGAACTATCTAAAAAGATTAAAGAAAAAGTCCTTAAAAATCACACCTGTAATAGCAGCTTCAAAACGTTGGTGTGTAAAAAGGGAGCTAAAACAATTCTAACAAAACTTGATACTGAGCCTTTTGAAGAATACCTTGTATATAATGACACTAACGTAGAAAAGGCTTATGATATATTAAAAAAGAATCAAATAGAGTATACTAAATATAAAGATAATATAATTGAGGGAACTATTAATGTTGAAAAGAACCAATTAATATTCACTTCCATACCATATGATACTAATTGGAAAATATCTATCGACGGTGAAAGAGTTAATGCTATAAGAATACTGGATTCATTAATTGGAATAGAAGTAAGACCAGGAAAGCATAAAATCAAAATGGAATATAAATCAAATTTCCTAATACCATTCTTAGTATCTATAACTAGCTTAATAGTTGTAGTAGTATTTAGGAAAAAAATTTAGAGAAATAATAAGAAAGGGGAATTATATGTTAATAATTGGATCACACGTATCATATGGTAAAGAAGGGATTCTAACTAGTGTAAAAGAAGCAATTGAATATAGGGCAAATACGTTTATGTTTTATACTGGTGCTCCCACCAATACTACAAGAAAAGATATTAATATAGAAACAGTATTAGAAGCTCAACAGCTTATGAAAGATAATAATATAGACATCAATAATGTAATTTGTCATGCTCCATACATAGTTAATTTGGCTAATAAAAAAGATATTGATAAATGGCAATTTAGTATTGAATTTATAAAAAAAGAACTTATAAGATGTGATATGTTAGGAATTAATAAAATGGTATTACATCCAGGAAACGCAGTAGGGATAAGCAAGGAGGAGGGCTTAAATAATATTCTTGAAGCGTTAAATATAATTTTAGAAGATTCCTCTAAATGCTGTATTTTACTCGAAACAATGGCAGGAAAAGGAACAGAATGTTGCTCTACTATTGAAGAATTATCATTTTTAATAAATGGTAGTAAATGTCAAGGTAGAATAGGCGTTTGCCTTGATACGTGCCATTTAAATGATGCAGGCTATAATATGAGATGCTTTGATCAATATTTAGATGAGTTTGCTAAAAGTATTAATTTAAACAAAGTAAAATGTATTCATCTTAATGATTCAAAAAATCCTCTAGGTTCTCATAAAGACCGTCATGCTAACCTTGGTAAGGGAACAATCGGCTTTGATACACTGTTGGAAATAGCTTATAACAAACGATTAGAAAATATTCCGAAGATATTAGAAACCCCATATATTGGCCAAAATGACGACTCGAAAGAAAGATTATATCCACCATATAAATACGAAATTGAAATGTTAAGAAATAAAGAGTACAATGAAAACTATTTTGATCTAATAAGAAAAGAAAACAATATATAGAAGAGAAAAACTAAAACTTGCAAAATAATAATTATGTGTTATTATATAACTCGCAGAAGGGGTTTTACATTTGTAACATTTCTTCTAAATATTATTTTGTTGGTAGAAGAGTTACTCTTCTATTTTTTGTAAAAAGCCATAAACTAGATATAACAAATTGTTACTTATATAATAGATTCTGTTATATAGAAAACAAATAACAAAAGAAGCAATTTTCCATAACTTTTGTTTGGAAAAATAGAAAATATGTGATACAATACCTATGTTAGAAAAAAGGAGGGCTGAATTATGGCTAAAAATGAGAATAGAAGTAATATAGTTTTAGTATGTACAGAGTGCAAACATGAAAACTATGTGACTAAAAAGAACAAAAAGAATACTCCAGATAAGTTAGAACTTAAAAAATTTTGTAAATGGTGTAATAAAGAAACAATTCATAAAGAGAAGAAATAGGGTGTTTATAAATGAATGAACTAATTAATATTAATGATATAAAGAATGGTATGACTGTTTTCTATAATGGTAATATTTGCCAAGTACAGAGCTTCTTGCATGTAAAACCAGGTAAGGGTGCCGCTATTATGAAAGTAAAAATGCGTAATTTAAAAACTGGGACTATTACTGAAGAATCTATAAATAGTAATGTTAAAATAGAAAAAGCTCATGTAGATAAGAAGAAAATGGCTTACCTATATAATTCTGGTAGTGCTTATGTATTTATGGACAATGAAACATATGAACAAATAG
>JAEEGL011032273.1_pt1 | contig 44003 bp, 36 predicted proteins | sample 9134231 | NCBI WGS metagenome assembly JAEEGL01 (sample SAMN16246548, study PRJNA631951) | gut metagenome | biome: gut microbiome; feature: rumen; material: fiber-attached | host: Bos | place: Iran: Karaj | collected 2018-10
GGTTGCCACACTAGCGCTATATAAGACATTGGTGACGACATTCTTTCCGATAGGTGTGGAACTATCCACGACCACTTTGTACACCTTTTCATCAGTGTCGGCTTCCATATTGTTGATTTCCATAATGTAATCAAGTTTACGATAAGCTTCTAACACTCTCTTGAGGATGAAAGTGATGAATGGTCCATAATTGTTTTCGTTATCTTGCCAACCCTTAGATGAGGCTTCAAACGAATCAATATATTCGTTAATATGTTGTCTCATTAGATAAGGAATTGCAAAATAATTATCTATATCATAACCGAATTTCTTTAATAAGAAATCAAGAATTAAACGAGAAACACGTCCATTTCCATGATTGTATGGATGGATACACATGAAATCGAGTAAGAAAGCAGCAATAAGAATGAGCTTATTGCATTCTTCGTCCATCGCACATTGATTGAATTGATAAATCAAATTTTCTAACAATGGTAATACTTCTTCAGGAGCAGCGGACACGAAGATGGTTCTATATGTGCCATCTGGCATCGCTTCTTGAATATAATTCTGTGAATCTTTGAAGCGGCCACCGAATTCAGGATTATAATCCTTATAAATATAATAATGGAGGGTCGAAATAAAGCTTCTGTCAAAAGGTTGGAACTTATAGACTTCATCAATTAGATCGAGGGCATTATCATAGCCGCGAATCATATGTTCTTGTAAGGTTTCTGCTTGTTCTTCTCTATTAAAAATAGCTTCTAAACGACTTTCATCAGCATATACTGATCCAATAGCGTTAGAGGCCAAAACGTGAGATTGACGCGCAATTTCTTTTAATTGGTCCACTTTTTTCATTTTCTCAACACCAAAGGATTTCCCTTTGTACATTTCAATGTAATTGAGCAAGGAAATAATGCTTGGCGTGGACATGGCCAAAACAGTTCCCTTTAAGTCAAACATTTTCATAATAGTATGAACCTCACTGGGTCTATTATCTTATAAAGAAAAATCCATTTCAACTTAATTCGGTATTTTTTTAATTTTTTTACCGAGTTAATTTTTGCCTCATTTTCAAGAAATAGGGTAATTCAGTATTCGTTATTTCTTTTTACTCGGTAATAATGGACTTATAATGAGGAATATGAACAAAACTGCTTTCCGTGAAAAATGTTTGAAGATTCGTAAAGAAATGAAGGAAAAAGACCGCAAAAGTGCCATTATTTGTGAAAAGCTTTTATCTTTAGATATTTATAAAAGCAGTAACACCATTGCGGTATACTGGGCATTACCTAATGAAGTAGATTTATTTTCTTTTCTCAAAAGAGTGTTAAAAGATGGTAAAACAATTGTCTTGCCGAGAGTAGTTAATGATCAGTTATTTTTCTATCAATATCATTTGGGAGACGAATTAGAAGAATCGTCCTTTCATGTATTCGAGCCTAAGATAGTAGATAAATATTATATTAATAATAAGGATATAGATTTATTTATCGTTCCAGGATTGGCTTTCGATAAAAACAATAATCGTATAGGATATGGAAAAGGCTTTTACGATTGTGCATTAAAAGAGACATCTTCTTTTAAAATTGGTGTCGCCTTTAAAGAACTAATATTTAAAGAAATACCACATGATGAAAAAGACATCAAAATGGATTTAATAATCAGCGATTAAAAAAGACTAGGTACCTAGTCTCTTTTATTACTTTTGGATTTTTCCTTTTTTCTTACCTTTAGAAGCGTGCACTAAGACGGTTCTGCCGGTAGATTCGGATTTTTCTTTCACCCAAGCTTCAGCTTCCGCTTTTGTGTTGAATAATTTGATAACTTTATCGCTGCCCGCTAAGAAGACTTGCCATTTGTTATCAGAAGCTCTTTTGCTCACGTGATAAGCCGCATTTGCGGTGGGTCCTTTTTTCTCTGCCATATTATTTCTCTCCTCTAGTTTTTTATTGTACTACATTTTTTTATATTTTTAAGAAGAAAAAAGACAAATATTTTTAACTTTTGTATAACAACTATAAAAATGTGATAAAATGCTAGGCGATAAAGGAAGTAATTTTTATGAAAGAATTTAAAACCGTTCCTATTACCTTAATTACTGGATATTTAGGAAGTGGAAAAACCACTTTAATTAACCATATTTTAAAGAACGCAAAAGGTCACAAAATGGCAGTTATTGTTAACGATATCGGAGAAGTTAATATCGATGCTGATTTAATTGCTTCTGGTGGTGTTGTTAATTCCAAAGATGATAATCTTGTTGCGTTATCAAACGGTTGTATTTGCTGCACACTAAAGAAAGATTTAATTAATCAACTAGCAGATCTCGTTAACTCCGGTAACTTTGATCATATTTTAATTGAAGCTTCTGGTATTTGTGAGCCAGTGCCTATCGCACAAACTATCACTTACATGCAAGATGAATTTAAGAGACAAAAACTCCCTGAATTCTATAAATTAGACGCTATTATTTCTGTCACCGACGCCCTTCGTTTAAAAGATGAATTTGGTTGTGGTGAGTCTTTAGAAAAAGCCCATAGAGGGGAAGAAGATTTAGAAAATCTTGTTATTCAACAAATCGAATTCTGTGACATCGTTTTATTAAATAAAGCATCTGAATTGAGCGCGGAAGAATTAAGAAGAGTAAAAATCACCATCAAAGCCATTCAAGAAACCGCGCAAATTATCGAATGTGATTATTGCAACATTGATATTGACCAACTTATCGACACCAACTTATTTGATTTTGAAAAAGCCTCCACTAGTGCGGCATGGATCAGAGAATTTGAAGATTGGGATACCGATGTGGAAGTTCACGACGAAGAGCATCATCATGATGAAGATGACGATGATGACGAAGAGGAAGATGAACACCATCATGAGCACCATCATCATCACCATCATGGCGTGGAAAACGAAGATGAAGGCACCGCTTTAGAATATGACATTAATACTTTTGTCTATTATCGCCGTAAAGGTTTCAACGAAGAAGCCTTTAAAAAGTGGGTGGAAAATAACGATAAGCACAAGATTATTAGAGCTAAAGGCATCTTATATTTCACTTCAAATCCTGACTATGTTTATATTTATGAATCAGCTGGACGCCAAAAAACTCTGGGTGTCCAAGGCAAATGGTATAGCGCTCAATTAAATAAAAAACAACTACAAGAGATGGTCCAAAATGATGTTGGATTTGCCCATGACTGGGACGACAAATATCAAGATAAATTAATTAAATTAGTTTTCATCGGACAGAATCTTGATGAAAGAGCTATTCGAAAAGAATTAGATTTAATCTAACAAATATTAACTAAGTAGAAGCGGGTTTAATTCCGCTTTTATTTTTTAAGTAAACAAAATGAATTAATAATACGTTATAATAACTTTGTTAATATATGACTATTAATGATTTAAAAAAGATTCATCATGCAAAAGATTTTGATGCTTTTGATGCTTTCATTCTTTTAGAAGACATTGAGACTAAGCAAATTGTTTTTCGTAATCAAGCTTATTTAAAAGAAGTGGAGAAAACCAAAAACAAAAGACCCACTTTTGATACGCGTTTTATTACTATTAACTCCTTTATTTCGAAAGTTGATGGACGCGATGTCGTTGTGGAATTTGGCACTAAAATTAATCCTGTTACAAGTTCTTCATATAATTTGACTTTAAGAAGCACTATTTCTGAAATTGAAGGTTTGATGCGTGAAGAAATTCATAATGATTTTCTTTATGCCTTAGATGATATAAAAGTCCACTACCGCATTATCAATGCAATTGTTCATCATATTTTAGAATTCTATGGCAGTGAATATGCCCACTTATTTATTTTTAAAGATAGATATACCGATAAAGGTAGCCTTCACACTTATCATATCAGTCAAGAAAGTGCGCAGATTAATAAGGATGTTTATCTGAATAGTTATTGGGCTAATTCTCTCAGCAATTTCTTTGAAAAAGGATACTCGTTATTATGTGAAGACATGCTGGGATTCATGAGTTTTGATGCTGATTTAAGGGATAAGTTCTTACAAAGAAATATCCACGCTATTATCACGATTCCTTTCTTTGCGGAAAATCGCTTAAAAGGATTGCTGATGGTTTCTAAACCAAACAACTCAAGCGATGCTGAAACTCCCGACTTCTTCTTAATGGATTATGCGACAAACGCGATTGGTTCCATGATTAATCGTGGCCGTCTTTACACCGATTTATACTTTGATAAAATCACCGAATTTCCTTGGTCTAACGTCATCGATTCTTTGTATGCTAATTATTTAGAAAAACAAAAGGATCTTCCAGTCGTTATTATGGAATTTGATATTCTTCATTTCCGTGTTTTAAATCGTAGTTACGGAACGGAATTTGGAGATCGTTTATTAAAGAAAATTGCGGAAATATTAAAGAGAAAATATCCCGATTCTTTGTTATCAAGAAAGAATAGCAGCGATACGTTCGTGGTAGTCACCACCGGTATTGCGGAAAATATTGCTTTGGAAGCCAACAATATTCTACAAGAAGTACGTTCCGCGTTCCCGGAAATCATGCCATATATCGCTTTTGGTATTTATCAAATCAAAGACAAGAAAGAGGCTCCTAATTTATCTTTCTTCAAAGCTATGTTCGCTCATCGTTTTGCCAAAGAGCACCTCAATCAAAATGTGCGTATTTATGATGAGGAATTAGATAAAAGAGAACAACAATATCAGCATTACACGAATAACTTTATCAATTCGATAAAGCAAGAAAAATTCGAAGTATATATTCAGCCACGTTATAACTTGCAACTAGATACATATTATGGAGGAGAAGCTTTAATAAGATGGAACCTCGATAATCGTCTAGTTATGCCTAATGATTTTATTCCATTATTTGAAAATAATGGTTTGTGTCGTGAACTCGATTTATATGTTGTTAAAAAGGTCTGTCAAACGATTGCTAGATGGATGAAAGAAGATCCTACAAAGGTGGTTCCTATTTCCATTAATATTTCTCGTACAGATTTTATTGATGAGTTCCTCTTTGAGAAGATCCTCTTTATTATCCAAGACTATAAAATTCCTACAGAATATATCGAGTTAGAAATAACGGAAACAGCATATGCAGATTACGAAAGCCAAATCATCGCTTTCTTAAATAAATGTAAAGTAGCGGGTATCCATGTCTTGATGGATGATTTTGGTTCTGGTGTTTCTTCGTTTAACTCTTTAAAGAATCTCGATATTGATGTTTTAAAGATTGATTACAAATTCCTTTCTAAAGAAGGAAATAACGAGAAGAAAAGAAAGATTATCCAATCTATTGTTTCCTTAGCGAGAAGTATTAATCTACAAGTTGTTGTGGAAGGTGTAGAAACTAAAAACGAAGCCGCTTTCTTTAAGAAAATGGGCATTCGTTATGTCCAAGGTTATTTGTTTGGTAAGCCCATGCCTATTAGTGAATTTGAGAAACTATCAAATAAGAAAGCTGAATCCATCATCGGAGAACAGGCTGATAGCCGTCTTTTAGTGGACGAAATCTTAGATAGCAAGAGCAACGTTAATCTCTTGTTTACAAAATCTTCCGACTTTGCAGGGATTTTTAGATGTGACGGAAAGGGTGTTTATCCGATTTTATTAAATGAATGGATGGAATATCAATTATCGTCCATCGAGCAATTAAAGAGTTTTTACAATGGCGACTTATTGAATTATGTCGATCCAAAATTAAAAGATAAAGTTTTAGAATGCTTGACCGGTAGCAGAAAACTTTATGTCTTTACCGACAAGAAAGATATCGTTTTCCGTTTTGGTGTTAACACCTATCACTTCCGCGTTCATTCTATGCTTTTAAAAGAAACGAACGGAGAAAAATACTACCTCATCACTGGCACACATGTTTCTAAAGATGATGACCGCAAGATGGTCATGGATATCAAAGATGAAATTGAATGGTATTTAAACGATTCTAATCAAGGATGCATCATCTTAAATAAAGATGGTTATATTATTAAATATAACAATTTAGCACAATCGTATTTCAAAGATATTAAAAATGGTATTAATATCAAGGAGTTAACCGGTTTCTCAATTGAAGAAAGAGACACTATTAGAAGGCAATATAACCGCATCATTCATAGCGTCTTGCAATACGATATTAAACACGTCATACAAGGAGAAGAGGAATTGATTATCTTTTCTATTGCTAATCTCGGCCTACCATCTAAATTCGTTTCTGAAGGATTTGGTGGAAGCTTCAAGTTCTATGACCGCGCTTTATCAACCTTAGAAAAACTAGCGGCTTTCTATGTGGAAGTAGATTTAACCGATGATACTTATTTGAAGTTAATACTAAATCCCGAACTATACGAAGGTGGTTCATATTTATCCGCAGGTAGTTATAGTAAAGAACTGTTTGTTAATACATTAAATGAAATTTCTGTTGATGATAGAAAAAAATATGGGGAAAGAATGGCGTTAGACTCTTTAATTGAGGCTTCCAAATCTCTTTCGCCATTCGATATTTATTATAAAATCAGTGGTCAAAAGCAATTCTATGAAATAAAGATGAAATTCTATCACGACTCAGGCCACTACTACGCCAGTTACTATTGCGTTGATATTACACAAACCAAATTAAAAGATTTTGATACTCTCACAGGATGTATGTCTCGTAATGGCGGCGGTGCCTTTATGGAGAATTACTTTAAACAACACCCATTAAGAAAAATGGCGTTTATCATTATCGATTTGGATAAGTTTAAATTATTAAATGACACATATGGTCATCCTTTGGGCGACAAAGTATTAGCCCAAATGCACGATGCTTTTAAAAAGCTCCCTGATAAGTACCGTTACAGCACACGTTTAGGCGGTGATGAATTCTGTATTCTTTTAAAAGACAGAGGGGACCAATTAGATAAAGACACCATTAGAAAAGAAATCGATGATGTTATTAAAAAGATAGGATTAGAAGTCGGATTAGGTATAGAAACCCACTGCTCTTGTGGCTTTGCTAGGTTCCCAGAAGATGGCAACAATATGGATGCTTTATATTCGGTGGCCGACAAAGATTTATACGAGCACAAGAAAAAGAAGAGAGTCAAAGAATAACAAAATCCCCGCAAAACGCGAGGATTTTTAAGATTTAACTATTTTTTATTTTGATGCTGATATCACCAGTTCTTGTATTGATTTTACACAATCCACCAGTTGTGCTTTCAGGAACATTGACTGATCCGGTATTTGAATGTGCATAGAAGATTTTGCTTGTAAGCAAAGTTCCTTTAACATCACCAGTATGGGTTTCTATATCTAGTGTTTCAGCATCGGAATCATTTAGATTCACATCACCAGTATGAGTGGAAATTTTGATATTCTTTTCCATGATGGTGTTATCTAGTTTAGTTCTACCAGTATCGGAAATAGTCTCAAGATTTTGGGATTTGGAATCAGTGATAGTAATTTTTCCTGTCGATGTTTCCGCATAGATTTTTTCTTCTATATCGGCATTCTTTATATTGATATCACCGGTAGAGACTTTAATATGGAGATTCTTTGTTTTTGCTTCCACATTAACATTACCGGTAGAGGCTTCGATATTCATAGCGTTAATGCAATCGGAATTAACATTAGTTTTTCCAGTCGATAATGTGACTTTTAAATTATTAAAAGAATAATCGTGAGGGATAGTGATATCTCCAGTACTAGAAACTATATTGCCATCGTTATAAGCTTCACTAGGAGCATAAATAGTTACTTTCATTGATTTAGTGTTAAAATTGAATGCTTTTTCGTTCCATTTTCTCGTGTCAAAAGCTTTGATGGTTAAAGTATCATCCACTACTTCAACAGTGTGGTATTCTTTTTCTCTTTCTTCACAAACGACTTTTCTTGTTCCATCTTCTGCGACTTTGAATTCTAAATCAGCAGTTTTAATATCAATGTTGATATTGCTATAAAAGCCGACTTCGTGTTCATTGGTAATAATAGGATCGCTATTTATACCGCATGCAGTTATACCAGCGCTCATTAGAATGGAGCCAATAATGATGGGCGCTATTGTGATCTTTTTCATAATTAAATATTTCCTTTCGAGGTAAGAATTAATAATTCCAATAAAAAGGATAGCATTTATAATGATTTTCTTAAACAATCATTATTTCTTTTATGGTATTTATTTCTTCTTGGGTGACGCCAATTTTATTAATCAACCAGTTTTCTGTGCTTTGAGACAAAGTGTCATTGACATCTTCTTGACCGGTGATAACGATATAATTAATCACTTCTTCAGCGCAAGAAACCATATATTCCACTGTGGTATCTGTTAAATAAGCTGCCTTTGAGAAGAAAGAGAGTTCATATTCTTTTAAAATAGTTTCTTTATCAACTCCAAGAAGCGCTTCTAGGATGATTCCTAAAGTACCTGTTCTATCTCTTCCAACAGCACAATGAAAATAAATGGGATAATTATCTTTATTAGCAAATACTTTTATTTCATTTTTAATGGTTTCTTTATTGAGACTATATTTTATTCCTCTATCTCCCGAAACATATAAAACACCTGAGATATTAATATAATTAACATTGCCTAATGGCGAACCGGTTCCCGCGGTTCCTTCACCTTCCGCTCGTAAATCTAAATCAGTTTTAATACCAAGTTCACCAGTCATAGTATCGATATCATCATCGCTGATGCTATCTAAATTCGCGCCACGATAGATTTTGCCTTGAGCTAGTCTATGCCCTTTTCCCACTGATAAAGAGCCAATATCTCTTGTATTAGAAATGGATGATAGTTTAATCGTACGTGGATAATCCATCGTGTAATACTTTTGTGCTTTGCTTTCGGACACTAATTGATTGCCACTATACTCGCATGTTTTAACGTAATAGGTGGTATTTGCGTATAGATTTTCTATATCAATAGCACTACTACTTGTTATATATTTCCTAGCATTATCCATATTTTTATTCGTGGATAAATATATTTCCCTATTTGTCACATTCTCTTTATTATCAAATTCATAGTGAAAAGGCTTGGGATAATATTGGTCGCATTGTTCCATATATTCCGATGAATAGCCTTCATAATAGTTGTCCCAATAATCTTTGATTAAATCATTCGCTAAACACACTTTTATGCCTTTGGTGTTTTGGGAACAAGAAACGATTAGTCCGAATAAGAGAACAAAGGAAAGATATTTTGGTTTCATATCATTATGATATCACTTGTAAATATCAACGTATAAATAAAAAAAGACAATTGATTGAGTATCATAATTTTTATATTATAAAAATGTATTTATTAGCAGACTATCGGCGGTATGAACTAGCTTAAGCAAAGTCGACCATACGCAGGCAAGCAATAGGATACTCTAATAAAAGCCGCTATTCACGTCAACAGTGAACTTATCAAATTCTACTATGAATTAGGAGAGGAAATTTCTAAAACATCTTTCAAGGCAAGTTATGGAAATAGGTTTTATGATTTGCTAAGTAATGAATTTAAAAAGGCTATTCCTAACGTTAAGGGATTAAATCATCGAGAAGTTTTATACTATGTATAAAAAGATTTTCCCACAAGTTGTGGGAGAATTGATGATGGTTCCTTGGGGACATCATAGAATCATTATTGACAAGTGCAAAACAATAGAGAAGTGCCTATTTTACATCAATCCAACCATTATTTTGCCAGATGCCATCAAAAGAAAAGTTGCTATGTAAGAATACTTTTTACTTCCGAAACAAAAAGAAATTATGACTATGGCAGTTGGTCTGAATTTATTGAGGCAGAAGAAATAAAATAATAAGTTTGAAACTCTTTATTTTATATTCATTAGCGAATTAATAAAAAAGCTCTCTTTTTGTTGGACTATTTGCTGATCCGAATTAAGAGAGCGTTTTTAGACTGCCTGGGGCGGTTGATCAGACTTGAACTGACGAATGCCTGGTTCACAGCCAGGTGTGTTAACCCCTTCACCACAACCGCCAAGTGCTTATTTATAATAAGATTATATGGCTTGAATGTCAAAAGAAAAAACCACATTTCTGTGGCTTTTATATCTTTTTTAATTATTTAGGCTAATAAGAATGCTTTATAAGCGCGATATGCTTCATAGACATCGGCTTTGGAAACAATTTCCATAGGCGCATGCATATTTAAGACAGGGATGCCGGCATCAATAACATTCATATTATAATTACCTAAGATATATGCAATTGTACCTCCGCCACCTTGGTCAACGCGACCTAATTCGCTAGATTGCCAATTGATATTATTATCATCCATGGCTTTTCTTACAAAGGCATAGTATTCGGGATTAGCGTCATTAGAGCCACTTTTACCACGAGAACCGGTATATTTGTTAAAGACAATACCATTAGCGAAATAAGCGGCATTATCAGGGTCATTGACAGAGGCATAGAGAGGATCAAATGCCGCGGAGACATCGCTAGAGAGCATTTTGCTATTCTCCATAACTAAGCGAGCGGCAAAGAGAGGATTTTTTTCTCCCGCTAAAGCGAGCATTTTAGCGATAGCGTTTTCAAAGAAGAGAGATTGAGCGCCAGTAGCACCAACACTACCGATTTCTTCTTTATCCACTAAGATACAGCATGCTGTATATTTGACTTCTTTGGGTTCGACATCTAATAAAGCTCTTAAAGAAGTATAAGCACAAACTCTATCATCGTGACCATATCCTGCCACCATACTTCTATCCAGGCCATAATCTCTTGCAGGTCCGGCAGGAACGACTTCGATTTCTGCGGAAATCAAATCTTCTTCATCAATACCATATTTTTTATTTAAGAGTTTTAATACATTAGCTTTTACGGGTTGTTTGGCTTTTTCATCAAGAGGCATATTGCCTAAAGTAACATCAAGAGCTTCACCTTCAATAGCTTTGGCTAAAGGTTTGGCCATTTGGTCAGCGGATAAATGAATTAATAAATCAGTAATACCAACGATTGGATCCTTTGGATCTTCACCGATATTGACTTCCACGGTGGTACCATCTTTTTTACAGACCACACCATGAAGGGCTAATGGAATAGTGACATATTGATATTTTTTCACTCCACCATAGTAATGGGTATTGCCTAAAGCAAAGCCAGCTTTTTCATAGACAGGATTTTCTTTAAAGTCTAATCTTGGAGAATCGATATGAGCTCCTAAAACTCTTAAACCTTCCATTAATGGTTGAGAGCCAATAACAAAAGCGCAGATGTTTTTGTTTTTGTTTAAGAAATAAACTTTATCTCCCGCTTTCAATGATTTCATTTCTTCGGCGGGTTTAAAGCCAGCGGCATGTAATAAATCTAATGATTCTTTTACCACTAATCTTTCGGTTTTGCCAAAGGAAATAAAATCTTTGTAACCTTCTGAAAATTTCATTACTTCTTTGACTTGTTTGGCATCATACTTATTCCAAGCGTTTTTTCTATACATAATAACAACCTCCTAAAATTGCCTTTATCATACTATATTTTTCTTCTATTTGTTAAGTGTCTTCGCTAAACCTGCGAAACTTGTTTCGCGATAACCGCGAGGAATATCCTTGCCCGTTTGATACATTGTATTAACAATGGTGTCGAAATCCACCTTGGCATCGTAAACAGGTAGTATTTCCGCTAAATACACGGCAGAAATGGCCTTAATAGCAAAAATAGCACATCTTTCTATGCAAGGAATTTGCACATATCCATCGACGGGATCACATGTTAAACCGAGAGAATGTTCTAAGGCGATTTCCGCAGATTGAGCGATGACTTGATTTGATTGTTTTTCGACTGCGCCTATCATGGCCGCGCTCATAGCGCATGCCACGCCTATTTCCGCTTGGCAACCTGCTTCTGCGCCAGAAACAGAGCCATTGGTTTTGCATAATATGCCAATTAATCCTGCTACTAATAAGCCCTTGACAATATCTTTTTTGCTATAACTTTGCATTTTTAAATAAGTAATAGCACCAGGAACAACACCAGCGCTTCCACATGTAGGAGCAATAACCACTACTCCACCAGCAGCATTTTCTTCGGCTACTGCAAAAGAAGAGATAGCGACACTCATAGGGATATTGTTTTTGCCATCTTTACTTTTACGCATATTCAAATACATCGTGCGAGCTTTTCTTTTGATGTGTAAAGAACCTGGTAATTCCCCGGTCTTATTAATACCTCTTTGACGGCATTCTTCCATGGTGTCGTAGACTTTTTCTAAATATGGGATGATATCTGAATCTTCGAATTTTAAGACATAATCCACTAGAGAAAGATTTTCTTTTTTGCAGAAATCCAATATCTCATTTAAAGAATTATGAGGATAGACATCATTAGTGAATTCATCAACTTTACCTTTGGTAATAATTGTGCCACCACCTATGGAAATAATGGGTTCTTTATATTTCTTGCCATTTTCATCAGTGATGAGAAAAAGCATCGTATTAGGATGTTTGGTTCTCGTTTTATTATCTAAAACTATTTCGTGAGGAATATCTTTTAATTTCAAGTCGATAATGTAGTCGGTTAAGTGGCCTTGTCCAGTGGAGGCTAAAGAGCCAAATAAAGTGCATTTAACAAATTGGGGATGAGGATACTTCTTGATAATATAATCAACCGCAAAAGATGGTCCCATGGTATGAGAAGAACTAGGACCATTACCGATGATAAAGATTTCTTTTAGTGAACGCATATGTTATTTATTTTCGTATCCGTGATAAATTTCTTCGACATATTTAGCTAATTCGCTAGCATTCATTTCCTCATAAGTTTCCGGTTGAATAACCGCTATAACTTCGCTAGAAACAGGACATTTAACAAAAATATTTTTACGATGATCCATCTTGCCTATGCCATGGAAATAAAGTAAAACAATTGGCCTTTTGGCTTGAATAGCAATTTTAAAGCCACCATTTTTCAAAGTGGACATTTTTTCATTTCTATTTATAGAGCCTTCAGGCGATAAAGCTACAGATGTGTTTTGATTAACTAAATAATCCACGCTTGAATCCATCATTTTTTTACAACTGACTGGATCATCTCTATCGACATAGATACACCCAATCGCAGTGGCCAAATTACCCACCATCGGAACATTTTTCATAGCTGTGGAACTGACAATAGAAAAGACATGGGGATGTATTGATGCTAAAAGCATCCAACAATCTAAAAAGGAAGTATGGTTGAATAAATATAAACAAGTCCCGGTTTTAGGAATCTTACCAAAGCCCTTTTTCTTAAACGGAGCCCATGTCCCAAGAAGCATTAATTTAGCTAATGCGGCCGCCCAGAATTGATAAAAACGGCTACCTTTGCCAGCGTTTTCGCACTTTTTATATTTGCTCGCGGCTAATAAAAGTCCACCCCACGCTAGAGAGATCAAAATGCCAGATACAAAAATGCCTATCACCGGTAATAAAAACCAAAACCACGGGGAAATATTCACTAAGCCCGTAAAATAAACGAGGACAAAGCCACATATTATAGATAAAACAATAATTGTGAGTAACAAGCCCATATACGATTTGATTTTAGCACGCATAAGTGTTTTTATCTAGATAAGATAAGAAAAATCAGGCAAAAGCCTGACTTTCTTTATAGACATCGTGATAGTTAATTTTATTTTTCTTCGCGATTGGAAAGAGTGACTTGTGGGAATGGGATGGTGATTCCATTATCTACGAAGAGTAAGAATAATTCTCTATTAAGAGCTCTTTCAGCGGCAAATCTATTACCTTCTTCACAACGGGCGGAGAATTTTAAGACCACACTGCTATCGGCTAAAGCGGTCACGCCTAAATAAACTGGACGGCCGATGAAAATAGGATTTCTCTTTTCGATTTCGTCTAAGTTGTTTTCAATGATTTCTTCGACTTTTCTTAAGTCTTCACCATAGTCCATACCGATTTCGGCAACGACGACAGATGAATTAGCAGATAGGTTAACAACGGTAGCAATTTTGCTGTTGTTGATAATCTTGACATTGCCTGACACATCAATGATCTTTGTAGTGGTCAAACCGATTTCTACGACCGAGCCTCTAAAACCATCAATAAGGACGATATCACCAACATGGTATTCTGCTTCGAAGACGATATTAATTCCGGCGATAATATCACTGATGAGTGATTGAGCACCAAGGCCTATGATAAGAGCAAGAATGCCAGCGGTTGTTAATTGTGCTTCAATGGGGACACCCCAGTCTGACAAGATGATGAATAAGACCGCTAAGGATGTTCCATATTTAATAGCAGAAGACACTAATTTAGAAACGGTTTTAACTTTGTTGTTAGCGGTGATAAATAAGACAAATATCAAACATCTAAGAACGCAATTGATGGACATGAATAAGCAGAGATAATATAAACTTCCAAGAATTCTTGGATATACATCATCCCAACCACCGACGAATGAACGGCTTAATGTATAACCAATTGCGAACACTGACGAAGGATCAGCCGCAGCGGTAGCACTGTAAACAATGACAAATACAATCATTAATACAGTTAACCCGGCAAGAACAAAGATACCTATCTTGCCACCTTTACTTTTGTTTGTCCACCATGACTTTAAAGCACTAAACATAACGATACCTCCTTTAATAGTATATGGCGTGTTGTATGAGTAGAGTTCTATTTCCTAAAGAATCCACTCCATACAGTTTTATGCTATATGAATAACCGCTGCTTCCTTCCATGGAAACAACGACAGCATTTCCATTATCTGAAGGTCCATTACCAACATCTTGATATTCATCAGATAATGTGTCTGGACCATTAATATTTTCGACCATAACATCAAAATGGTCGTAGGTTATTCCATTGGGGCAATAATCATAATATATAGAAACGACTTGCTCCATATTATCGGCTTGATATGAAATCAAAGAAATAAAGGGGAGATATTGATTGCTTGTCTCTAATAAAACTTCTTTTTGCTTTAATGTCACTTTGGTTGGGGCAGCTTGGCTACCTTCGTAATCAAGATAACTAATGACAGCGGTATATGTTTCTCCTGATGTTAATTCTCTAAAGGTATAACCATCATTATAATAAGTTAAAACTCCATCGCTTCTCACATGCTCGTTATCTATAGCCTCTTGTCCTGAAACAGACATTAAACGAGCTTCGCCACTGACTGGTTCGTCGTTAGAATCTAATAATTCAATAACCGCGGTTTTGCCGACATTATTTTCATCATAATATAAAGAAGCATTGACACGAATAGCTTTTCTAGTGGGATCTGTGGTGATAGTAAAATCGGTAACACCAAAGGTAGGTGTCGGGATTTCAGTTGGTTCTTCACTAGCAAATAAAGTTATTTGATTATTATCCTCGTCAAAAGCGTAAATGGAGAAGTAATATGGTGTATCTAAATCTAAGTCTAAGAATTCACCACTGAGATGAGTGTAACCAGAAGTGCCATCACTATTAGGAGTGGCATAGTGTTCATTAATACTAAGTTGTTGTCTTTGTGAATTTTCTAATTGCACATAGACAGAATGCCCTTCTTCTGTGCTGACATCAAATTCATAAGCAATAGATTGCTCAATTTCATCATATTCAGTAACAAAATTAGCCACATCCTGAATAGGAATAGTAGGAATACAAACGCCATCTTCGCTATAGACAGTGAAAGTTTCTTTCTCACTATCATTAGCGGAAATAATAAATGAGTAGTCATCGCCAGGAACGATACCTTCTAAAGTTCCACTGATGGTGAAATATTGTTCAGTATCTTCACTATTTTCATCAAAAGTAATTTCGTGTTCGTTATCTCTAGTGGATTCACCAGTATTGATGTTGATAGCTCTAACATAAACGACATCGCTAGCCGTCACTCCAACGCCAAATATATAATCTAATGTCCTTGTGTATCCATTTCCAGAATAAGAAGGACTGCTAATAGAAATAATATTGGTGCTTGCCATAGAAGCAGCTTCTTCCGTGCGGTAAAGGATAGTTTCATTATTTTCACTATCGATGACATAAACTTCAAAATAGTAGGCAATTTCTGGCTCTAATCCGGCAATTGTTGTTTCTGCTGAATAATAATAAATGTCACCATCTAAAGAGGCATCTTCTAATTTAAGTTCGTTAGCCACTTCGCCATAAACGTCGCCATTTTCATCAACAGCACGGACATAAACCATATCATCATTAACCATTCCTACGGAATAGAAAATCAAAGCTTCTTTCTTAAAGACATCGTAAGAATACTCAAATCCATCAACAAATTGGACACCGATAGATCCTAATCTAAGGGGTTCATCATAACGGAATATAGTAAATATACTTCCATCGCTAGCGTATCCATAAGCTTCAAAAGTGTAATTAACGTCAGCGCTAATGCCTGAGAATGAACCATAAACTGTTGTGGTAATAGGCTCTTCTGAAGTGGTTTCGTTACCCATATCCACTGATAGTTTTTCTAACGCCACTTCATCACCATTTTCGTCTAACAAATGAGCGTAAATAGTAGTTCTTTCTTCAATAGTCACATCAAAAGAGAAAGAAATATATTGTTCGATAGGATTTTCCGAATAACGGAAATTAGAAGCACCAGTAACAGGAGTATAAGGAACCACAAAAGACGTTTCGCTGGAATAGACGCTAAAGCGTATGCCAGAAGAATCAAAAGCATAAGCTTCTAAAACATAATTTATATTGGTTTCTAAATCATAGAAAGAGCCAGAGACATTGTAGAAGAGTTTTCCATCTTCTACATAGGCATCATTAACAGTTAATTCGTGTGTGTTGACCGCGACTTCTTCTTTTTGTTCATCAACAAGAGAAACATATAATTCGTTATCAGTTTGGAACTCAACAGTTAAATCGTAGTTAATACTACGTGTCATTGGTTCTACGGATAAGGAGCATTCACGACCAAAGATATTAACGGCGGCAGCGGCAATAATAATGGCACCGATAACGACACCACCGGTAGCAACAACACCTGTGGTAGTGGCAATGGTTGTCGTCGCGGTTGATCCGGTGGCAGCAGTTGCTGTACTTGTTGTGGGAGCAGAAGTAACGGTAGATGAACCCGCACTACCACTTAAAGCATCAGCAGTAGCTTCACCAGCAGGAGCAGTAGCGGCTTGTTCGACATCTTGCACAGAATTATTTTGTAAATCTTCTTGCTTAAAAGAACCTCTTTGTCCTTGGACATTAGAAGTGTAATTCTCGTTGAATTCACCACCAACGGGGTTAAATTCGTGACCATAAGGGAATTCGTTTTCTGGCATCGTTATATTACTCCCTAGGCGTGTTCAATAAACCAATCTTTGATTTCAATACGATAGTTGGTTTCATATGTGCCGATTTCGTTATAATCGTCGCATTCATAAATATCATCGGTATAAGATTTTAAAATTGCAATGGCACCAGTTAAGTCGCCGGTGAATAAATAATAATCGATAAGACTATTAAAATAGTCTACCATACGTCTTGCGGCGTCTTCTTGGGTGCTATACAAAACATAAGTATCTTCAAAAATAACTAAATTAGTATCGACATAATCGTCGACAGCTTCTCTGTCTAAAGGAGTATATTCGATGACAAAAGCATCTAAACCTTCATTTAATGTTTCTACGACTTCCATAGTACGAGAAGAACTATAGTCGTTAATGTAATAATCGTACAAAAGCATGATACGGCTAGCTTCGATATACCAACGGTCTGCGATGCTCATTTTTTCACGGAATTCGTCATAATCGACTGGTTCGCTTAATTCATTTATTTCACTAATAATGGTGTCATAAAAACCATTATAATAGCCTTCACAATCATTGATATATTGAGCAAAACGATCGGATTCTTTAAATTCTATATAACTCTCATAATTCTCCGCTTTAACAAGATAACTGGTAGATGATTCTTCTCCAGTGGTGAAAGTCTTATAACCACAGCAATCACTAAACAAAGAATACATGTTACCGCTTAAGCGATACAAAATGTAGTAAGTCGTTTCACCCATAATGCGAGTGTTTTCACCATTTTCGTCGCTAGCGTATTCAATAGGTTTATTTTCAGAAAAATAATGGACTAAATTTAAAGGGAATCCTTCGGGTTCTTCTTCAATAAAGCTAGAATATGCTTCATAAAAGCCTTCGGTTACGACAGCAATATCATAGCCTTCGGGAATGCTTTCTAGCATAAAACAATCATCAAAATTATATTCGGTAGAAGAGGTTTGACCAGTTGCGGTATTGATATCGTAAATTAATTCAGCAGGGACCGGTTCTTCATCGGGTAAGGAACCATTGTTTTGTTTTTCTCTAAATGTCACGGTCAAAGGTTCGCTTGATAAAGTGGATTCATATCTTCCTAAGCCATAATAGAAATGAACTGTCTTACCGGTGAAATTAGCACTTATGCCATCATCACTTTCGTAGGCAAATAAATAGGAGCCGGTAGGATTGACTTTGAACGATGAATAATAATTATATGGTTCGTCGCTTTCCACCATATAAACAAGACGATTTATGGTGCTGAAGCCACTGATGGTGCCTTGTCCGTTATCAATAGCGATATTTTCATCGATATCTTTGCAAGCAAAAGGATGCTCGTATTCCGCACCGACGATGGTTTTATATAGTTTGTATTTAACGGTCAAAGCCTGCAATTCTTCAGCAAGTACGCCATTGTATTGATTATAATCGGGGCCTTCGTTGGAACCAGATCCACTATCATCACCTTCGCCTTCAAAAAAGTTCATGAAAAGATTGTCTTTTTCATAAACAGGGAGGTTTTGCCACGTTTCTAATAAATCATCAGCATTATCCGCATCAGTAATAGCATTCAATTTAGCAGACCAGGAATATTCTTCATAAAAGCCATCGGGCAATTGATAAATGCATACTTTGCTGGCATCGTTTTGATTAAATTCAAAAGCGTGGTTCGAATTGTAATATAGATATCCGGTTACCATGTCACCGTTATAATCAGAAGTAATACTAACGGTATATGATTGCTCATCGTTATTTTGGGCAAAACCAAATGTTGAGTATTGTCTTTCCACTCCACTGGTAAAATACCAGTCATTATAGTAAGAATTAAAATCCGCACCTATATATCGATAAATTGATTTATTGATAATATCAAAACTATCGGCATCGGGAGTGCGGAATTCCACCATACTAGCGATAACAGCGGGTAAGTTTTCATCTATGTTGATTGATAAATCAGAGCCAATGGAAATAGGAACTTCCGTAACTTCTGTTTCATCATAGGCATATAAAGCACCTTCGTATACAGAAGAACCCGTATAGTATAATTCGTTGACAACCGCCATAAAATAATAGGAGCCATCAGCTAAATCTTTGACGTCTTCATTATTGACAGGGGTGAGGGTCAAATTAGTGGGTGCTAGTTCACTAATAGCGGCTTTAGCGGGTGTGATTTTTGATTTATGTGATAAAAGAGAACTCACAGTAAAAAAGGTGGGAATTGATAAAGACAATAATCCACCCATGATAATAAAACAAACTTTACTGATTTTGTTCATACCCTATAATTATAAATTATTTCTTCATAAATAAAAGAAAAAAAGAGAGCTTTAAATGGCTCTCTTGTTGTTTTAGCGGTGTTTGGCGTGGAAACTAATGCCGACTCCGTCGGGGCCACAATGGCTTCCAGCGGTAGGATTAACCACGTGTTTTTCTATCGTATATCCTTCACCGAATTCTTTTTTGAATAATTCAATTAATTCATCGGCGATAGGTTCGCAATCAGAGTGACCAATTAAGACACGATGATCTTTCATATCTTCTTGAAGTTCTTTAACATAACCGATGATGCGTTTTAAGGTTTGCATCTTGCCACGTCCCTTATCGCATGATTGCATGGTGCCTTTGCTATCCATATTAATGATTGGCTTAATGCCGATAATGTTCCCGAAGAAAGCAGAGAAGCCACCTACACGACCAGAACGGTGGAAGAATTGAAGATTATCGACGTAAAAATAGATAGCGAATTTATCAACTTCGGTTTCTGCCCATTTGAGGATTTCATCAATGGATTTACCAGCTTTATACATCTCACCGATTTCTAAGACGATATTTAAGCTGCCTAATGTAATACCTTTGGTATCAACTTCATAAACCTTTCTATCTGGGTATTTTTCTTTTAATTCTTGTAACGCTAAGCGCATGGAGTTGAAAGTGCCAGACATTGCCGCGGAAAAGTGGACATATAAAATATCTCTACCCGCTTTAAATTCGGGTTCAAAATAATTGATATATTCTTGTGGGGGTAAAGCACTTGTGGATGGTAATGGCTTACCTTTTCTTAATCTTTCGTAGAAAGCATGATAATCAAATTCTTTAAAGTCGACATATGGATAGACAGTCTTGTCATCCAAAGTATATGGCATGGAAATCATCTTATATCCATATTTCGCACATAACTCTGGGGTCATATCCGTGTCGGAATCTGTAAATAAAGTGTACATAATTTCTCCTTAATTCTAATTAGTTCAAAGCATACATATTATTTCACAAATGTTTGTTAAAACAAACGTTAAAAAAGTCATGGGTGTTACTCCATGACTAATTTGTCTACATATTTTCAGCGATTTTGTCAGCTTCATCAAATTTCTTTAAGAGGTCTTCAACAGTTAATTTCTGTTTTTCTTCACCTCTTACATCAAAGATGATGTGGCCAGAATGGAACATGATTAAGCGAGTGCCATATGCGATGGCGTCTCTCATATTATGGGTCACCATCAATGTTGTTAATTGATTCTCTTTAACAATTTTATCCGTGAGTTCAAGAACCTTTTTAGCGGTTTTGGGATCTAAGGCGGCGGTATGTTCATCCAAGAGAAGTATTTGCTTTGTTAAATCGAATTGTCTCACCTTGCTATCGAAAACTTGATAAGCCAAATTGATTTTATTTTTTCTCTCTTCACGTGTGAGATTCTTGTCCGCTTTGATTTCTTTTCTTTGTTGGATGAATTTTTCTTTTGCAGGAATATAAACATCATCGAATTCTTTTTCCGCAATTTCCTTCTTCTTTTCACAAAATCTAATATAATCGCGCCTAATCATTTTATGGGTTGGTTTGTTACGTATGGTGGCCATTAATAAAGTTAGAGCCTGTCTTTGACCACCAGACATCACACCGACTTTTTGATTTAAACGGGTTTCTAATCCTAAATCAAAACGCTTGAGTTCTTCGATGAAAAATTTCTTATTTTCCTTAGCAAAACCCCATTTAATTGGAGAATGTTTTCTACCACGACGATAGGCAATTTCTAAATTCTCTAGCACCGACATATCTCCGCAAGTACCCATCATAGGATCTTGGAAGACACGTCCAAAATAGGCCGCTCTTTCGTGCTCGCTTAAATTGGTGATATCCACTTGATTTAACAAAACGCTTCCAGAATCGGGTTTCATAACACCAGAGATGATATTCATAGAAGTGGATTTACCACTACCATTACCACCTATGATGGTGACAAATTCACCGGATTCAATTTGGAGATTCACATGGTCAAGAGCCACGCGATTATCTTCTTTCCTTCCCGTGAGATTAAATACTTTAGTGACATCTTTGAATTCTAACATTAGGCACCAACCTCACTTTCTGGAGTTTGCTTTTTGAATATTTTATCGAAGAGGTTTTTAAAGCCTTTCTTAATAAGAGGCAAGCACAAAGCAATGGTAATTAATAAGGCGTAAATCAATCTCTTGATTTTATCCATAGCGCTTTGGAACTCAGGGGTTCCGACATTAAGAGCAATAGTAATAATTGTGTAATACACAATTGCGCCTAAAGCAACAGAAATAAGCCAGTTCTTGAAGGAGCGTTTTCCAAAGACAGATTCGCCAATCAAAACAGCCGCTAATCCAATGACCAAGCGGCCTGATTCGATACCTAATCTTACTTCGCCACCTTCTTGATAAACCAAAGAAGCGCCTAGAGCAATTAAGCCATTACTTAAAGCAATACATATTATGGTCGCCAAAGTGGTATCTATACCTTGGGCTCTTGCCATTTTTTCATTCATACCTGTGCTTCTAATAGCCATACCATATTCGGTGCCAAAGAAGAAATAGATGGCAAACATCACTACTACTACAAAGACGAGCATGACAATGATTTGCCAAATAACGTTATCGCCGGGCAAGCCATAAAAGAGACTATATATTGTGTCGTTGTCTTTTAAAGAAACAGAGCCATTGAAGGTTTGAGCCAAACTATTGTAACCCATAATGAAATAAACGATACCACCGGCAGCGGTCATGGTTATAATACCGCTTAATAGTTTAGGAACTTTTAAAAACCTATTCAAAACCCCCGTAACTATGCCACACGCTACTCCTCCAAGAAAAGCAAATAAGGTAGCTACAAAGGGATTAAAACCTTTATTAATAGAAACCACGGTGATAGCGGCGGCGATAAGAAAACTACCTTCTGCTGTCATATCCGCAAAATCTAATAATCTAAACGTGAGGAAAATTCCGATAGCAATAATGCATACCGGAAGTCCTTGTGTAAAGATAGTTTCTAAAATAAAGATAAATTGAGTCATAGATTATTGTTGTGCATCAACATCGGTGAAATTAGCGAGAACGGTAGGATCTAAAACCACACCAGCATCTGCTAAGTTAGCAGAAGAGTAGAAATTACCGCATTCCGCAGCGGGCATGACATAGACTGGTAAGTCTTCTGGTTTCTTTTCACCATTTAAAATTTGGGCGGCCATTTCACCAGTTCTTTGACCTAATGTGACATAGTCAACAGAAATGGTAATATGAGCACCTTCTAACATTCCAACTTCACCACCGACGACAAGAATGCCTTTACCTTTAGCAGCGGCTTTCACTTTTAACATATTGGCAGCAACGTTGTTATCGGTAGGAATATAAATGGCATCTAAACCTTCAGTAGCTAATAAAGCTGCTAAAGAAGTGTCTAAATCATTAACATCAGAGCATGTTCTAATAACAGCAGTCATACCTTGTGCTTCAATTTCCGCTTTAGCGTCTAAGGCTTGAGCTTCAGAGTTGGATTCAGAAATTGTATAGAAGATACCCACTTTATCTGCGGTAGGCATGACGGTTTTAATTAAATCAATTTGTGCTTCCACAGGTTGAGCATCACTACTACCGGTAATTAATCCGCCAGGTTGTTCTAAAGATTTAGCAAAACCAGCGCCCACAGGATCAGTAACAGCGGAGAAGAGGATAGGATTCTTTGTTCCTCTGTTCTTTTGTGCCGATTTTAATTGTTCAGTAGCACCTGTGCCTAATCCTAATGTTAAAACATTATTAGCAATTAAGGATTTTGCCATGGTTCTTAAATCATCATCTTTGCCTTCGGCATTCTTGGTGGTAATGGCAATGTTCTTGCCTTCTTCCCAACCAGCTTCTTGTAAGCCTTTTTTAAATCCTTCAGCAGCGTTGTTTAAAGCGGAGTGGGTAACGGGTAATAAGATACCGATGTTATACTTTTCCCCTTCTTTAACTGGACCGAATTCTGGATAAGTATAGTTAGAACAACTGGTCAACGCTAAAGAAATGAGAACAGCGCCTAATTTGATGATGGATAACTTTTTCATAATAATGACCTCCTTGTCTCTAAGAAAAAAGTTTGATGTTATTAGCACCAAACTACTTATTTCTTTTTTAGTTCTTGGTGCTAGCGATTTTTGATAATCAATAACACCATAGCCAAACCGCCAAGATCTTATCGATTACCTCTTGGATAATAATAGCTATAAAAGTAAAAGAAATTTGCGGTTTTCATAACTAATTGCCATTAATATATCACTATCAAAAGAAGAGATACAACTAAAAAGATATCTAATTCAGTAAAAATAAGAAAAAGGAGAATAAAATCTCCCTAAATTCTTATAAAATACCGAATTGCCTTATCTTAATGAGACTAATCCAAAGATAGCGCCTAGTATAAAGAAAATGTTCCATCCGAAAATGCCCATAATGAGCATCCAAACGTGTGGACCCGCCCTTTTATTACCATCTCTTGCCGAATTAGCGGCATGTCTACTGAATGCCAAAATAATTAATTCAATAAGGAGCATAATAGAAGCAGGAATTAAGGTGGCAACACCTAAACTTTCATTAGGCAAAACATTTGTCATGGAAAGAATAGAAAAAACGATGACAACTGCCCACCCAATAATGAGAATCCAAATAAAGAAGTTGGCAATTCTATACATGACTTCAGAAGCTTTTCTCATGATATAAACCTCCGTTAATAACAATAATAATATAACCTTATTAATTAATAATCTATAAGAAAAGGGAGCAAATTGCTCCCATTTCAATTTTTGTTAGATTTATTCAGCTTCTTTTTCTTCTTTGTGTAATAAAACATACACCAAAGCAGCTAAAGCACCACCGAGTAATGGAGCAATGATGAACATCCATACTTGGCTAATAGCGGTCGCATCACCTGTGAAGATTAAGTTACCTAAAGCGGTAGCTAAACTTCTAGCTGGGTTAACAGAGGTACCGGTTAATGGAATACCAATTAAGTGAACCAATGTCAAAGTTAAACCAATGATTAAACCGGCTTTTTTACCCGCACCACTATTTTCCGCGGTGACATTAAGAATGACGTAAACAAAGACAAATGTTAAAACGGTTTCTGTTAATAAAGAACCAATAATTTTACCAGCAGTTAATTCACCAGCATAAGCAATGGCTAAGTTACTAGCAGCGGTAACGCCGACTTCTAATCCTGCCATTTTCATAATGCCGAAAATAGCTAAAGCGCCTAATAAACCACCGACAAATTGAGCGGCGATGTAGACTAAGAATTCCTTCAAAGTCATTCTCTTTGCTAATAAGCAACCGAGAGAAACGGCTGGGTTGATATGACACCCGGAAATTCTACCAACTGAATAAGCCATGGCTACGATAACTAAACCAAAGGCTAAAGCGGTAGGAACTAAATTACCACCGGTTAAAGCAGCAACGCCACAAGCGAAGAAAACAAGGACGAACGTACCAAGAACTTCAGCAATGGCTTTTTTGAGTAATTCTTTCATAATAAAACTCCTTTTTCCTAACTAATATTATTTCACTATTGTGATTATCTTTAAAACATTTTAAAAATTATTTAAATTTCATGCCGATAGAGAATGCCTTGGCGAGGTATTCTCCAATACGATAATATTTACCATTAGCCTGATCGAATAAAACACCGTCGCATTTGGCTAAATCTAAATTGCCTTTTTCATCTAGCGTAGATTCATCGGCGGTAATTTTCTTTATTTTAAAGAAATAGATGCCATAGTCATCCACACTATCGAATTCGCATTCCAAGCATAAAGGGAATTCTTCGATAACTGGAGCATTAACAGTTTCTGCTTTATGAGCATGAAGACCCGTTCTTTCAAATTTATCTTTGACTCTTAAAGAAGATTCAATACCAAAAAAGTCTGCTTCCGCGATAAATTTTGCGGTTGGAAGAGATATGGTTACACCTTTATTTCTTCTGAAATTGTTACATGTAGCATGATCTGGTGACAAAGATACCATTATCATGTCCATATCAGCAGCGCCACCCCACGCAGCATTCATGACATCAACACTGCCATCTTCATTATATGTGGCAATCATGATAACTGGTTGGGGATAAATCATGGGACTAATTTTCAATTCTTTTCGCATATAATTCTCCTTTTTATCTTTGATAATACAATTATAAATTAAGAATTAATATAGAGCAAAAAGTTTCCTTTACAAATACCCCCCAAGGGTATATGATTGATTTGCAAAGAAGGTAATTTTTATGGATACTTGCCCACATTGTAATCAAAAGCACACTCCTCGTAGTGAAAAGCAGATAAAAGATTTAAAGAATCGTTTAAACCGCATCAGTGGTCAAATTAATGGAATTAGCAAAATGCTTGATGAAAACCGCTATTGTGGTGATATTCTCATGCAAATTGCCGCAGTAGAGAAAGCTTTAGAACAAGTTGGTTATCTTGTTTTGGATGAACATTTAAAAACATGTGTGGTAGATGATATAAAAGAAAACAACTTCTCTTCTTTAGAAGAAGCTATCGAATTAATGAAGAAATTAAAATAATTTATGAAAATAAATGAGAAGTACTTAATATCCGGGATGAGCTGTGCTGCTTGTTCTGCTAGAGTTGATAAAGCGGTTCGGAAATTAGAAGGAGTCAAAGAAGTTAATGTTAATTTATTAACTAACACAATGTTGGTTTCGTACGACAATCCTTTAACCAGTCAACAAATAATAGAGGCCATAGAGAAAGCTGGATATGGCGCAACTTTAGAAACTAAAGAACAAAATATCAAAAGCAAATCAGTTGAAAAAGAACAAGATAATAAAGAATTTAAAATATTAATAAGAAGGTTAATTTTTTCACTCGTTTTGCTCATTCCTCTTTTTTACCTAGGCATGGGGTATATGTTTAACTGGCCTCTTGGGTATCTAAGGGAAAACGTTCTTATATTAGCATTGATTGAAATGGTTATAGCATTAACCATCATGATAATTAATAAAAAATTCTTTATAAGTGGCACAAAAGCGGTTTTTCATGGTGGTCCTAACATGGATACTTTAGTGGCATTAGGATCTGGTGTAGCTTTCATTTATTCTTTTGTCATGATGTTTTTCTTAGCTCATCATGCGATGAGCGGAGAAGATTTAGCAACACGTAAAACCATGATGGAAATGGTTATGATGAATATTTCTTTTGAAACCGCAGGAATGGTTCCCGCCTTAATCACAATTGGAAAGACATTAGAAAGTTATTCAAAAGGAAAGACCACCACTGCAATCAAATCGCTTCTTAATCTCGCACCTAAGACCGCGAACGTCATAAGAAATAATGAAGAATTGCGTGTAAATTTAGAGGAAGTTATATTAGGCGATATTTTTATTGTTAGACCTGGTGAATCCATCCCTGTTGACGGAGAAATAGTATCTGGAGTATCTAGTGTTGATGAAAGCGCACTGACTGGAGAGAGCATGCCAGTTGATAAAACTATTGGTGATATAGTGAAAAGTGCCACCATTAATAAAAATGGTGTTTTAACTTGCAAAGCCGTCAGAGTGAGAGATGAAACCACTTTGAACCAAATTATCAAGATGGTCGAAAATGCCGCGGGTACAAAAGCTAAAATCAGCACAATAGCCGATAAAGTTGCGGGTATTTTTGTACCTATCGTCATAGGGATTGCTCTTATCACTTTTATTTGTTGGTTGGTTTTTGGCAAAGCCTTTATTGATAGTCATACTGATATTCACAGCAATTTATTATCATATTCTATCGAAAGAGCTATTGCGGTATTGGTGATATCTTGTCCTTGTGCTTTAGGGTTGGCCACCCCTGTCGCCATTATGGTGGGTTCTGGAAAAGGAGCTAAAAATGGCATCTTATTTAAAAATGCCACTACGATAGAAGAAACCGGCAAAATTGATTATTTAGTTTTAGATAAAACCGGCACTATCACCAAAGGTGAGCCTAAAGTTACAGATATACAAGTTTTTAACGGAATTAAGAAAGAAGAATTATTAAGAATTGCTTATTCTCTAGAGTTTTCTAGTGAACACCCTTTATCTTTAGCCATAAAAGAAAGGGCCATAGAAAAGAATATATCTCATGAAGAAGTATTCGAATTTTTAACCATTCCTGGACAAGGAATAAAAGGTATGATTGATGGTCAATTATATCTCGGTGGCAATATCAAATTTTTAAAGAATAAAGGAATTAAGGAAGAAGAGTGTTTGCCTATAGCGGAGAAATATTCAAAAGAAGGAAAAACCCCTCTATTCTTTGCAAAAGATAAGCAAATCATTGGTGTCATTGCTGTGGCGGATGTCATTAAAGAAGATAGCAAAACGGCGATTGAATTAATTAAAGGATTAGGTATTGTTTCTATTATGCTAACTGGCGATAATAATCAAACTGCGCATTATGTGGCTAAACAAGTGGGTATAGATTATGTTATTAGCGATGTTCTTCCGGAAGGTAAATTAGACATCATCAATGAGATGAAAAAATGTGGAAAAGTAGCAATGGTTGGTGATGGAATTAATGATGCTGCTAGTTTAACCGCAGCAGATGTAGGTATTGCCATTGGTCAAGGAAGTGATATTGCTATAGAAAGTGCTTCTGTGGTCTTAATGAAATCCACATTGATGGATGCTTATGCCGCTATTAGAATGTCGCAACAAACCTTGTTGAATATTAAAGAGAATCTTTTTTGGGCATTCTTTTATAACCTCATTATGATACCAATTGCCGCAGGAGCCTTTTCAGCATTGGGTTTATATAAAGTTATGCCTTGGATGGGCAGCGCTGCTATGGCATTATCTAGTATTTTCGTAGTCACTAACGCCTTAAGATTAAATTTATTTAATGCTTATAAAAAGAAAACAAGAAAAAAGCATGTTCTTGTTCCTGAAATATTAAACAAAGAATATGAAACATGCCCTATTTTAGAAGGAGAAAACAAAATGGAAAAAGTATTAAAAATTGAAGGAATGATGTGTATGCATTGTGTTGCGCATGTCAAACAAGCCTTAGAAAAAGTTCCCGGTGTCACAAAAGTGGAAGTTTCATTAGAAAAGAATAATGCGGTTATTGAAGGAACCGCCAAAGAAGAAGAACTTATTAATGCAGTTATTGATGCTGGATATCAAGCAACTTTATAAAAGAAAAAGCCCAACGTGCTATTTCAATAATTCAACTTTGCCATTGTCGATATGATAGAGCATCGCGGCAACTTGTTTGGTATCTAGTTTTAATTTTTCTTTGATCAAATTAGCACCCCATAAAGCATTTAATCGAGAGGCTTTTTGTGGGTCTTTTTCATTTCCGATGGCCTTTTTGATGGGGGATAATAAATAATCAACATATCCACCACCATGGCCCTCCAAAGCCGAAGCGATTGCGCCACATTGAGTGTGGCCTAGAACCACCACTAATTGGCATTTTAAATGTTCGACAGCATATTGGATGGAACCTAATTCATCTTCGTTAATCACGTTTCCGGCCACCCTTATAACAAATAAATCGCCGATTCCACAATTAAAGATGGCCTCTGGAATAACACGAGAGTCTGAACATGTAACAATAACAGCAAAGGGATGTTGTCCATTCTTGGCGGTCTCTTTTCTTTTGTTTAAAGAAATATCGCCCAATGCGTTTTTGTTTTGAAGATATTGAGAATTGCCATCTAATAAACGATCAATCATTGATTCTTAGCTTCCTTAGCGGCTTCTGTCACTTTATCAATAAATTTATTTTTCTTCTTTTTGGGTTTTTCGTTTTCTTCGTGTTCGATACCACGATTGATATTGTTGGCTTTTGTGGCCCACATTTTTTGTACATCGCTAGCTTTTGGACGATCTGATGGATTTTCTTTATTCACTGAAATTTGTGTATAAGGAATAATGACATTATTTTTTCTAAATAATAAAACTAATTCTCTCTTCAAATCACGAGTGACTTGGAATCTATTGCTTTCCTTACAGAAAGCGAGGACAAGGAAGTCGATAGAAGAGGAATTAATATTATCAATTCCTTTATAGTGAGGTCCATCGGTAATGTTAGGAATGTTTTTACGGAAATCTTCCATAGCAGCGGCAATAATGCCTTCCACACGAACGATGTCTTCTTCATAAGCGCAACCAATTGTCACAGTGACCATGGAATCCATACGAGATAGATTTACCACTGTCGCGATTTGACTATTAGAAATCGATTTAATATTGCCACCAGCATCTTGTAATTTGGTGGTTTTTAAGCCCACTTCCACAATTGTGCCTCTAAATCCATCGATGATAACCATATCGCCTACGGCAAAATAGTCATCAAAAACAATAAAGAGACCACTGATAACATCTTGAATGAGGGTTTGGCAGCCTAGACCAACGATTAGAGTTAAAACTCCCACACCAGCGACAATACCCGCTACATCGACACCCCAAACCGCTAAGATAAAACCTAAGGCAACAATAATGCCAACGTATTTGACTAAAGATTTAGCCAAAGAGGCAACCGTTTGAGATTTGCGGGATTTTTTGTTAGTAAATAACGCTATTAAAACATTAATAATGAAAACAATGGTAATGGTAATAGCAATAATAAATAAAGTGGCTACCCAGCTAAAGAAAGAAGAACTCATACGATAACCGATTAAGTCCCATCCGTTTTTGAAATAAACAATGTCGCCGTTATCATTTTCATAGCTGCCTAAAAGGGCATTTCCTAATTCGTCACCAAACAATTGACGAGAATAAACCCAACATAAAACAGCACCTATAGAGATAACTAAAACCAGAATTGAAATGATAAAGCTAAACTTCTGGCCAGTTGTTTTTCTTCCCCACCACCCTTTTTTCTTTTTGGGCTCTTTGGGTGCTGGAATTTCTTTTAAATCAATTTGTTGTTCGGGCATATTCTATTCCTCCGGAGTTGTAATTGTGCCTTGAATAAGGCTTTTTCTATAATCCAATCTATTTGTAAAATAGACATCATATGTATATGTTGTGTTATATTTCAATTGTTCGACTGAACCAACATATTCTTTGATTGAAGAACAATCGAGGATGAAGACAACACCATTGTTCTTCTCATATACTTTGAAAGTAACAGGATAATTGTTTTGATTGCTTTCAATCGTAAATTGGTATTTTAAAGTGTTTCCATCTAATTCAAAAACATGACCAGTGGCTAAAGACGGAACGGCACCAATATAAACATTTTTGATGTAATTGCCGCCTAAAATAGCGGAAGCAGAAATAGTTAAAGTCAAACCAGTTATTAAAACTGCTCGTTTGACCCACTTGCCAGCAGAATAGGCGGTTCCCATTTTTCTCACATAATTAGGATCCGCGCTTAATTCATCACTTGTGGCAATATTATTGGGAGTATTTGTAAAAGTGGTTGCGATATTATTGGTTGTTAAATCGTTAAATTCACCAGTCATAGCATTACTACTATAACGAAAAATAAGAAAAAAAGATATACCCTAATCGGATATATCTAAGTCTTCTATTACATGATATTCAAATTCTGGATGGAGTTGTTTAATTTCTTCTTTGATCTTTTCAATAATTGCCGGATGGTTATCTGCTTTAAAATCAAGAATGATGTCAAATGTCACGATGGCTTTTTCACTATCGAGGAAGAAACCATGCATTTGAATGACTTCTGGATGATTTCTTATGACATCCAATAAATCTTTCTTCACATTGGTGACATCTTCACTGTCGTTATTAGCGTAGATTCCCACGGTCAATATAACGTTAAAATCTAAATATGCTTTTGTTTGAATTTCTTTGGTTAGTTTATGGATTTCTTTCGCTGTTAAGTTATCATCCACTTGGATATGAACTGATCCGATGATTCTTTCTGGGCCATAGTTGTTCAAGATCAAATCATAAGCACCTTGCACTTGTGGGAAGGAACACACCATAGTTTTCATATCATTGATAACTTTTTGGTCGGATCTCTTTCCAATAATATTACTGACGGCTTCTAAAAGGATTTCAATACCGGCTTTGATGATAAATCCACCAATAATGATAGATAAATATGCTTCAAGATGCCAATTAGCAGCATCAGGGACAAAGTAGCATACGAGAGCCACTACTAAAGTAGCGGTAGATAGTACAACATCTCCAATAGCGTCCACACCGCTAGCTTTTAAGGCTTCTGAATTATATTTCTTCCCGCGGATTCTAAAGAAGATTCCAAGGGCCGCTTTAATTAATATACCAACGGAAATAATAATCAGGGATAGTAGGTTATAATTCGCCACCATTTCTCCCTTGATTAAAGTTTGGATAGCTTCCACTATCGCGGTCACGCCAGCAATGATGACAAGGATAGAAATAATAAGGGAGGTGAGGTATTCAATTCGACCATGGCCATAAGGATGCTTTTTATCTGGTTTTTTATTTGCTAGTTTGGTACCGATAATTGTGATCAAAGAAGACAAGGCATCGGTTAAGTTATTAATACCATCAGATACAAGAGAAATAGCATTCACAATTAAACCAATGGTAATTTTCATACCAACCAAGATTAGATTGCCAAGTATTCCAATAATACTTGTTTGAACGATTTTCTTCTCTCTAACGTTTTTCATTTACTTAATAATGCAGCTATATCAGCATCGAATTTTTCTGGTTTATCAGTAGGAGCGTAACGGGCTACGACATTTCCCTCTCTGTCAACAAGGAATTTTGTAAAATTCCATTTAATATTACCTTTCTTTTGTGATTTCAAAAAAGTATACAAAGGAGATTCATTTTTACCATTAACTTCAATCTTTTTAAATCTAGGAAATTTAGTGTTGTAATTCAAAGTGCAAAATTGATGAATTTCTTCATCGGTGCCAGGGGCTTGGCGGAAAAATTGGTTACATGGGAAATCTAGGATTTCAAATCCTTTTTCGTGATATTTTTCATATAATTCCTCTAAACCTTTATATTGAGGGGTAAATCCACACCCAGTCGCAGTGTTAACAATAAGAAGGATTTGACCTTTATATTGTTCTAAAAAAATCTCTTCACCTTTATTGTTGATAACTTTAATTTCGTATAGTGACATAACAAAACTCCTTAGATTTTTATATTGTACTACGATTAATAAAATATGTAAAAAGGAGTGTACTTGTCACTCCTTTTGATTTAAAAATCCAACTAATTATTGATTTTTGAAAGCTTTTAAGCCGAGATATTGAGCATCTTCGCCTAATTCTTCTTCAATTCTTAATAATTGATTGTATTTGGCCATACGGTCAGTTCTAGAAGCAGAACCGGTTTTGATTTGACCAGCATTAACAGCGACCGCTAAGTCAGCGATGGTAACGTCTTCGGTTTCACCGGATCTATGAGAGACCATGGTTGTATAAGAATTGGTGTGCGCTAATCTAATAGCATCTAATGTTTCGGTTAAAGTACCGATTTGATTGACCTTAATTAAGATGGAGTTAGCGACATCGTTGTCGATACCTTTTCTTAAGAAGGTAGGATTGGTGACAAATAAGTCATCACCGACAAGTTGAATCTTACCACCTAATTCTTTGGTTAATAAGGCCCAACCTTCCCAGTCAGATTCTGCAAGACCATCTTCGATGGTGATAATAGCAGGGTGATCTTTGACGAGTTTTTCTAAGTATTTGATGAAGCCCTTGGAATCATATTCACCTTCACCGGATTTGCTTAAGGTGTATTTACCGGTTTTGGCATCATAGAATTCGGAGGAAGCGACGTCCATACCTAAGAAGATTTGTTCGCCAACTTTGTAACCAGCATTCTTAATAGCTTCTTCGATTAAATCTAATGGTTCTTCGTTACCATGTTTGCAACTTGGGGCAAAGCCACCTTCGTCGCCGACACCAGTTTCGTAACCTTTGCCTTTAACGACTTTCTTTAAAGCATGGAAGACTTCCACACCAGCGCGTAAAGCTTCTCTAAAGGTTTTGAATCCGGCAGGAATGATGAAGAATTCTTGGAAATCGACGGTGGATTCAGCGTGTGCACCACCATTGATAACATTCATACATGGGGTTGGTAAGACTTTGGCATTGGTTCCACCAATGTAACGGTAAAGTGGTAAACCAACACTATCAGCAGCGGCTCTGGCCACGGCTAATGAAACGCCTAAAGTAGCATTAGCACCTAAATTCTTTTTGAAAGCAGTGCCATCTAATTCTAATAATTTGCGGTCTAAAGCGGTTTGATTGGTAGCTTCCATGCCTAAGACAGCAGGACCAATGATGTCATTGACATTAGCAACGGCTTTTAAGACGCCTTTTCCTAAATATCTAGCTTTGTCGCCATCTCTTAATTCAAGAGCTTCACTTTCACCAGTAGAAGCACCAGAAGGAACAATAGCGGAGGCTCTTGTGCCATCATCTAATCTAACTTCAACTTCAACAGTTGGATTGCCACGAGAATCTAAGACTTCGCGACCATGGACATATGTAATTTTTGCCATTTATAATTTCTCCTTATATTATGACCGGTGATATTTTATCAAATATCTTTATTAAAGTTAAATGTTTTATCAAAGTAAGAAAAAGAGAATTTAAATTTTCTTTTTTGTCCCAACAAAAAATAATAAAAAAAGATAAAACAAAGTTTTATAGAAAATTTCTAAAAATATTTTTGGTAAAAACAAAAAAAGTCCGCCTATTGGTTAAGTAGGAGGGTATTTATTCTCCTACCCAAAGGAGGACAGTTATGTCCAACTTATGGCCTCTGGTCTCTTGTGAGAAAGGAGGAGGGATGGAATATCTTTTGATATTCATCATAATGTTAATGGCTTTATCTCTTCTAAAAAATAGATAGAGAATAAAAAAGGAGAGGCTTGATCGCTGTGCGTCAACCTCCCAAAGACCATTAATATTATAGCACAGCCTCTTCAAACCACAAGAGGCCATTGGCCTTGGGCTAATCGTGTTTTAAGTATTGTTCAATAACAGACCAAGTATCTGGATTTTGGATGGTCATGGCATTAAAATCTTTATCTTTAAAATAAGCAAATCTTGATTCGTTTGTTTCTAAAGTTTTATCCCTCACGCCTTTGTCGAATTCAAGAAATACTTTATTAAAATATTCCGATGCTTCTTTGGTATATTGAGGATGATGTCCATATCCTTCCACAATATAAAATTGAACTTGTGGATTTTTGATTTTTTCCTGCAAAACCCTAGTATTTTGTTTATATAAAACTGTCTTGTCGTCTTTAGAATGAATGACTAATGCAGAGACATTTTCTTGGTTTAAGGCAGTTATTGCGGAACTCTTTGCCCATTTGCCCACCGCTTTAATTTCTTCTTTGATGATTAATGGGACGAAAATGCCTATTAAACCTTTGAATATGCAATGATATTCCGCTGATAAAGAAATAAAAGGTGAAATAGCCACCGCTTTATCAACGTGATGGAAATTGTTGATGTTAGATGCAGCAAAGCCACCCCATGAGTGACCAACAACATAAATTTTCTTGTTTTTAAATTCTTCTTTTGCTTTTAAAGATTGGATAGCAAAATCTAAATCTTTTAAGGATTGTGATAAACCATAAATTGAGTCACCTTCAGAAGAGACACAGCCGGTGTTATCATACGCTAAAACGAGATAGCCCATCTTTGCTAATTCATTAACTTCTTTTAAATAAGAAGAATGCCCACCACCGATACCATGGCAGAATATGACAATGGTATCTTGATCATATTTATCATAGTGATAAAAATAGCCATTTAGTGTGTGGTTGTCACTTTTAAATGAATAAGGTTCAGCCTTTAAGCCTGGACAATGTTCAAGACGAAAATAGACAAAATATGGCTGTTCTTCTTGCCTTGTCATTGATGCCACAAATTTTTTATGTATAATTCCCATTTTTAAATATCTCTAGATAAGGAATAATCGCCTTTTTGAATCAATCCAATTTTACGGAATAATAAGTCGATAGCGAACACTAATAAGCCAGAAGCTAAAACACAAATACCGACGATTTCTAAAATAGCAACCCAGTTATAGTTATAGACATCAAAGAAATTTAAGGGTCCTACTAAACCGCTAGTACCCATACCGGCGCCAACCGATAAAGCTCTAATACTAGTCTCTGATAAATCTTCAACAACAATCTTTGGAAACACCATTGCCAAAGGTCCTAATGCAGCGGAAACAATAATGGTAGGAACCCAAATGAGGGGCTTTTTGATGATGTTTTTGAATTGTAACATGGATGTGCCAAAGCCAACAGCAAGTACACTTCCCCATTTGTTATCGTGGGCGGTATGAACAGCAAATCCCACCATTTGTGTACAACATCCAATCAAAGCAGCGGTTGCCGCTAATGGAACATTACCAATTTGAATTGCCACACAAATGGCCACACTAGAAATAGGAGCGGTTAATGTCATACCAACTAAAGCAGAGATGATAATGCACATTAAGAATGGGACAGCATTAGTGCTTACTTGGATAATCCAAGAAATGAATAAGGTGATGAAATGAATCCATTCGGCTAGTAAAGCGGAATATAAAATAGCGGTAACAACACCGACTAGAGGAATCAAAATCAAATCGACGGGTGTTTTCTTGCGATTGATAAATTTAATAGCAAGAGCCGCTAAAATGGCGGAAATATAGCAAGATAAAGGATCGGAAATGCCAAAGACTGTCCATTGTACAGCGGTGGGCATCATATTATGGGTGACCCAAATAAAAGCATAATTACCAATAAAACCAGCGGCAGTGATAGCGACAGCGGTCACGCCTGTTCTTTTTAAAGATAAAGCCACGCCTAAACCAATACCGGCACCCATAAGGCCTTGTAAGGCTAAAGCCCAAGTGGATATAAAATCCATATTAGGGATTTTGGCGAGCAAATTGATGATAGTACCAATAATGAGGGTACCAAATAAACCAATGGCCATGCCATTTGTGGTTTTCATCAAATTATCTTTGACCCAGATAAAGAAGTTTTTAATTTTGCTATTACTTTTTTCTTCCATTTTTAAAACACTTTTTCTAATACTTCTTTGGAGAATTCGTTTTCAATTTCTTCGTTTCTTTTCGCGATATTGCCATTCTCCATATCTAATTCACGCATGATAAGGAAAGTTAAGATATCAACAGATAAGTTTTTCTTACCATCATTATTAATAATTAAGTCCGCGTAGTTGCTACTAGGCTCAATGATTTCTTCATACATCGGTTGCACAGTAGCGAAATATTGGGTCACAATAGATTCAATACTTCTGCCTCTATATTGTTTATCTCTAATCATTCTTCTTAAGAATTTTCTTTCTGCGGAAGCACGGATGAAAACTTTTAAATTGCCAAGTTTTCTTAATTCTTCATCGATTAAGGCCATAATGCCTTCCACCATGACGATTTTCTTCGGCTCCACGACTTCTGTTTCTTCTTTACGAGAATGGGTGACAAAGTCATAAAGAGGTTTTTCAATAGGCTTATCTTCTTTTAATGCTTTGATATGAGAGCGGATTAATTTCCAATCGAAAGCTTTCGGGTGGTCATAATTGGTTTTCACTCTTTCTTCGAATGACTTTTCTTTTTGTTCTTTATAATAATCATCTAAAGAAATAAGGGTGATATTTTCCGCACCAACCTGTTCAATAACTCTTTTTGTGATATATGTTTTACCGGAGGAAGAGCCACCTCCCACTAAGATAATTCTGGCCATATTTTTTACCTGTGGTTAATTATAATGATTTTTAGTTTCTTGTAAACTAAGAAAAAAGAGGACCTTGCGATCCTCTTAATAAGTTTTTATTTATCCGGATATCTTTCTCTATCCTTCACATAGGTGGTGTGGAGGAGTTCTTCGGCGAGTTCGCTTCCGGGTTCACCTAAGAAGTCTTTATAGAGTTTTTGGATATCTTTGTTGTTATGAGATTGACGGATAACTTGTCTCTCATCTTCGCTATATAAGACGCTAGCACGTTTGGCGCGATAAGTATCTAAGATATCTAAATCTTCGTTTGGTAATAATGTTGGATGGACGTATGGTTGACCACCACCATTGATACATCCGCCTGGGCAGCACATAACTTCGATGAAAGCGTATTTGGATTTACCAGCTTTGACTTTGTCAAGAAGTTTCTTAGCATTGACCATGCCAGAACAGACAGCGACACTAACTGGTGTACCTTTGACATCAATTGTGGCTTCTTTAATACCTTCTTGGCCACGGACTTCGTGGAAGTCAATCTTCTTATATTCTTCACCGGTTAACCAGAAGTAAGCAGTTCTAAGAGCAGCTTCCATAACACCACCGGTAACACCGAAGATGACACCAGCACCGCTATATTCGCCTAATAAGTCTTGATCAAATTCTTCTTCTGGAAGTTTTTGCCAATTGATACCAGCACGTTTAATTAATTTAGCTAATTCACGAGTGGTTAAGACAGCATCCACATCTTCTGGCATTTCTTTTCTGCTACGTTCATACTTTTTCGCAGTACAAGGCATGATAGAAACGACGAAGATATCTTCTTTTGGAATATTGTGAGATTTTGCGAAATAGGTCTTGGTAATCGCACCTTGCATCATATGAGGTGATTTACAAGTGGAGAGATTTGGTACTAATTCGGGATAGAAATATTCGAGATAGTTAATCCAACCTGGAGAACAACTGGTGAGTTGTGGTAATGGACCAACACCTTTGGTGATTCTTTCTAATAATTCGTGGGCTTCTTCCATAATGGTTAAGTCTGCACCGAAGTTAACGTCAAAGACACGATAGAAGCCTAATCTTCTTAAAGCGGCAACCATCTTGCCAGTACCAACTGTACCGATCTTTTCACCGAATTCTTCAGCGATAGCGGCACGAACAGCAGGAGCGGGTTGAACGATGACTTTCTTACCGGCTTTGAAGGCAGCATCGACTTTGTCGATTTCGCTGTGTTCCATTAAAGCGCCGGTAGGACAGACAATCACACATTGACCACATTGTAAGCATGGAGATTTGGCGAAGCTTCTATTTTGGGCAGGAGCGACGATGGTATTGAAACCACGATTTTCAAATCCAAGGATGGAAATGCCGTGGGCTTCTTTACATCTTTCAATACATCTACCACATAAAATACATTTAGCGGTATTTCTCACTAAACCAGGTGCTAATTCGTCGACTGTCTTTTCGGACATGACACCGATATATTTTTTATCTCTAGCACCGACCATTTCGGCGACGTGAAGAAGTTCACAGTGTCCATTCTTAGGACATTGCAAGCAGTTCTTTTCGTGGTTGGAGAGAATTAATTCCACAGAAGCTCTACGAGCTTCAACGGCTTTTTGTGAGTGAGTAATAATTTGCATGCCTTCGTTGACGGGATAGGCACAAGAGGCCACTAAGCCACGAGCGCCGACGACTTCCACCAAACAAACACGGCAGCTGGCTAAAGAGCATTTGCCATGATTGAAGGCACATAATGAAGGAATTTCATAACCGCATTTTCTCGCGGCTTCTAAAACTGTTAAGGAGCTATCAACTTGGTAAGGTTGACCATTAATTTGAATGTTAACTAATGCCATGATTTTTTCCTCCTTATCTCTTGATGATGGCGCCGAAGCGGCAGGCACTCATACAAGATCCACATTTGACACACTTATTGGGGTCAATAACATGTCTAAATTTATTTGGTAATTTGGCGGGTTCATCATTTGTATGGATAGCGTCAGCAGGACAATTTCTCATACATAAACCACAACCCATACATTTATCAGGAACGATATAGTATTCCATCATGTTTTTACAAACATGGGCGGGACATTTATGATCGACAACGTGAGCTTGATATTCTTCTGGGAATGATTTCATCGTCGAAAGAATTGGGTTGGTCGCGGTTTGTCCTAAAGCACACAAGGAGTTATTTCTAATATGTGTGGATAGTTCGTTTAAATCATCGAGGTCTTCAGGAGTACCTTTACCATCACAAATCTTGGTTAAGATGTCTAAACATCTTCTTGTACCAATACGACATGGTGAACATTTACCGCAAGATTCATCACAAATGAAGGTCATGTAGAATTTAGCAACATCGACCATACAGTTGTCTTCATCCATAACGATAGCACCACCAGAACCCATCATAGAGCCAGCAGCGACTAAGCTACCGAAATCGATAGGTGTATCTAAGTCTTTTTCGGTTAAACAACCACCGGAAGGACCACCGGTTTGGATGGCTTTGAATTTCTTGCCACCAGGGATACCACCACCGATATCATAAATTAATTGTCTGACTGTGGTGCCCATTGGGACTTCCACTAAGCCGACATTGTTGACTTTGCCACCTAAAGCGAAGACTTTGGTACCTTTGGTATCTTCGGTTCCAACAGCAGCAAATTTTTCCCAACCTTCTCTTAAGATGAAGGGGACACATGCCAATGTTTCAACGTTGTTAACACAGGATGGATGGCCCCATAAACCTTTGACGGCAGGGAATGGAGGACGAGGACGTGGCATACCACGTTTTCCTTCTATTGAGTTAATAAGAGCAGTTTCTTCACCACAGACGAAGGCGCCAGCGCCTAATCTAATGTGGCATCTAAATGAGAAGCCGGTTCCTAAGATGTTATCACCAATTAAACCGATTTCTTCTAAGTCTTTGATGGCTTTCTTCAAACGGGCAACTGCGGTGGGGTATTCAGCACGGACATAGAAATATCCATCATGAGCACCGATAGCGTAACCGGCAATCATCATACCTTCGATAACGGCACAGGGGTTGCCTTCAAAGACAGAACGATCCATAAAGGCTCCGGGGTCACCCTCGTCACCATTACAAATCATATATTTTGGTTCATCTGTATCAGGAACAAATGACCATTTTCTACCAGTCGGGAAGCCAGCGCCACCACGACCTCTTAAGCCAGATTTTAAGACTTCATCGATAACTTCTTTACGGCTCATATGTAAGGCTCTGTTTAAGCCTAAGAATGCACCATTACCGATGGCTTCTTTAATATCTTCGGGATTGAGCTTACCACTACCTCTTAAAGCAAAACGGGTAGTTTGTAATTTATAGAATCCAATTTCTTCTTGCGTACGAGCCACTTCTTTGGTTTGTGGATCGACAAAGAGTAAACGTGTCACAACTTCGCCACCAATAACGTCTTTTTCAAAGATTTCTTTGACATCTTTTAATTGGACTTTGGTGTAAAGGGTTTGCTCAGGGAAGATTTTGACGAATGGACCTTGGGAGCAAAGACCGAAGCAACTGGAGATGTTAGCGGTGACTTTATCTTCTAATCCATGTTCTTTGATGAGTTTTTGGAATTCATCTAATAATTCTTTAGAATTGTTAGCTAAACATCCTGTTTCACCACAAAGAACAATGGTTTTATGTCCGGGTTCGCAATTGAATTTCTTTTCTAAACAAGCTTTGCAATGTTCGGAAAACTTCAAAAATTCTTTTTCGTTTAATAATTTGCTTGCCATATTATTGAGCCTCCTTTTTGCGATATTCTTCGATAATGTTTTTCACATTATCAACTTTCGCTTGTGGATAAACTTTACCGTTGATAGTAACGGCGGGGGCAACTGCACAAGCACCGATACAACGCAAGACATCTAAAGTGAATAAACCATCTTTAGTGGTTTCGCCTGGTTTAATGCCGAGTAATTCGCTGAATTTATCGAGCACTAATTGGCTGCCTTTCACGTAGCATGCGGTACCTAAACAAACACCAATGACATATTTGCCTTTGGGGTTCATAGAGAAAAAGGAGTAAAACGTCACAACCCCGTAGATTTCAGAAACAGGGACACCAGTTAATTCACTGACGAGTTCTTGAACTTCAAGAGGGATATATCCAAATTCGTTTTGAATATCCTCAAGAATCATCATCGTGGGTGTTGGTTCGTCCTTGTATCTTTTACAAATCTCGGTGATGAGTTTTACTGCTTTTGGTTGTAATTTGGCCATATAAATAACTCCTCACATAGCGCATAAGCGCATCAACACGTCTATATTCTAATATATGAAAAGAGATACAAAAAGATTTTTTTGCATCAAAATTTACTAGACCAGTTATAAAATAACTAATTAATTTTCACAAAATGTTTAATGATGGCAGCGGAAATATCTACGATGAGCACAAGAATAATTGCAATTAAAGTGATGGCAAAAATAGGTGTTAAATCACCCGCATCAATGATGCGATACGCATGGATAGCGGTGCCTAATCCAAGATTGGTGCTACCGGTAATAATTTCCGCCATAATCTCGGTTTTTAAAGATAAAGCAAAGGAAGAAGCTACTCCCACGACAAAGAAACGACTTACAATGGGGAATTTCACCATGATAAGTCCTCTTAAATTGTCACCGGAGTCAACTTTCAAAGAATCGCTTACTTCTTTAGGAATGTTATTAAAACCAGCAACAATGGAATCATACAGAATAGGAAGGGCTAATAAAGCTACAACAAATATAGGAGCATGTTGTCCACCAAAAAGGACAAAGAACAAGAAGACAAAGGCAGCGGTTGGCGCGCTTTTGAAAAGAAGCATAGTCGGTTTTAAAACTATTTGAATTGGTTTTACTAAACCACCGAGAATTCCTAATAATGCCGCGCCTAATAAAGCGATGCCAAATCCTTCAAGAGTTCTTAATAAAGTCCAGCCTATTCTTTCGTATGTTTTACCATTTCCTAACATTTCAAAAAACGTTTGAAAAACACGAAAAGGATCAGGAAAGATTAAATTTCCTGGACCTTGACTGATAGATATCAATAGCCAAACAACGAAGACTAAAACGATACCTAAGGTATATAAGGTGACGCTATTAGTAATAAATTTCTTCAGAAGTAACTCCTATCACTGGCCACATAGTTAAGAATTGATCGATGTTGGCTTTATTTGTTTTTGCACGTTTGAAACCGACACCCATTCTGTTTCCATTGGTGGTTAAGTTTTTTAACATAGTTGCATTTGGAACACCGAATTTAGCGGCAAATTGCACGTTATCAAAATCTTTGACATATTCATCAATCACGGATGGATCGGCTAAGAATTCGTTAATGTCTTTTTCTAATTGTTCTAAGAAGTTTGCCACTTGCTCTTGGTCGGCTGTATTAGAGACAAAAACAGAAGCTTGGGTTATTTCTTTATTAGAAGATTTTTTCTTATATTCTTCTTGTAAAGAAGCATATTGAGAAATATTTGAGTTTTGGCTTTTCGCAGCGGTGAAAGCTGGTTCTGCGATTAAGACATAATCAACAGGGGCGTTTTCATCTTCTGGATTCACACCACTGACGGCCACATTTTTAGCATTTGAGGCAATATTTAGATAATGGACATTTGTAAGATTTAAATCTCCATAAACATACTGAAACAATTTATCAGGAACATTATTCTGTTGAATTAATGCCACATAATCATCACCATTCATAACGTTGTCATCGTCATGACCGGTAGCTGCAACAAAAAGGTTACCAAAGGTAATATTGGCAGCAATCTTGTAGTTAGCATTGTTTTTAACAATTTGTTGTACTCCAGCATTGGTGGGTAAAATAATGACATCTTTTTGGTTGGTAGTCATATAAGCGGCAAGTCCTGATGCTTCTTCGGGTGATCTCACTTCCACACGTGTTTCATCACTTAAATATTTGTATAAGCAAACGGATGGGGCACCAGAGGGACATGCAATTTTTAAAGACGTAAAAATCTTGCATCCATCTCCATCACAATCTTTGCTATTTTTAGCATCGTTAGCGCAGCCAGTTAATCCCATGCTGCAAAGAGTGGTTAATAATAATATGTTTTTAATTGCATTCATAAACATTTCTCCTTTTTAGCGTTGATATTTTATCAAAATAAACTACAATAATATGTGATTTAAATCACGTTTTATGAAAAATGTATTAGATTTATTATCTAAAGAAGAAACAAAAGAAGTTATCTACCATCACTTCAAAAGAGAAGAAATAATCTTTTTAGAAGAGAGTGTCTGCGAATCCATTGGAATTGTAATCGAGGGACAAATCGATATTGTTTCCTATTCTTTTTCCGGACAAGAGATAATCTATAATTCCCTGCAAAAAGGGGATATTTTCGGTAATAACCTCGTTTTTAGTGATTCGCCAAAATATCGTGGAAATGTCGTTGCAAAAGAAAAATCCACTATCGCATTTATCAAAAAAGAATCATTGGTTTCTATTTTACAAAACAACAAGGAATTCCTTTTGGAATATTTAAAAATACAATCTAATTTCGGAAAGACATTGAACGGCAAAATCAAACTGTTATCTTTCGGAAATGCATTAGACCGCTTTAATTATTTTCTATTCGCTAATAATGGCAGGGTCGAATATAAAAGCATCACGAGTTTAGCTAAAACGTTGTATTTAGAAAGAGAGACTTTGTCTCGATTAATCTCTAAATTAGAAAAAGAAGGTGCTATCTATCGAGATAAACACCTTATTAAAACTATATAATCTTTTATTCTTGTTCTGCTAATTTTAAGAAAACCATATTAACGACAATTGTGGCTTTTTCAGCTTCCATTGTGAAATATGTATATTGGTGTGGCCCCAAGGA
>JAEEGL016950648.1_pt1 | contig 44003 bp, 33 predicted proteins | sample 9134231 | NCBI WGS metagenome assembly JAEEGL01 (sample SAMN16246548, study PRJNA631951) | gut metagenome | biome: gut microbiome; feature: rumen; material: fiber-attached | host: Bos | place: Iran: Karaj | collected 2018-10
ATGCCCTGTTCTGCTAATTTAAGGCAGATGGCTCTGCCTAATCCGCGAGAGCCACCTGTTACTAATGCGTATTTCATCTTTTACTCACTACGTTCGTACGAAACGCAACTTCGTTGCTACGATACGGTCTGACGACCTACGATACGCTTCGCTACGAAAATTATGAATTATGAATTATGAATTATGAATTAAGTTTCGCGCGTATCGCCTTCGTCTCAGCCTCATATCCAGGCTTCTCGAGCAGGGCAAACATATTCTTCTTGTAAGCCTCTACGCCTGGCTGGTTGAATGCGTTGACGCCGAGCAGCTGACCAGAGATGCCGCAAGCCTTCTCGAAGAAGTAGATAAGCTGACCGTAGTTGTAGGCATCCAGACGCTCTATAGAGATGAGGATGTTTGGCACACCACCGTCAACGTGAGCCAGACGAGTGCCCAGCTCAGCATTCTTGTTCACCTCGTCAATGCGCTTGCCAGCGAGGAAGTTCAGTCCGTCCAGGTTCTCTGCATCTGATGGGAAGAGTAGCTTCTTCTCTGGGTTCTCCACGCTGATGCAGGTCTCGAATATGGTGCGCTCGCCTTCCTGAATCCACTGACCCATAGAGTGCAGGTCGGTAGTGAAGTCGCAGCTTGCAGGATACAGACCCTTGCCGTCCTTACCCTCTGACTCGCCGTAGAGCTGCTTCCACCACTCAGCATAGTAGTGCAGCTTAGGCTGGTAGTTGATGAGTATCTCTATCTTCTTGCCAGCCTGGTAGAGAGCATTACGAGTAGCAGCATAGATAGCTGCAGGGTTCTCCTCGAATGGCACGTCTATGCCACAAGCCTTCTCCATAGCCTGAGCACCAGCCACCAACTGCTCTATGTCGATGCCAGCGCAAGCGATAGGCAACAGTCCCACTGGGGTGAGCACTGAGAAACGTCCGCCTACGTCATCAGGAATTACGAATGTCTTGTAACCCTCCTTGTCGGCACATGTGCGAGCGGCACCCTTCTTAGCGTCAGTCACAGCCACTATCAGATCCTTAGCCTTCTCCTTGCCTACCTGCTGCTCCAACTGGGTCTTCAGCAGACGGAATGTCAACGCTGTCTCAGTTGTTGTACCACTCTTTGATATGTTGATGATAGAGAATGTCTTGGTCTTCAGATACTCTGTCAGTTCAGCCAGATAATCCTCGCCTATGTTGTTGCCAGCAAACACCACAATAGGGTTCTTCTTGTCCTGTATGAGCCAAGCGAAGGTGTTCTGTATGCCCTCAATCACGGCACGTGGACCGAGGTATGAACCACCGATACCAGCTACCACTACCACCTCACTGTTCTTGCGAAGCACCTCTGCAGCAGCCTTCACCTCTTTCATAAACTCAGGTGTGATACTTGATGGCAGGTGCAGCCAACCTAAGAAGTCATTGCCAGGCACAGTGCCCTCTTCCAGACCCTTCTGAGCCTCAGCCACCTTGTCCTTGAACGCCATTACCGCTCCAGCAGGCAGAAACTGCTGAGCCTTTGTGATGTCTAATGAAATGTTCTTCATAATTCTTTTTGTTTTTTATTGTATAGTTTAGTTTTAGTTCCCGTTCCCGTTAACGTTCCCGTTACGAAATATCACCTTGCAAAAGTACGAGTTTTTTTTGTAACCTCCAAATAATTTGCGACATAATTTGTTTATGCCAAATATTTGTTGTACTTTTGTCCCCATCTGATATATGTCGTCAAGCGAATCATTTTTCACAGAACAGGGCGTGAGCATCTCGGCTGAGTTCAGCGAGTTCTCTCTCCTACCCTCCCAGGGCTATAGTCTGCTGGTGAGGGCAAAGCGCTATGGCCGCTGGTGGTTGCTCAAGGCGCTGAAGGAACCTTATCGCCATGACAGCATGTACCAGACTCTCCTTCGCAAGGAATACGAGATAACCTGCCAGTTGCAGCATCCTATGGTGGTGTCAGTCGTCTCACTCGAAGAGGTGAAGGATTATGGTCTCTGCATCGTGATGGAATGGATAGAGGGCATCACCCTCAGGCAGTGGCTCAGTCAGGAGCACCCCTCCCTCAGCCAGCGTCTGCACGTTGCCGATATGCTCCTCGAGGCTGTTGCCTATGTGCACAGCAGACAGACACAGCATCGCGACCTCAAGCCCTCTAATGTGATGCTGACAAGTGATGGGCAGCATCTCAAACTCATCGACTTCGGACTCTCTGATACCGACAGCCACGCCATACTCAAAGCCCCTGCTGGCACAGAGAACTATATGGCACCTGAAGGACCGTCTGATGTCTATGCCCTCGGTTGCATACTCCGTCAACTGAACTTAGGCTGGCGCTCACGTGCCATCATCAGCAGGTGTCTCGCCCCTCTGCCCCAGCGTTATGCGGATGTGTCGCTCATTCAGCGTCACCTCCGCCGATGGTTTCTGTGGCCCCAGCGTGCGGCTCTCATCCTCTGCCTCGTGGTTATGGCTGCAATGCTGTTCCTCGCAGGACTCTCCCACAACCGTCAGCAGGTGCAGGCACTCAGCGACTCCATTGCTGTTGTCAGCCAAGCCTATAAAGAGGAGATAAACATTCAGAAAAGCAAGACCGATTCCATAAACACCAAGGCAGACTCCATACGTCAGCAGGTGGAGCGCATCCACACCCAGCAGGAGGCTGAACTGTCTGCCCTACAGCAACGTCAGGCATACCTCAGCCAACAGAAAAGCATCATCGACCGCAAGATGAAAGCAACAGGTTTTCAGCAGATGCTCGACACCGCAACCCACAAGCGTTACATCACCATGCCAGGCATCAGACAAGCCTACGACCTACTCAACGCCACTCCCGACCTTGAACTAAAACAATACATCGGAACGCACTACTGCAAACCCTGGTTAAAACGAATTGACGAACTACCCTATTAACCGTTAACCGTTAACCATTAACCATTAACCGTTAACCGTTAACCACCCTCACTCCATTCTTCTGTCCTGCCACATAGGTGGTGGGAGGCAGTCCCTCGTGCCTCAATTCATCGAGAATCAGTGGCTCGTGCTGTATCATCAGGCGGCAACGGAACGTGTCGCCCACACTCAGCTTCGTGTTCTCCGCCTCCAGTATCTCAAACATGCTGTCACCTAAGTGCTTCACCACTATGCGCCTGTCAGGACGCCATGTTATCACCAGTCGCTGACAGCGGGGCATCTCCTCCGTCGCTATCCTCTCCTCAGTGCATATACCGCTCTGCACCTCATCCAGTTCCCCTGCATGCGAGCAGAAATCATCATAGCCCCTGTAGCCTATGAAGCGAGCCAGCACATCCAGCGTGTGGCGACGCGTAGCCACCTTCTCGTTGCTCAGGTAGCCCCACAGCCTCTTCAGCGTCGTGGGCGACAGGTTCTCCTTCGTATGCCTGAACACCAGCGCGCTCAGTTCCTCGTAATCATGCGCCACCAGCAGCCTCCTGCCCATCGTGCGCTCCACCTCTTGTTTCAGCAATTCATGTTTCATGCTGCGAAGTTACTAATATTTTCGCAAATCTGCAAACCTATCCTCAAAAGGACAGAAAAGGACGTCAGATGAAATTTCTTTTTATCTTATCAATCACAGAATCAGGTACTCCACAATCCTTGGCTATAGCCCCCCAATGAGACGTTGCTTCACACACCTCATCAATGATTGATGTCGCATCCTTAATGTTATTTTGAGATGCAAACGTCAGCAGGTCGTTTCTTGTAATATCATCATATTTCCCATTAATAGACATCTGGTGCGTAGCTGTCCATCCTCCGTTCGGATTATAGGCATATCCCATATCGTATGCTGGAGACAGATGCCACTTTCCATCCTCTTCCATCAGAAACGAGATATTCTTCGTATGATCATCCTGATTGCGAATCATTACGTTAAACACCATTCTGCGAAACATCTGTCTGGCTTCAGCGTATGACAGACGCAATGCACGCATCACATTAAATGCCTGTTCATAAGAATATGCCCGATGCAGGCGATAGTCAAAATGTGCTATTCCACAAAGAGTCTGCATATGAACCTTTTTCCCGTCTTTTCTGTCAAATCTTTTTGTCAGGAAGTGAGCCCTGCCATTTTCCTCTATTATGAAACATTCCGTCATCTCTATGCCGCACTCCTTTGCCAGTTTGTAGAACGAATATTCCAAACGACCATAATTCTCAGTTTCTCTGAATCCTGCCTTGGCTGACACGCCGTCAAGTTTGATAATGTAGTAGTCAAAACCCTCTGGAGCTTCCACCTGCCCTGAACGCACCTCACCCGTCTCTTTATTATATGCTATTATTGCCTTTGCACGCTGACCGCCAGCCGATGTTCCCAGACGCAGGATTTCAGCAACAGCAGCCTTCCTGTCATCATTCAGATTAGTTCCGAATGCCGACTTCTCCGTAAGCGCTTCACGTGCCACTTCCACTAACCTGTCTATTTCTATTTTCATGTGTGGGTTATAGGAAAGGTCAGTTGCAGGTTCAAACTCCAATGCGCCCATACACCTTTTTCCTAAGAAACAAAGAGACTCTATCGGATTGCCACTTGTGCGCCCCATCAGTGCCAGCCATCTGTCAAACAGCGCACGTCCGTATGTATCAGGAAGCGAATCGGCCAGCATGCCAGGCAATCCCTGATAAGTATCTCTGCCCAAATTGGCAAACGAATAAACCCTTCCTTCCTGCACAGGCATCATCAAGGGTGAGGGTTCAATGCCGAGTCCTATAAAACTATGGTCATACTCAAATCGAGCCACCTCATATCTGCTATCCCAGTTAAATGTGCCAACAGGGATGCCAAACATACTTACCTTTGCTACATCTACCATTCTGACTCCTCCTTGTTTGTCTTGTTCAGTTGTCCCGCAGCACGTTTGCGAATATGTTTGCCAGCACCTGACTGAACCAGTTCATAATATTCACTCGGACTAAGTTGCTCCTCATCCACCAAAGGCTGAAGAATGTCCAGTTTTCCTAATGTTCGCAACACCCTCAGGAATGAATCAAAAGAACCTATCTCCCCCTTCTCAATTTTCTTCACAGAAGACAAAGACACACCTGATGCCTCAGCAAGACTCTGCTGAGTGACATTCTGCTTCAGTCTCGTAGCCTTTAAGTTGCCACCTATCCTACCAAGAATAGCCGCATCCGCAAGCATATAAATATCATCCATAATAGCTTAATATTAAACTTTTACGGTGCAAAGTTACAAATAATAGTTTAAAAAACAACTTTTTCTTCATCTTTTTTTCTATTTTTATTGTACTAATATTTTCGCAAATCTGCAAGCCCATCCTCAAAAGGACAGAAAAGGACTTGCACGTTTCTTTTTCTCACCATACCTTTGCCAGCAGAATCAATAAACATGTCTAACTAAAACAAAAATTCATCACTACTATGAAGCATTTACTCAACACCCTGTTCATTGCCCTCGCAATGCTCACTCCCGTTGCATCCGTTGCACAAAGAAGCGTCATACTCGAAGCCCAGAAGCACACCAAGGGAGGACGCACCATCGTCGGTGCCTACAAAGTCGCCACTCCCTTAGATGCCTTTGTTATTATGCAGGGCGGAACCACTGGCGAACCAACCGCCACGTTAGATGGCACCAAGGCAACTCTCGAAATCATCCCCTTCGGCACACAGGGCAGAACCGTCACCATCACCCTGAACATACCCAAAATGGAAAGGTCGGAAGAAATAGACGGAACAACCTTTTCATGGTCAGGCAAAGTAGATGTCGCGCCAACCATCGAGGGTGAAAATTCAGGATTCATGATTACCCGTAGAGGCAACACCCTATGCGCAATGCTTGCCTATACCGAAGACAAGTGGGTTCTGTTTGTTAACAAGGATGATGGTACAGGACTCATCGGCACCCTCAAGAAAGGCATATCCCGCGCCCAGGTAGAAGATGAGTGCAAGGGACTCGGACTGAGCAAGTTCAAGTTCACACGCAAGAGTGGCAACCTCGATGTCTATTCACTCTTCTGGCTCAACCAGACCAAACAGTGGAATGCCTTCGGCACCGACTACCACTATGCCCTGCGCAACGACAAGAAATACGGCGACTTCTACTTCAATGCCCAAGGCAAGCTCGTCAAGTGGTTCATGTATTTCGACTGATTGAAATATAACAGTTAGAAGACATCTAATCTGACTATCGTATGGTTTACAGTAATGTCCTCTAACTCCCTCTAACTCCTCTTAACTCCCTCTAACTCCTGAGAAGTTAAGCACATGCGAAACTTAAATAATCGTAACACCATTTTTTCAAACCAATAAAAAAACGTAACAATTATGAGAAAAAATTTCTTTTTAGCCCTCGTGGCGATGGCAAGTCTGACACTCACTTCATGTCAGAACAAAATCGACAGAGCACTCGACAAGTATGAAGACCTTGCCGACAAGTGCATCGAAGCAAACAAAGCAATAAAAAACGGCGATTTGGAGAAAACGGCAGAGTTTTCAGGTATTGCCGACGAATGCAAAGAACTGGAGAAAGAACTCAATGAAGACGAGATGACCCCTGAACAGAAAAAACGCTATCAGGAGATAAGCCTCAAAGTCATAAAAGAATCATTCTAAAAACAAATCATCATGAAGAAAATATCTATTTTCAGCATCATGGCAGTAGCAGGCATGATGCTCACCGCGTGCGGCAGCAAGACACAACCAGCCAGCACAACAGCAGACACCGTAGCAACCAGCGAGGCACCGTCTCAGGAAGAAGAGCACGTACCTGAAGCTAATCACATCGCAGTACTGAAAGCAGAAAACATCCTTCTGCCATCAGAACTGAAGGGCTCTGTAGAAGTAGTGCCCGAAGACGACGGCACCATACCCGTAGATATGGATGATCACCATTTCCCTAAAGTCAGCATCACCTTCAAACTGCTCAAAAAAGTCCCTACAGAAAGCATGGTGAGCGAATACGGACAAATGTGGTTAGTAGGTCAGGCACAAGACGAGAAAGGCAGAAACATCGACGACCTCAATCCTAAGGACATCTCGTCAAGAGAATGGCGTACAGAGGATAGCGACGGAGAGCAGTTCAAAAACTTCCTTGAGGGCGAAGTCGGCGAAACCATCACCTTAGACTTCGCTGGCGAGAGAAACATGGACGTCTTTGAAACTGACGAAGAAAAGATGAAGGCAGGCATAGAAAAGACTACCAAAGCCGCAGAGAAATTTGCAAAGTTCAAACTCTCCATTTCTAACTAAAACAACAATAGGCACCGCCCCAATTTCAGGGCAGTGCCTATTTTTTTTGTCACCTTGTCACCTGTACCTTGTCACTTAGTCACCTAAAGGTGGTTTACGCAACTGGAGGTAGTCAGTATAGTACAAATTGCCGTTAGTATAGCGTTGATGATAACGCTCCAATTCTTTTTCGCTTGTTCAGACATAACTTTTTACTTTTTATTTTTTACTTTTTACTTTTAAAAGCGAAGCCCCATTGAGGGGCTTGCTTTTAAGGCTTCGGAACTGGGTTCTTGATCACGAACTGGAAGTCGCCCTTAGCTCCGAGAGCGCGAGACTGAAGCTTAGAGCCCTCGCCAGCCCCGTCACGGGTGTACTCAGGAGTGAAGATACACTTAGCGTTCTTGATGTGCTCCTTGATGGAGAAGTCAGCCTCAGTGAGGGCACCAGCAGAGCGGAGTGAAACACCGAAGTAGCCGAAGCGGTCGAGCTTACACTTATTGCCGTTCTGAATCTCGTAAGTCATCACGTTAGCCAGCTCTATGAGCACTGCATATACGTCTGACTCCTTCACTGACACGTTCTGCTCAATGCGCTTTGCGAGTGCGCGAGTGTCAAGAACTCCTGGGTGCCATGCACGTCCATACCAGAGGTTGTTGCCAGTCTTACGCTTGTCCTGATAAACATCTACAATTACTGCCATAATTTAAATCTCCTTTCCGACCCTCCAAACCTCCCTTAGAGGGAGACTTTTTGAGTCAATTTTTAGTTAGTTTGTTAGTTAGTTAGTTAATTTAGTTAGTTAATGAATTTTGAGCGCTCTGGGACTTCCTTTCGTGGCCTTTGAAATTCCGTCCTTTTTCTATATGCAAAGTTACAAAAAAATAGTGGTTTGTGCAAGTAAAACGGGGTATTTAACACTCTCGTGAGCCCAGTGTTTTCGGGGCTTGCGAGGGGGTGATGTAAAAGCAATGCTTTTGGATGCAGAAGTAATGCTTTTAGCGCTAAAAGTAATGCTTTTACCACCTAAAAGTATAGCTTTTGCGTTTTGGGGCTGAATGGGGGAAAAAAGCGGCGGGGTTTTTAACATTTCGGACAAAAAGACATTAAGACAATAAGACAATAAGCACGTGGCGAGTAGCAGAGAGGAGGGTGCCGACTATAGGTAATATCATATTATTATATTTAATATAATAATATGATATTAAATTATATTACTTACACTTTGCTTATATATGCTATGATATTTTTACAATGTGTCACCTGATACTTGCCGTCTGTATGTTGCAACCACCTTAATGTCTTAATGTCTTAATGTCTTATTGTCTTATTGTCTTCGTTTTGAAATATTAACTTGAAAAAAGGCGTTGCAGATTTTTCAGTGTCAAAAGAAAGTGTTACCTTTGTGGGGTGTATAAAAAAGCAGAGCAATGATGGAGCAGGAACAATGGCAATGGCAGGAGCCAGGCACAGCATGGAGGGGTGCGGCGTTGTATCATATCACGCTGACTGTGCCAAGCAGGCAGCCTGTGTTGGGACGTCTGGCAGTGCCTGACGACAATCCCGCCAATGCCAGAGTGCAGCGCTCTGCTTTGGGTGATGCGCTGGTGGACACGCTGCTGGGTATTCCGCATTATCATCCTGAGGCGAGGGTGTTGCATTTCTGCCTTATGCCTGACCACCTGCATGCGGTGGTGTATGTGCGCTGCACTATGGAGCAGGGCATAAAGACACTGGTGAGGGGCCTCTGGCAGGGGGTCAAGAAACTGGGGCGTGCCTGCTCGTATCAGGAGAGGGGGATAGCCCCGAGTAACACTCGGGGAGAATGCAAAGAAGGAGGACTGCAGAAAAGCCTGAGCAAAGACCAAGGCAAAGGCTGGGAAAGCAAAGAAGGAGGACTGCAGAAAAGCCTGAGCGAGGAAGGAGGGTCTTCTTTTCTTGTTCCGAGTACTACTCGGGAGGGGCTGAAAGAGGGAAGTGCCAGGCTGCAGGAGCTAGCTGCGGGGCTTTGCGCAGAGCTGGGCAACGATGCCTATTACAGCCTGCTGCCGTTGTTTTCTGAGATGCCCTTCATACGCCCGATGGGCCGCTATTCCCAGCTGCAAAACACGATACGCTATTTGGATATGAATCCCCAGCGTCTGGCAACGAAGCGCCTGATGCCCGGATTCTTCAGTGTGCAGAAAGGCATCGGGATAGCTGGCCGCAGCTATGATGGCGTGGGTAATATAGCCCTGCTGCATGCAGAGCGCTATGATGCTGTGCACGTGCGCCGTATGTGGGTCAGCGCCGCTGAGCGTGGCGACAGTCAGCCTTTGCGCGACTATATGAACAGCCGTGTGCTTGAGGCTCGCAGGGGAGTGGTGATGGTATCGCCGTTTATCTCGCCGCAAGAGAAGCAGGTGATGCAGGTGCTGCTTGCCGAGCAGCTGCCCTTCATTCTGCTCGCCGACAATGGTTTCCGCGATTACTACAAGCCCACAGATGCTCTATTTGATGCCTGTGCTGCAGGGCGTCTGCTGATTCTGAGCCCTTGGCAGTATGATCAGGGCAAGCACCACATCACTCGTGCCGATTGCATGGCTCTCAATGCTATGGCAGAAGAGATAGCGAAGGCTGTCAGCACAGGGGGGTAAGGCACAGCAACACGCTCGACTACTGAAAAAATAAAAAAACGAAAAAGAAGAGAACATAATTTATGGCAAGATATGAAGTGACTGGGCTCAGATACCAGATGGAGGGACAGACTCTTGATGATAAGACACTGGCTGCAGAGGATTTTCTCAGGGGGCTGAAGGATGGCACCCCTGCAACCTTGGTTGCAGAGCCTGATAATCCTATCGATGAAAATGCAATAGCGGTATATATCAAGTATCGTCATAGTGGCTATATAAAGCATGAATGCTGCGACGAGGTGATACCTTTGCTTGACAGTAACGGGCATTGCGAAGCCGTGGTTTGTGGCAATGACGGTCACCTTACCTTTACCATAGATATTCCTAATGCGCCTGACAATGTGCAGGCACCAGCTGAGGCAAAGCGATGCTTGCCCGAGAGTGTGTTGCCACGTGAGCTGATCATGCCATTCAGTAAAAAGGAACGCCAGCTTCAGTTTGTGGCGCTTAAACTGGATGGATTGCTGGTAAAGGAGGATAATGTGGATGAACTGATAGAAATGACGAATGTTTACCTGCCGCTATCCAGACTGTCGCTGAGCAAGGACGACAACCTATGGCGTGACCATATATACAAGAAGGTAGCCAAGGCCTTAAAACTAAGCATTACGGATGAGCAGAAACGGGAGTTAGAGCATGCTCGCGATACTCTGTATGATACGCAAGGTGATTTTCATCGTACGCATGAGAATTTGCTGGGTAAGGTGTTTGAGCAGCAGCTGAGCCAACTCAGCCAGCAGGCAAAGAAAGAGGATGGCTTGTATGCTAAATTTGAAGAGTACCTGACAAGCAGCAGGAAGGCTCAAAGCGAGGTAATAGAAAGTCTTAAAGGCTGGTTTGCCGAGATGCCTCGTGTGAAGCTCCGCGACTATCATGACCACGACCAGCTTGCTATGTCCCTAAACTATCTGAAGGTATCGCGTAGGGAGCTTTATGAGGTGTATAGTGCCATACTCTTGATAGAGCGATATGAGAGAGGAGAGGCAGACAATGTGAAAAGTTGGGAAGACCTGTTGCCTAAGGAACTTTCATCAGAGGAAGCCAAAGAAATGATAGAAACGGCTATAGAGGCAGGGCTGATAGAGATTGATGGTTATAAACTGAAATGGACTAAATCAAAACAGTTGCTTGCATACTATGCTGAACAGATGTGTAAGAAACTTAATATAGGAAATGGAGAAAAAACGTCTTGGAAGCCTTTTGAAAATCTTTTTAATGAGACAGGACTGAAGAATGCCAAGCAAGATGCTATGAGGTTTAACTGCCGCTTTGAACCAAACGGCTATGCGGAAATAGACAACCTTTTCGAGTAGCTTTTCTTACCTAAATCTTACCAACCATACCATACCAAACGTAAGCCAAACGTTTGGTATGTTTTTTTGTACCTTATAGTACCTTTGCACTTGTCGAAGGACAAAATCACAAAATCACTAACTCTGAGATGAAGCTGAGTGAAGGGAGGCTCGCGAGTGAAAATGACGTCAAATTTCAGCACTTGCCTAATCTCGCTAAAATTTTCAGAACAAAATGAAGAAACAAACCAAAAAGACGAACCTTATGGAGGTTCAGGTATTCAACCACGAGGTGTTTGGCAACCTCAGAATGATGACAAGCGAGAATGGACAGCCCTTCTTTGTAGGCAAGGACGTGGCAACGGCACTGGGGTATAGCAACCCTTCAAATGCTCTGCAGGTACACGTAGAAAAGGAGGACAAAACCACATACCTAAATCAGGTATCTGGTTCTAACTACAAGTCAAAAACCATCATCATCAACGAGAGTGGTCTTTACTCTCTGGTGTTTGCATCAAAGCTTCCTCAGGCTAAGGCATTCAAGCGATGGGTGACATCAGAGGTGCTTCCTCAGATAAGGCAGACTGGTGGTTACATTCCCACCCACGATGCTGAGGGCAGGAGGCTGACCGACGAGGAGATAGTGGAACGTGCCTACGAGATAGTGGGAAGGACGCTCAGACTGACTAACGCCCAGAACGAGGACTGCCTCACGGCTACACAGGTGGCAGCACTCTGGGGCATGGACGTGACATCTTTCAACAACCTGCTCCGCGGCATGGGCATACAGCACAGGGAGCACGGCCGCTGGCAACTGAGCGAGGAGCTCCGAGACAAGGGGCTGACCGAGGTGAGACACTTCTTCTGCTTCACGCTGAAGGGCAAACCCCGCACCGTGCGCTATCAGGTATGGACGCCCGAGGGGGTGGACTTTCTCAACACCATGGTGAGGAAGATGCCAAGAGAGATTACCGCTAATGTTCAACTTAACTTTAATTTCTAATAACAATGAGTGCATACGTAATATATTATCAGAACGGCGCAAAGATGATGCGCCCAGTCCTCACTCGTGAGGAGTACATAAATCTGCGCAACAGCACCAAGCAGCAGGCTCTGCTGAAGGCTGTGCGCGAAGGCAAGACGGAGGAGAAGCGCCACCTGGTGCAGATGAACTATTCCTGCATGCCTAATGCTGACGGCTCGCTGAAGGGCACTAAGACCATGTCAACCACTGTGGGCATGGACATAGACCACATCAAACCAGAGGAGATGGAGGCTGTTAAGCAGCGCGTGCTTAACAATAAGGTGCAGCTGGGACTGCTGATGCTCGAGGTGAGCGCAAGGGGCGAGGGCTACCACCTGGTGTTTAAGCGCAAGGCTGAGATGACTCAGGAGGAGAACCTGAAGTGGGCTTCAGACCTGCTGGGCGTGAAGTATGACGAGGGAGCGAAGGATATCACGAGGGTGTTCTTTACTACTACGGCAGCAGAGCTGCTGTATCTTGAAGAGGAAATATTTGAAGACTCACCCCTAATGAACTCCCCTCTAGTCCCCTCGTTTCCCGAGGGGCAGAAACTCTCCAAGAGAGGGGAACAGAATGCCTCTGCTAATGACAGTAAAATTTCTGCGAACAACACTCCATCAACGGATGGTAATTCCTCCCCTCTCTCCAAGAGAGGGGCTGGGGGTGAGTCTCTCTCTTTCAAAGGCATACCTTATTCAGAGATTATTGCTGAGTATTGGAAGCGCACGGGTGGCGAACCTGAGGAGGGCGAGCGCAACGTGAAACTGCACAAGCTGGCGGCTAACCTGCGCTCTATCTGCGACAACCGTCAGGAGGTGCTCATGCAGGTGATGCCACGACTGGGACTGTCGGAGCAGGAACTGCAAGGCATCGTAAGCTCTGCATGCAAGGAACCTGCCAAGGGCTCGAAGGTGATGGACAGTATAGTAGAGTCAAGGGACAAGGGACAAGGTACAAAGTACGAGGGACAAGGGAACGATAACGGGAAGGAAAATGATTCTTCACTCTTCATTCCTCATTCTTCATTAAAAAAGATGCCCTTGGGCTTGAAGGAATCACTCGTGGGTGTACCCAAGCCGATGCAGATGCCTGTGCTCTGCGCCGTGATGCCAATAGCTGCTGCCTATGCCGACCAGGTGGAGGTGGAGTATTGCGACGGCACGAGGATGAAGCTCGGACTGATGTCGATAATCAGGGGCGAGCAGGCATCGGGCAAGTCGGTGTGCAAGAATGCTGTGGACGTGTGGAAGCGCCAGCTGGAGGAGGAGGACGCTCTTGCCCGCAAGCGCGAGGAGGAGTGGAAGGAGAAGAAGAAGGCTCGCAAGGCTAACGAGAAGGCTCCTGACGACCCTAAGGTGCTGATAAGAACGGTGCCCGTGACGGTGAGCTGCTCCACCCTGCTCAAGCGCATGAAGAACTCGCGCGGACATACCTTATATTCCTTTGGCGAGGAGCTGGACACCCTACGCAAGACCAACGGAGCAGGCTCGTGGTCGTCGAAGTATGACATCTACCGCCTCTCCTTCGATCAGGGCGAATGGGGTCAGGACTACAACAGCGACCAGGCTGAGAGCGGCATGGTGAAGGTGGCTTACAACTGGACCATGCTGGGCACGAACGGCGCTCTGCGCAAGTGTTTCAAGCAGGACAATATAGAGAACGGTCTGTCAAGCCGTATGCTCATCAGCGAGATGCCCGACTCTGCCTTCCAGAAGATGCCTAAATACGGCAAGCGCTCCGACCTTGACGAGCAGCGCATACAGGAGGCAGTGAGCCGACTCAGAGGTTGCACGGGATTCATAGACACCCCTCGCCTTAGGAAGGCGATAGAGAAATGGGTGGAGCAGAAGCGCGTGGAGGCTGCCAAGGACATAGACCGCGTGAAGGACACCTACCGCAAGCGTGCCGCTGTGATAGGCTTCCGTTGCGGGGTGATACACTACCTGCTGACAGACCCCCTCAAATCCCCCTTAGATGGGGAAGCTCCAACAACGCAGGGCACCTCCCCTTTAAGGGGAGGACGGGAGGGGTCTTCATCGATTGACTTTGCCCTGATGATGGCTCAGTATGCCCTCGACCAGCAGATAAGCGCCTTTGGCGAAGCCTTGGAGAAGGAGTATGTGGATGCCAAGAGCGAGTGTCAGAGGTATGGAGCCAACCACTCCGTGTTTGACCAGTTGCCACCAGCCTTCACCCTCGACGACCTCGCCGCCCTGAAGCGTAACGACCTGTCAAGACAATCGTTGCTGAAAATCATCCTCAGATGGAAAAACGACGGATGGGTAGAGCAGGTGGACAAACAGCACTGGAAAAAAGAAGACAATAAGACATTAAGACAATAAGACAATAAGGAGGTTTTACTATGGCAAGAAAGAATAAAGAAGTATATTTCAACGAGACATTAGCATATCGCAACTGCAATCCCCTGAACATCAGGTATGACAGGAAGACTAACTGGTTTGGCAGTAAGTTGAAAGGTCACGGAGGCTTCGTAGTGTTCGCAGCATTTAGCTTTGGCTACAGGGCAGCAGTGATGATACTACGCTCCTATGCAAAGCGAGGACTGAAAACCGTGCCACAGATAATAGAAACGTGGGCACCACGCTCGGAAAACAACACTGTGGCGTATATCAAAGCAGTGCTCGACAACCTGTCGGAACGGCAGAGTGAACCATACACAGTGAACGAGAACACTGAGATAGACCTCAGAAACCGCGACCTCGTAGTGCAACTGCTATTGGCTATGACAAGAGTGGAGATGGGTGCCAATGCTGCTCAGGTGCACTCTATGCGAACCTACGCAGAGCTGGGGTATGACCTGGCGGTCTCCAGCAAAGGATTCTTTGCAGGTGACTAAGGTACAAAGAAAATAGGCACTACCCTGAAATTGGGGTGGTGCCTATTGTCGTATGATATAACGAACGGAGGTGGATTATCCTCCGAAGTTGTCGAAGCGTATCATGTCGTCTTCCACGCCGAGGGAGTGGAGAAGGTCGAGCACGGTCTTTGCCATCATTGGAGGTCCGCAGAGGTAGTACTCGCAGTCTTCGGGTGCCTCGTGCTGCTTGAGGTAGGTGTCGCCCATTACTGGGGCTACGAAGCCTGGGGTGTACTTGATGCCTGCCTCGTCGGCCTTAGGATCGGGACGGTCGAGGGCGAGGTGGAAGTGGAAGTTAGGGAACTCCTTGTCGAGGGCGAGGAAGTCGTCGAGGAATGGTACTTCTTCGAGGGCGCGTGCGCCGTAGAAGTAGTGCATTGGTCGCTGACGGTCTTCTGGGCTGATGCCGTGGCCTTTGAGCACGTGCATTATCTGGGCACGGAGTGGTGCCATACCTGCACCGCCGCCTACCCATATCATCTCACGGCCTGTACCATACTGTGGACGGAACTCGCCGTAAGGTCCTGACATGCGCACCTTGTCGCCTGGCTTGAGTGAGAAGATGTATGTAGAGGCTATGCCGCATGGTACGTCCATAAAGCCTGTGCCCTGGTCTTTTGGCTTGAATGGCGGTGTGGCGATACGCACGTTGAGGGTGATGATGTCGCCTTCGTCAGGATAGTTAGCCATGGAGTAGGCACGGATGGTTGGGGTGTCGTTCTTCTGCTTGAGTGAGAAGAGTCCGAACTTCTCCCATGCTGGCAGGTAGGTGTCGCCGATGAGTGACTTGTCGAAGTCGCGATTGTAGTCGATGTCGTACTCTGGTATTACTATCTGTGCGTAAGAGCCTGGCTCGAAGTTCATGTGCTCGCCTGGAGGCAGCTGCACCTTATACTCCTTGATGAAGGTTGCCACGTTGCGGTTGCCTATCACGGTGCACTCCCACTCCTTGACGCCGAGTACGCTTTCTGGTACTTTGACTTCCATGTCGCCTTTGACTTTTGCCTGACAGCCCAGTCGCCAGTTGTCTTTTATCTCCTTGCGTGAGAAGTGGGGACGCTCTGAATCGAGTATCTCGCCTCCGCCTGAGAGTATCTGGAGCTTACACTGTCCGCAGCTTGCCTTTCCGCCACAGGCTGATGGCAGGAAGATGCCGTTCTCGTTGAGTGTTGCCATGACGCTGTTGCCCTGGTCAACGGTGAGCTTGGTGTCGCCATTGACGGTGAGGGTTACCTGTCCGCTTGGTGAGAGGTATTTCTTTGCCACCAGGAGCACCACCACGAGTACGAGTATTACGATGAGGAATACTGCTATGCTTAGTATTATAAAATTGGTGTTCATAATTCTGACCCCCTCCTTGTCAGCTCTGCTGACGTTCCTCCCCGAGAGGGAGGACTTATATATGGGGAATTAAATTAAAAAATTACACTTATTACAATTATTAAACTTGTAATCCCTGCTCTCCCTCTCGGGGAGAGATGTCCGAAGGACAGAGAGGGGGTCACAATTTTAGTCCAGAGAAACACATCATAGCCATTGCCATGAGACCCACGACGATGAAGGAGATGCCGAGTCCCTGAAGGGGCTTTGGCACGTCGCTGTACTGCATCTTCTCACGGATGGCACCCATAGCGACGATGGCGAGGGTCCAGCCGAAGCCTGAGCCGAGGGCATAGACCATGGCATCGAGCACAGAGCCGAGGTACTGCGTGTTAGAGGGGTCGAGGTTGATGCGCTGCTGCATGAAGAGTGATGCACCCATGATGGCACAGTTTACTGCTATGAGGGGCAGGAAGATGCCGAGTGCGCCATAGAGGGCTGGTGAGAATCGCTCTACTATCATCTCCACGAGCTGCACTATGCCTGCGATGACTGCGATGAAGAGGATGAAGGCGAGGTAAGAGAGGTCGACGCCCTCAACGAGGCAGTCGGGACCGAGCACCTCTGTCTGCAACAGATAGTTGACTGGTACGGTGATGAAGAGTACGAAGGTGACGGCGATGCCGAGACCGAGCGATGTCTTGACATTCTTACTTACGGCAAGGAATGAACACATGCCGAGGAAGAATGCAAATATCATGTTGTCAACGAAGATTGACCTGAAGAATAGATTGATTAACTGTTCCATTATGCTTCCTCCTTATAAAAGAATGCCTTATGCACCCAGATTACACATCCGATGATGATGAGCGCCATGGCTGGCATGGTCATCATACCGTTATTGATATAGCCGAAATCGTAGCAGCCGTCGGGGATTATCTGATAGCCCAGGAGCGAACCGCGTCCGAAGAACTCACGCACTGCACCCACGATGACGAGTATCATGCCGTAGCCCAAGCCGTTGGCAAAGCCGTCAACGAAGGATGGGAGGGGCTTGTTCTGCATGGCGAATGCCTCGAGGCGACCCATGAGGATACAGTTGGTGATGATAAGTCCGACATAGACTGAGAGCTGCACGCTGACGTCATAGACGAATGCCTTGAGCACCTGAGAGACGATGGTTACGAGAGCTGCCACAACCACCAGCTGCACCACGATACGTATGCGGTTAGGCACTGTATTGCGAAGCAGAGAGATGATGAGGTTGCTGAAAGCGGTGATAACCGTTACGGCTAAGCCCATGACGAGGGCTGGCTTGAGCTGTGACGTGACAGCCAAGGCGCTACAGATACCGAGTACCTGCACGAGCACCGGGTTGAGAATGTTCAACGGTGCCATGAAAACTTCCTTTAACTTACTCATGGCTCAAAAGGGTTTTATATTTCTTAAATCCGTCTTGCAACATATCTGAAACACCATTGGAGGTAAGGGTGGCACCAGTGATGCCATCGACCTCGCTCACGGGGTTCTTGAGTTCGCTTGACTTTACTACTTTCAATGCTGGAGTGCCGTCGGCTGAGTAAATCTTCTTGCCGATGAACTTATCCTGCCAAGCCTTGGAATCCTTAATCTCGGCACCGAGACCTGCTGTCTCAGAGTCGTGGTTGAAGTAGGCTCCATAGACGGTGTTGCCGTCGGCATTGACTGCCACATAGCCCCAGATGGCGCCCCAAAGACCCATGCCATAGACGGGAACGACATACTTCTTCTCGCCACCTACCTGACACTCATACACCTTGTAGGTGCCTGCCTTGTAGTCGCCGCTGTTGAGCTGGAATGCCTGCTTGTTGTTGTCGTTATCGAGCACCACCTCGCTGTACTTAGCCTCAGCCTCAGAATCGCTGAGGTCGCGGATGTTGAGGGCAGCGAGTATCTGCTTCTTCTTGTCGAGGGCTACATTAACGTCCTGACGTGCCTTGAGCGTGCTGCTGACAAAAGCGAGGAGGAATGCTACGATGACTACCATTGCACAACTGTAGGCAATGATATATGCGTTGTTGTTGGTATTCAGTTTCATGCCTGTGCCCTCCTTATTCGTTTGTTAATATTGCTCTGAACCACGAAGTAGTCGATGGTTGGTGCCATCATATTGCCAAAGAGGATGGCGAGCATCATGCCCTCAGGGAAACCTGGGTTCATAACGCGGATAATCATGGCGAGGGCACCGATGATGATGCCGTAAATCCACTTGCCTGTCTCAGTGCGGGCTGCAGTGACAGGGTCGGTAGCCATGAAGACTGCACCAAAGCAGAAACCACCGATAATGAGGTGCTCATACCACTCTACAGGGGTCATGCCGAGTGCCTGGAAGAGGAGTGCCATAGCAGCTCCGCTGACAAAGATGCTGCACATAATCTTCCATGAGGCGATGCCCGTCCAGAGAAGCAAAATACCACCAAGGGCGATAGCGATGACACTGGTCTCGCCGATGGAACCAGGGATGAGACCGATGAAGCTGTCCATGACGCTGGCTGAAGGTGCCACGTTCTGTGCCATCTGACCGAGCGGTGTGGCGCAGGTGAAGCCGTCAGGCAGGTTGTTGCCCAGTCCGAGGAAGCTCTCGTTAGCCACCCACACTGAGTCGCCACTCATCTTGGTAGGATAAGAGAAGAAGAGGAAGGCACGAGTGAGGAGTGCCACATTGAAGATGTTCATGCCTGTGCCACCGAATATCTCCTTACCGAAGATTACGGCAAAGGCTACGGCGATGGCTATCATCCACAGAGGACAACCGATAGGCAGTATCATAGGGATGATGATGCCGCTGACGAGGTAACCCTCCTGAATCTCTTCTTTCTTCCACTGTGCCCAGGCAAACTCTATGCCCAGACCCACGATGTAACTCACTATTATCTTAGGCAATACCAGAAGGGCGCCATAGAGGAACACCTCCCAGCAAGGGGTGCTGGCAAGAGTGCCTGCGGCGAGGTAGTTCTGGTAGCCTACATTGTACATGCCAAACAGCAGGGCTGGGATAAGTGCTATCACCACCATGCTCATGATACGCTTGGAGTCGATGGCATCGTGGATGCTGACTCCTGACTTAGACGTAGTATTCGGAACATACAGGAAAGTCTCAAAGCCATCGAAAAGACTGTGGAGTGCAGAGAATTTTCCGCCTGGCTCAAACTGAGGCTTGATGTTGTCGATATATTTTCTTAAACTCATTATTCGTTCTCCTTTCTTAGCATGTTAAGACCTTCACGAACTATCTTCTGCAACTCAAGTTTGCTGCTGTCAACAAACTCAGCAAGGGCAAAGTCTTCAGGGCTCACCTCGTAGATGCCGAGTGCCTCCATCTTGTCAATGTCCTGTGCGATGATAGCCTTGATAAGGAACTCGCCGTAGATGTCCATTGGCAGCACCTTGTCATACTCACCACTCATAATCATGTGGCGCTCGCCACCCTTAACGCGGGCATCGAGAACATAGCCGTCTTTCTTTGGGAAAAGCCAAGAGAAATAAGAACGGCTGACAGAGAACTGCTTGAAACGTGGCATGATCCAACCGAATATCTCGTCGGCATGGTCGCCCTCAGGGATTACGGTAATCTCGGACTGGTGAGCTCCGATGAGAGTTGAGAGTTGAGAGTTGAGAGTTAAGAGTTGAGGTTTACCAGTGAGTGGGTTACCTGCGATGACGCGGAGGGTTTTATCCGCCTTTACGAGCTCGTTAAGGCTAACCTGTGCTCCGACCATAGCATCGAAGTAAGCTGGACTCTCAACCTCAGAACCAGCGAGAGCCAGTGTGCGAGTGAGATTTACCTTGCCAGTATTGAACAGACGGCCGAAGAAGAGCACTGCGGTAGGGTCAACAGTCCACACTACCTCACCCTTGTTGACTGGGTCGAGATGATTAACCTGAACGCCTACGTTGCCTGCAGGACACTTGCCTGAGAATACCACATATTCAACGGGAACGTTAACGTTAACGGGAACCAGTTGTGAGTCCTTGCCTACGCCAACATAGACTTTGGCAATCTTGCTCAGTGCCTCCAAACCAGTCTGGAAGTCGGCTTCCTGACCCTTTACCTCAAACTCGAAGTCGCCTGCCAGAGGCATATCCCTCAGGGCAGAAACGAAAATGGCCTTAGGCGCTGTTGTAGGATTGGTGGAGATGGCATAAGGCAACTGGTTGATGTAACCAAACAAGCCAGCCTCGAGCAGCGATGCCTTAACATCGTCGGCAGAGAGCTTGCTGACGTCTTTCTTACCAAAATCCACGTACTCCTGCTTGGCATCAGCCTCAACCTGAACGCTGAGCACCTTACGACGCTCACCACGCTCAATGAGAGTAACCGTGCCGCTGACAGGGCTTGCGAACTTTACTTCAGGATAAGCCTTGTTTACGAACAGCGCATCACCAGCCTTCACCTTGTCGCCTTCCTTTACCACAACTTTAGGCTTTACGCCCTCAAAGTCGTCGGGCTGCAAGGCATAGACATTACCTGACTTGATGGCAACCTTTTCTTTCTTTGCCACACCAGCCAGACGGATGTCAAGACCACGATGCAGTTTTACAATCTTTGTCATAAATGATATTTTTGTTATCCGTTATAATAAAAACGAAAAAAAGTTGGACTATCTGGTATGTGTTACCACTATCGTCCAACTATTTTATAATCTATAACTTCACCCTTGAGTTACTTCTTGATATTGCCGTAACGCTGCTGGAAGCGGTCAACACGACCTGCTGTATCAACGAGCTTAGACTTACCAGTGTAGAATGGGTGTGATGTAGATGAAATTTCAATCTTTACTACTGGGTACTCAGCGCCCTCAAATTCAACCGTCTCAGTTGTCTTGCAAGTAGATTTGGTGAGGAACATGTCGCCGTTAGACATATCCTTGAAAACTACTGGGCGATAATTCTCTGGATGGATATCCTTCTTCATTTTTCTTAATGTTTTATGCGCGCCGCAAATAGGCACACGGTTAATAATTTTTTAGAAATGCGGGTGCAAAGGTACGAAAAATAATTGACAATTGACAATTGGCAATTGAAAGTTTGACAATCAATTATATTTTTTTAACCTATGTCAATCACAACTCTAATCTCTAAACCCTAAACTCTAAACTAAATAAGATTCATTCCTGCTTCTTTGCATTCCTTGCGCTGCTCATCGGGCCAGATGCTTGCCTGAATCTCACCAACATGAGCCTTGTGAAGAATAACCATGCAGAGGCGTGACTGACCTATACCGCCACCGATAGACTGTGGCAGGGTGCCATCGAGCAGACGCTTGTGGAAATAGAGTTCCTTGCGGTCTTCCTTACCCTCAAGGGCGAGCTGACGGAGCAGTGACTCCTTATCGACACGAATGCCCATAGAGGAAAGCTCGACGCTACGGTCAAGGATAGGATACCATATAAGGATGTCGCCGTTGAGACCGAGGAAACCGTCAGAGTTTGGTGTGGTCCAGTCGTCATAGTCTGGAGCTCTGCCGTCATGCTTTTTGCCGTCGGAGAGTTTACCGCCGATGCCCATGATGAACACGGCACCATACTTCTTACATATAGCGTCTTCACGCTCCTTAGCCGACATGTCGGGGTACATCTGTATGAGTTCCTCAGAATGCACAAAGTGTATGTCCTGTGGAAGGAAAGGCTTGAGCTGAGGATAGGTCTCGCAAGCCAGGAACTCGGTACGGAGTATGGCTGAATAGATGCGCTTAACGACAGACTTGAGGAAGTCTATATTACGTTCGCCATCCTTCATCACTGCCTCCCAGTCCCACTGGTCAACATAGAGTGAGTGGAGGTTGTCAAGTTCTTCATCGGCACGAATAGCATTCATGTCGGTATATATGCCGTAGCCAGGCTCCACCTGGTATTCAGCCAAGGTGAGTCGCTTCCATTTTGCCAACGAGTGAACTACCTCTGCCTCGCGGTCGCCAAGGTCCTTGATGGGGAATGTCACGGCACGCTCCACACCATTGAGGTCGTCGTTGATGCCCAAACCTTTGAGCACAAACAACGGTGCGGTGACACGACGCAGGCGCAACTCCGTAGCAAGGTTCTGCTGAAAGAAATCCTTTATCAGTTTGATACCCTGTTCTGTCTGTCTCAGGTCGAGAGCTGCCTTGTATCCTTTAGGTTTAATAATCTTGCTCATAGCTTTTTTTACGATTTTGACTGCAAAGTTAGCACATTTTTATTAAACTGCAAAGAAAATCGAAGAAAAGTTTTACAATTTGTCAACTTTTCCTATAATTTCGCTTACAATTTGTTATCCTTCCCTAAAAAAATCCATCGCTTCCATTATCTCCTCCTTAGTGGCTGTTTGGTTAATGTGTATATCGCCAATGCCGCCAAGCAGGGTGAAGTTGATAATGCCAGCAGTGTTCTTCTTGTCGTGGGTCATGAGCTCGAGCAATTCGGGGTAATCGTCACAAGTGATGGGCAATGTGCCATACACCTCTTTTATATAATATACAGTCTGACGCATCACATCCTGAGGGAATCCCATCTTGACGCAAGCCAGATAGAGTTCTGCCACCATACCGAAAGCCACAGCATAGCCATGGAGGATAGGACAATCGTGACGCATAGCCCATGACTCAAAGGCGTGACCAATGGTGTGACCCACGTTGAGTGCCTTACGTATGCCGTGCTCCAGAGGATCTTCGATCACTATCTTCTCTTTCACGGCAACTGACTCGCCCACCATCCTTGCCAACTGAGCAAGGTCGGGACAGGCTATATCGAAAGAGATTAGCTCATCGAACATCGCCCTACCCTCTCGGTTTATCAGTCCGTGTTTGAGCATCTCGGCATAGCCCGAACGGATATTCTCGGTGTCAAGAGTTTCAAGAAATTTAGTACTGATGATGACGCAGTGAGGGTCGTTGAACACACCTATCTCATTCTTCAGCCCGCCGAAGTTGAAGCCTGTCTTGCCTCCCACCGAAGCGTCAACCATAGAGAGCAGGGTGGTAGGGATATTGATGAAATTGATGCCTCGCTTGAAGGTGCTCGCAGCAAAACCGCCAAGGTCGGTCACCATACCACCACCAAGGTTGATGAGGAGCGAATGACGAGTAGCACCACCCTTCTGCAGTTCCTGCCACACATGACTCACGCTGTCGAGGGTCTTGGAGAGGTCGGAAGAGGGGATGCAGACCCTCTCTATCTCTCCCTTAAAAGGCGAGGATGTCAGTGCTGCCTGAAATATCGGCAGGCAATACTTCTCGGTGTTGGTATCGGTGAGCACAAAAATCTTGTCGTGCTCGCACTCATTGATGGCAGTTGTCAGTTCTGCCCCTAAGTCTTTGGAGATAATTATTCTTGGGTTCATGTTGTCCTTTTACTTACACATTTCTACACAAAGTCTGTCCTGCAGGGCTTTGGCGTATGAGCCCTTCATCACACCCTGATTGATAATGGAGAAAGCGAGATGTCTGCCACCTGAGGTGGTGCAATAGCCAGCCAGACTGCTGACGCCAGACACTGTGCCCGTCTTGGCCCTTACGTTGCCTGCTGCAGGAGTGCCGTTCATACGGTCTTTCAGCGTACCGTCGATGGCTGCTATGGGCAATGTCTCATATAGTTTATAGTACAAATCCTTATCACTGAAAGCATACCTGAGGAATGCCACCTCAATATCGGCAGAGACGTAGTTGTAGAGCGACAAACCCGAACCGTCAGCAAAGCGGTGGATACTCTCTTCCCTACCTGCCCTGCGCAATACATCTTCTATCGCCTTGCTGGCTTTCTTGGCTGTGGAGGGTCTGCCTCGCATCAGTCCTAACTGATAGAACACACTCTCGGCATAGAGGTTGTTGCTGTTCTTCATCATGGGCACTAGCACTTCTATAAGTCTGTGACTCACCTGGCACACCTGAGTAGCGCCATTGGGACAAGTGCCCGTCTTTATTCCATCAGTAAAAAAAACGCCTCGTACCTGCAAGAGTTCGGCAAGGGTTTCCATCATGCCGTCCTTACGATTATGTACCAAGGGCGAGAGCATAGGATTGTCATCATCCCAGCACCACCCCTCGCCATAGAGGTCGGCATCCTTCATGGAACGGTCAGCAAACAGCGAACCGTGAATGGTGTCTATGCCCTGAGCTTTAATTCTGTCGGCTATCTGGTTCAGTTCCTCCATCCCTATAAGAGGGTCCATACACCCTATAAGGTAGTAGTCACAGGAGTCTGTCTTCATCAATTTTGTAGTAAACTCGTAGTCGGCTCCCAGTCGGTCGAGCGCAGTGATAGCCGTGAGGAGTTTCATGGTAGAGGCTGGTCGCAGGGTCTGCAAGGCATCCCTTTGATACACTACAGAGTCGGCATCGAGGTCATAGACCATCAAGCCCATCTGCGATGTGCGCAATATCTTAGCCTCACCGACCACACTATCGAGCCTCAGCACAAGACTATCCACCTCTTGAGCAACGACATTGCCCAAGAAAGCGAGAAGCAAGAAATATGAAGTAAGAAGTGTCTTCTTCATGTGACAGACAAATTGCTTTTTACATCACCCCTTTCTGAGTGTCATAGGCATGAAGCGGATAGTCGGTAGTGAAATGCAGACCACGACACTCTTTGCGCTCTATAGCCCAACGGGTTATGAGGTAACCCACATTGATAAGGTTACGCAGTTCGCAGATATCCTTGCTTGCCTTAACACGTTTGAAGAGGTCTTCGGTCTCCTCATATAGAGTATCGAGGCGCACCCATGCACGCTTGAGTCGGAGGTCGGAACGCACTATGCCCACATAGTTTGCCATGATGGTACCCACCTCATGCACACTCTGCGTTATGAGTACCTTCTCCTCATTGGTCATAGTACCCTCATCGTTCCATTCAGGAATCATAGTGTTGAAGTCGTATTCGCCGATATGCTCCAACGAATGTCTTGCAGCTGTCTCAGCATATACCACAGCCTCAATGAGCGAGTTGGAGGCAAGACGATTGCCGCCATGCAGTCCTGTGCAAGAGCACTCGCCTATGGCATACAGCCTCTTGATGCTTGAGCAGGCATTGAGGTCAACCTTTATGCCACCACACATATAGTGGGCAGCAGGACGTACAGGTATATATTCCTTTGTGATATCAATGCCGATAGAGAGACACTTCTGATAAATGTTAGGGAAGTGATGCTTGGTTTCTTCGGCATCCTTATGGGTAACATCGAGACAAACGTGGTCAATGCCGTGTATCTTCATCTCCTTATCTATAGCACGAGCCACAATATCACGTGGAGCAAGAGAAAGACGTTCATCATATTTCTCCATGAAAGTCTCGCCTGTAGGCAGTCTGAGTATGCCACCATAGCCACGCATAGCCTCAGTGATGAGGTAAGCTGGATGGGTCTCGCCTGGATGATAGAGCGAAGTAGGGTGGAACTGCACAAACTCCATATCTGCTACCGTTCCTTTAGCTCTATAGACCATAGCCACACCGTCACCAGTAGCGATAACGGGATTGGTAGTAGTCTGATACACAGCACCGCATCCGCCAGTACACATCACAGTAACCTTAGAGAGGTATGTGTCAACCTTCTGCGTCTCAGGGTTCAGCACATAGGCACCGTAGCACTCTATATCATTAGACTGTCTGGTCACCTCTATGCCTAAATGGTGTTGGGTAATCACCTCTACGGCAAAATGGTTTTCCTTAATGTCTATATTCGGATTGCTTCTCACTGCCGCCATCAGTCCACGCTGAATCTCTGCACCAGTATCATCGGCATGATGCAGAATGCGGAACTCAGAGTGTCCGCCCTCACGATGAAGGTCGAAGAGTCCGTCTTCCTTCTTATCGAAGTGAACGCCCCACTCCACCAGTTCTTTAATCTGTGACGGTCCCATTCTCACCACCTGTTCCACAGCAGCAGGGTCGGAAATATAATCGCCAGCAATCATAGTGTCTTCAATATGCTTCTCGAAATCATCGACAATCATATTGGTAACTGATGCCACACCACCCTGTGCACGCGTAGTGTTAGCTTCATCAAGCGTAGTCTTGCAGATAAGACAAATCTTACCCACGTTAGCCCTTGCCACCTTCAGTGCATAGCTCATACCAGCCACGCCTGAACCGATAATCAGGAAATCATACTTATATACCATAGCGATGTAAAATTACACAACAATGCAAAATTACACAAAATTATTTTTACGTGCAAATAATCGCACACAAAACTACCTTGTCAGCGAGAATTTCATGGACACACCGAAGTCCTGAGTAACAGTAGGGTAACTACCAGAAGACAGCAGTGGAGTGTTGCTCTGACGGTCATAATACAAACTCATAGTGAGCAGACGAGAGAGTGTGTAATCTGCTACGAAAGCGAGTTTGAATGCTGTGTTACCTGATGTTGCCGTAGAGGATACAGTTGCTATGTCACGAGTGATAGCAGCCTGACGACGGTAACTGAAATCAAGACGCAGGTTAAGATCGTGAGCAAAGTCCATCTTACCCTTTGTTCTTCTTGTATTCTTGGTGTTGTTCTTATTATTCTCGTCATCATCGCCACCGTTCTTGGCATTCCTGCGCCTTGCAGCCATGAGGGCACGACTCCTGAAGAAACGGAAATCGTTAATCTTATAGCCCATACCAAACACCCAGTCCTTAGAGGTGGTCTCGTTAATCTGGACACTGGTCATGGAGAGGCTCAGCACACGAGTGGTGCGATACTCAGCCTTGAACGTCATGTTGTTCTTGAGTGTCACATCTACACCCAGCAATGGCGAGAATGCCTCGTTGATGCTGACGGTAGAGACATTGAACATAGAACTTGGTGAAGGATTAGAGGTCGTAGCATCAGTTATGAAACCTATCTCGTCGCCCATCACCTTCTGGTAAGAAGAATAAGAAGAGTATGAACCTACGGCATAGATGCTCTTGTAGCCATGATTGATGTTGACGCTCTTGAAACGCTCACGGAACCAAGCCAACTGTCCCAGTCCGCTATACTTCACCGTCCAGTTAGGCAGCATGCTCGCTATAGTCGGGAATATGCTCAGACCGCTATATCCTGTGTAGGCATTTAGGAATGCTGGCACCATAACGTCGGCACCATATTTCTTAACTGGTGTCTTGACAGGGTCAAACTTAGTACCATGCATAGAACTGTTGACAGGATAACGAGTGTCCATATACTGAGCCTGAACACGTTCCTGATAGCTGTCAAGCAATCCACAGAACTTCTCAAATGATGCAGACTTATAGCCATTGTTTGCATCGCCTGTTCCCTCGAATGCCGACTTGATGCTTATGGTAGTCATAGAGAAGCTACCGCTCTGCGTTGTTGGCATCGACTCGTACATATACTGTATAGACTTAGCCTTAGACTGAGTGTGAGACATATTCACGTCAATCTTCAGGTTACGTATAGGTTCAACTGTTACCTTTACCTGCAAGTCCTTAGTGAGTGAGGTGGTAGCAGGAGTAGTTACCGAGTCGCTGCTGTTGAGCAACCAGCCATTAGAACGTGCCTTGCCGATATAGTCGTCGCTGATGAGGCCGAAGGCGAAATCAAGACCTGGTGCCATCGCGTCATAACCAGAACGCTGACCGAAGATGTCACCGATATTAGGAGTATAACCTGGAAGAGTCATACCATACTGGGTGCGATAGGTGATACCAATATTACGCACCATCATTGCGAAACGTGCTGCTCCCTGAGCAAACTTATACCACTTGAGGTCGTCAAGAGGCGGGAGGGCAAGTACACTGAGTTTCATCTTGATAGTGGTGTCGCTCTTATTGATAATCTTTATCTTGTTATCATCCAGCTTCTTGAATTTTACAGGTATGAGTTTTCCCTCCTCGTTACGTGCTGTAACAACAAGGCGCTTAGTCTTCTTACCATGCGTGATGATTAACGAGGTGTCTGCCTTGATAGTTATTTCCTTTACAAAGGTATTCTTCTTATTCTCCCTCGAATCCTTTGCATTCTTCTCGTCCTTGAAGTCTTTGGAGTCCTTATCCTTGTCCTTCTTTGACTTCGTAGCCTTCGAACTAAGATTTCTTGTATTCCTCTTCGGTGCCTTTGCAAAACGCTCGTTAGCCTTCTTGAGGAACGGAACATGGTTGTAGAGTTTCTCCATATTGAGCGTTCCGTTGAGGTTTATCACACGGTTATTGTTGATGGTGTTACCATACTTCACAACACCATTCTCCTCAGCACCGCGAGCCCAGTGATATGAAGCACTATATGAAGCGTCGGCATTGAGCCAGTCGAAGATAGGAATGAGGTTGAGTGGCAACTGGTATGATGCGGTGAACGTCTGGTTATAGTCCATCGGTTTACCCAGATGCTTGATACTCTGCCATACGGAGTCTTTCCATGCCTGATACTGCTCAGGATAGAGGTCTTTGTTAACCTGCATATATGGTTCCTCAATCTCAGCCTGCGTAGAGCTTTGGAAACTCATGTGGAGGTTGCGTGTGAGGTCCCAACGGAGGGAGAGACTGCGATCCCAACGGAAACGTGAGTTCCATGTGGCTGGCACACTTGAAGGGGAATTTAAGTTTTCAAGGTCACGCTCCTGCAACTCGTAGTAATAACGAGACATCTCCGTGTTGAAGGAAATGTTCTGAGGCATGTAGTTGAGAGCAAACTTCTTGAGTATATCATAGCTCTTAGACTTCGACTTAATCTTCTTAAACGGTTCAATCGACTTATACACTGGCGACCATGAATAGTTGAGTGAGCCCTTCCAGTTTATTTCGTTCTCATAAACAGTGGTCTTACCTTCAGAGTGGGATGTTGACTGACTGAAACTGAATGAGAAGTTGGCTGGGTCGTAAGGCATCGGGTGTCCCTTTGTGGCTATACCCACACGAACACCTGAGAGAGAGAAGTTCTTTGACACACGTTTGGTAACAGCAACACTCTCTATCGAATCGCGCTCATGCTGGTCAGCAGCTGACTCAAGAGCATCCTCAAGTTTCATATCGGTATCAAGAGGATTATATTTAGGTGACGTGCGCTCGCGCGTTACACTATAGTATAAAGGTGCAGTGACCTTAGCCTTCTCAGGGAAGAACTTACCCAACTCAATGTTGGTGGTGATGCTGTAAGTGGCATATTTATCGGTTGTGCGCTCCATCACCTTCTGTTCCAAACCACCGAAACCGTCGCTGATATATTTACCTGATGCCTGAACGTTACCCAAATCTGAAAGTTGGACATTGAGATTAGCCGCAGCAGCCCATCCCCCCTCACTCTCTGGTTCGAGCAGACGCAATTCATTTACCCATACCTCAGCATCCTGCATCTCACCTGCCGTACCAATCTTCTTCACACCAATCATCATAGTCGATACCTCGCCAAGCGAAGGATTACCCAATATCTTGATGGTATTCTTCTGTCGGTCAGGATCTGATTGTGAGAAAACCGTAGTATATGATGCTCTGTTAGCCTTTCTCTCCAAATTACGAGCTTTTTTTATGGCAGTGAACTTGGAAAGGTCAATGTCGAGCATATTCTCGTCAGGCCAAACGACATGACGGTCGGCTTCAGAGTTAGAGGTATAGTTATTACGTGGAGGAGTGAGCTTCAACGGTATGTCATACTCGTAGAAGTTGTTGTTATAGTCGCTACCAAGACGCATGAAGAGCATGAGGTCATAGTCCTTCAGGTCTGACAGGTTCTCCTTTGTAGCATTGGCATGAACAAACATCTGTATGCGCTTGTAATAACGCATATCCAGATGGGTATTCTTATACACAGCAACACCGTCATTGGTCTTCATGTCGTATATATCCATACGAAGCGACTGCTCGTTGTTCTCTGTCAACTGAGGCTGTGAAGGGTCAACAACACGCGAGATACCTGGAGGCAGGATATAGTTTACAGGTTCCTTATCGTTATTCTCCTCAATATTGATAGAAGAAGCAGTGAGTCTGCCTGTTGGGTGTGGGTTACAGTCCTTTATTGTCTGATGTGTCTGATCATAAACACGCCAGTCACCACGCACAAGGTTAAGGGTTGCCATTCTGACTATGCAAGAGTCCTGGAAGTCAGTCATATACATACGCATGAAACGTATAGATGTATAGTCTGAGATGTTACCTTCACGCTTGGTTGGGTTGTGCACAGGAATACGCATGAGATACCAGTTGACAGTCTCCTGTTTGCCATTACGCAGAGTAGGCTTTGCCACTCTCACGTCAGCCACATATCCCTGAGTGTTATTTACCAGAGCCTCAGGACTGATGTCTATCTCGTAGTCAAAGTATTTCTCATACTCGTTAAGGGTGTAGTCTTGGTTTATATCCTCAAGGTCAGGACCTGCCTTGTATGATGTATCGTATGACTCTGTCTGGTTGTTTGAGTCAGGCGAGTTGCCCTGTGGGTTGTTGATATTCTTATAGCGTTCCAGAATACCCAATCGCATAGCATCATAGTCGCTACCACGGAAATAGTGGTAGTTATCGGCTGCAGGGTCACGACCAAAATCCTGCTGTACGCTTGCAGGCAGTTTCTGCAGGTATTCCTGGAATTTTGAACGTTCCTCGTCATCATTCAGACCATCAAGACCCACATCCTGCTTCTCTCGTGAACCGTCACTTGTGGCAAAGGCGTATGTGATAGTTGTCTGATAAGGTACCTTACCCCACTGTGTATCGAAAGTTAATTCGTTTTCAGTCACAGGCATACCGCTCTCATAGAATTTCTTTCCATCAAGGAGCACATCCTCAGAAATCTCACCAAGGTTGATGTGTAGTTTGCCTGAGTGCTTGCTTGACGTACCATCGCGCTCGGTGTAGATGAATGGGTCGAGCATCCAGAATTCCACATATTCTATGTTGGCATCCTCAAAGTTACTCGTATCCAGTTTTCTCACCATACCACCCCATGCTCTGCTCGGATTCATCAGTGTACCGTCACTATTAATGTCTGTAGTGTAGTTGTATGGTCCACGTTCCTTAGGGTAATAAGCTACGTTCATTACGGGGAGGGTATTCACAGCACCATTATATGTGCTCTGGTCACGATTAGGATAGAGCTCGCTCACATACACCTCTCTAACGTAGTGGTTAGACAGCATCTCCACATTATTCTTTATATGGGCTGGGGTGAGCGAAGAAGAACGGTTGGTGAACAACGGGTCGATGGTGTACCACGCCATCTTAGCACGACGATAGCCTGACTGCAAACCATCCTTATCATATTCGGTAGGGTTCAATAGGGTCTTTGGTGCACTTGACAACTGCCATGAGGTAGGAGTCAGGAGGTTTATGTTATAGGTGGAATTTTCAAAATCATCAACGTATGATGCATTATCCTGCGTACCGCTTGCTATGCTTGAGAAGAGCTTGGCAAACTCTCCCGTAAACTGGATGTGTGACGGTTGCTTGACATGAAGGAAAGGTATCTTATTAAGCATATCAGTGAGCCACTGGCTCTCCTTCTTCCAACTCACGTTGAAGCCTACAAGAGTATTGTTGACTGGCTCTGCACCCATCGCCACCTTTGACGTCAGACTCTGTTCGGAAAGGTGCTGCAAAGTACCGCTGATATTAAAGTCCTTGGTAAAGTCATACTCCCAGTTGATACCAAACATCGATTTGCGTTCCATGGAGTAGTCGGACTGACTCTCAAGGGATACATTGACAGCGGTGCCTGCGTCGATAATGCTTTGGTTGAGAATGGTCACCTCTCCTGCACTATAGTCCACAGAATAGTCAACACCTTCTACCAGTTGCACACCACCAGCCGTAACCTTCACACTACCTTGTGGCACATTATAAGCACCGAGCGAGATGACATTATTCGACGACCCTTGGAAGTGACCTGTCATAAGGAACTTATTCTTCTCAGCCACCTGCTTGGCCGCTGTCTTGGTGGTATCATAGAGTTCGGAGTATGAATATTTCTCTGCCAACAGACTCTCCATACCGTGAGCTATGAGTTGGTCCTTCAATCCCTTACCAAATGGCTCTGCCATTGGGAAGAACACACGTCCGTTGCTGACGGTGTAGCCCTCAACAAAGTCGAACACACCGTTAGGGTTAGTACGGTTATTGCCATCGAGACGGTCTGCACCCTGCAAACGTATGATTGGGTAGTTCTTTACCGTTGGGTCTGGTATGTAGGTGGTATATACGCCGATGGTGTCGCTCTGATACTTAACGTCGAGTTTGAACCTCTCCTTCTTAATCGATGAGGCGAGGTAATAGACGTTTTTCATCATCAGCTTCCAGTTAGGCTGGCTTGGGGCACTCTCCACGTTACGTAGCGATTTGACAAAGAGCACCTGATCGGTTTCGTTGTTATCGGTAGAGAATTCACCTACCTGATAGGTCACACCACCCGAGGTGTATTCGTAAGCTATGGCAAGCACCTGATCATTTTGCAAAGCCGTCTTGAGTGAGATGAAACCCATAGCTTTGTTCACCGTGTATTCTGAGGAGTTGAGCAGTCGTGCCTTACCCACCTTTTCGTATGTCTTGCCACCAGACATAGAGATACCAGCCACCACCTCACCGTCAAGAGCATCATCCACATTATCCAGATAGCGTATAGCGGTATGGTTGATAAGTTCCTGATAAAGTCGGTCCTGCTGATTGTTAGGAACGTTGGTAACACCCACATCGCCCAAGTGGGGGAATGCTACAATATCACGTGTATTGCTCGTCGTACCACTCTTGTTTGTCACCCAAACCTCCACACGGTTGATGGTGATAGCTGTAAGTGGAGTAGGCAGTCGTGACATCCATGCGTCATAATTGTCATGATAGTAGATATCGAGGAAGAAGTGACGGTTTTCTTCGTAGTTGGCAACGTTGAGTTCAAAAGGTTTGAGTTGTACACCACCCTTTGACGATACCGACTTTGATGAAGATTTCTTCTGAGAAAGGACGGTCTGCAACTTCAACTTACCAAACTGCATATCTGCACGCACACCAAAGAGTGACGAAGCACCAGTGATGAGCGATGAATTGCTTGGAAACGACACATTACCAGCCTCAACGAGTTTTATTATCTCGTCCTCCTTACCGTCATACTTCAACTTCATGTTCTGTGCGTCATAGTCAAAGGTCGCATCGGTGTTGTAATTGAGGTTGAGGTTCATCTTGTCACCCACCTTACCAGTCACGTTGACGTTAATCTTTTCGTTGAAGTCAACGGTAGTAGTACGACGGTTGCTGAGAGGCAGAGATGGGTTGTCGATGGTCTTCATCGTAGCACCGAGTTTCAGTTCGGCAGTACCCTGTGTCTTCACCCTGATGCCTCCAGGACCGAATATCTTTTCTGCAGGACCAAGGTCGAAGTGCATATCGGTGAAATCGAACTTTTCTTTGCCTTTTTTCTCGAATATCTCGCTGTTTTTGCTACGGAAATAGTCGCTAAAGAGGTTCTTCTCGCTCCACTTCATATACTCCATCTGGTCCATCATGATAGGAGCAGATAACCATGTCTTGCCCATACGAGTACCTATGACATACCTGTCGAGTGTGTCATTATACTCCACCTCTTGCTTCATGTTTTCTGGACGTTTCAGGTCGGCAGGTCCTTGTTCCAGGTCGTCGTATGTTATAGGGGTAGTGCGCTGTATAGGCCAACGGGGGTGCAGCAGACTGTCTGGTATGGAGTCGTTCTCCAACTCCAACTGAGCCATCTGCTCACGATATTTTTCGAGCGAACTCTGTGAGCCACCCGTCTTTGCCCTGTTCCCGTTCCCGTTAACGTTAGTGTCTTCTGGTGCATATTCTCCAAACGCCATACCCAAGTTGGCAGTTACCGCACTGGCAACCACCATCAATAGAATCACGAATATGGATATATGCTTTCTCACTTTTATCTATGAACTATGAACTGTAAACTATTTAATCATCTTCAGCGCCTGCTTGATAACCTGTTCTACAGGCATATCAGGATTGCCACGAAGAATTTCTGTTACCACCTTGCTGCTTGGTGCAGGGGCAAAACCCAGTGCTGTGAGGGCGCTTATCGCCTCGTCGTGGGTTTGTGATGCCTGAGCCGAGAGTGCCACACCAGCAGCATTAGCACCATTTGAAGCTGAAGCGATATCGGCTATGATACCACTCGCAGCCATCTTGTCACGAAGGTCCACTATGATGCGCTGTGCCGTCTTCAGTCCTATGCCTTTTACACCTTTCAGAGCCTTTTCGTTGCCTGTTGAAATGATGTTCACAAGTTCTGTGGCACTCGTAGCACTGAGTATCATGCGTGCAGTATTGCTACCCACTCCGCTAACGGTAATGAGCATACGATACAGTTCACGCTCCTGCTTGTTGTAGAAACCGTAGAGTGTGTAACTGTCGTCACGTCCACCAATCATTATAGCCTCGTGAACGTACAACTTAACTTCTTTCTTCCCCTGTATCGCCGTATAGGTGTTCAGAGATATGTTGAGCAAGTAGCCTACGCCTCTTGCCTCTATCACCGCTGTTGCAGGGGTGATGTCTGTCAGTTCGCCTTTTATATATTCAATCATACCTCTTTTATAACGTACGCGTGAAAAAATTATTGCAATACGGTTAGTTTTTTAACATTTTCGCTATAATAATTTGGCTGATTAAGAATAAATTCTTACTTTTGCAGAACATAGTGACAATTTCACCTCATAACCAAAACCTTAAATGAAAACTATTTTTAAGTGGATAATCGGTATATTGGTTGCGCTACTCGTTATTGTGGGTGGTGTAATCTATGCACTTTCTACTGACAAAGTGCAGCAATGGCTGTATGCTCAGGGCGTCGATGTGTTGCAGGATGCACTTGGCACACGAGTGAAGGTTGACAAGATAGCCATCAGTTTCAGCAAGGGAGGCATAGCCCTCTATGGTCTGGAGATTGATGACAAACAGGATGTCACCATGCTGAAGGTGGACACCTTGGAGGCTATGGTGGATTTGACCAGAATCTTCGAACGCAAGGTGGAGATAGAGCGTGTTTACCTGCATGGAGCAAAGGGCACATTCTATAAGGAACGTCCTGACACGGCTGCCAACTACCAGTTTGCGCTTGATGTCATAAAGGAACTATCACACAAGGACGACAAAGACAAAAAGAAAGAGGAAGAGAAGAAGATCAATACCCCTCTGGCATTGGACCTGAAACTGCTGAGTCTGAAAAGAACATACTTCAAATGGGATGTCAGGTCGCAGCCCCATAAGCTTTACAAGTTTGATGGCAAAAAGCAGTTGGATACCAATCATCTCAGCGTCGTTGTGGACAACGTGAGGATTAGTGGACATCTGGGCGATGACCTGCCTGAGCATATCACGATAGAGGACCTCAAGGCTCGCGAAGAACATTCATCCACCGTTGTGGCGTTCGATGCGCTGGAGTTGGCAATGGGAAGCGAGACCAGTCTGAAGAGCGAAATAGAAAATCTCAGTGGTACCTTCCAGGGATGGAGTTTCACCATCGACAACGCAGATTTCTCTTCTATACCATTCAAGGAGGAGGGAAAGAAGGTGAAGTTCGACTTCTCTCAGCCTATCGAGGCTATGGTGAAGGAGATACATGTCAAGACGGGCAGCACTACGGCGAATATTCCAGAGCTACCTTTGAAGATTACCTTCAGACAAGCGCCAAGCCAGAAGACACCAGGTAAGATGGTGATGAAGCCAAGGTTGGCATTCTCTCCCTCGTCGCTCTCAGCGAGAGTAATCTGCAGGGACTTCGCACGTTATCGAGTGCCACCTTTGAGAAATTTCACCACGCCTCTGCTGGTCACTGCTAATTTTGATGGTGAGTTGGACAATCTCAACATACGCAATATCCATGTCACGGATGAATCGAAGAAGCGTCTTGACCTCCGTGCTGAGGGCGTAATGAAAGATATCACGGTAAAGAAGAAATTCAAGTTCCACTTCCGCAATATACACATGAAGGCGCATGGCGGCATTAAGGAGCAGCTCGTAGGGCATTTCGCCAAAACAGCTGATTTGAAGATGCAGGAACAGATGCGCAAACTTGGCGACATAGACTATAATGGCTACATGAATATCTATAAGACTGACCAGGATTTTCATGGCACGCTGCACACCAAGTTTGGTAATATTCGCTTTGACTTCAATATCCACGGCACACCAGGAGGTATGGTAGATGGACGCACTCGCTACCTACGCTCTATGCAGGGTACTATGAGCACCAAGAACTTCAAGTTTGGCGAGGTGATGGAGGTCAAGGAGATAGGCACTGCCAGCTTCGAGGCAAAATATAAGTTTGACATCACGGGTAAGAAGACACAGAAGGCTCTGCGCCTCAATCGTGGCAAACTGCCTATAGGCAGTCTCAGCGCCGTCATCAGCGAAGCTAAGGTGGGCTTATTAAATATCCACAAGGCAACTGTCGATCTGGAGAGCGATGGTAAGACTGCCAGTGGTACTGCTATGTGGATAAAGTCTCTGTTCAACATCGGTGTTGATTTCCTGTATCACCAGACGGCTACAGAGCATTACTACACCTACAAGACCTACTTCACCAAACACGACAGCAAGGGTATCCATAAGTGGACGGATGAAGAAATAGAGAAGGCTAAAATCCAGACCGAGAAATATGAGAAAAAATTGGCAGAGAAACAAGCCAAGAAAGCCGAGAAGGAGGCTCGCAAGGCTGAGAAAGCACGAATAAAAGCCGAGAAGCAGGCTGCCAAGGAGGCTGAGAAGGCTGCTGCTGCAAACGACACAACCAAAAAGAAGAAAAAGAAAAAATTCTGGTTTATATGAAAAAAGTAACTATTATTGCAATCATGCTGCTCAATATCATGGTAGCTATGGCGGTAGAGAACTATCCCTACCGAAGTGATTTTCTTTGGGTAACAACACCTGACCATGCCGACTGGCTCTACAAGACTGGCGAGACTGCCAACGTAGAGGTGCAACTCTTCAAGTATGGCTATGCTCAAGACGTGAAAGTGGATTACGAGGTGGCACAGGACATGATGCCTGCTACCACCAAGGGCAGTGTGAAACTCAAGAACGGCAAGGCTGTCATCAACATCGGCACTCGTACTGCACCTGGTTTTACCAACCTTGTGCTCAAGGCTACCGTTGACGGCGAGGCAACCCAGCATCATGTGAAGGTGGGTTACGACGTTGATAAGATACTTCCATTCACCAAAATGCCCGATGACTTCGGCAATTTTTGGAAGCAGACACTCGACGAGATGCATAAGACACCTCTCTCATATACACGCGAACTGGCAAAGGAATACTGCACTGATAAGATAGACTGTTGGCTCATACGTCTGAAGATAGACAAGGAGCATAGTATGTTTGGTTACCTCTTCATGCCTAAGGACCGTGAGGACAAGAAACTGCCTGCTGCTTTCTCTCCTCCTGGAGCAGGTGTGAAGACTATCAGGTTCCCTATGCGCCATAAGTATTACCCTGAGGACGGTTTCATACGTCTTGAGGTAGAAATACACGGTCTCGACCCACGACTCTCTGAGAGCACATTCAAGGATATTACCAGTGCCTTCGCTTCTAAGGACAATGGTTATTTCACCAATCGCATAGACAATCGTGAGGCATACTACCTGCGACACGTATATGCTGGTATGGTGCGCTGGACTGACTTCCTCTGCTCTCTGCCTGAATGGGATGGCAAGAACCTCGCCGTGCAAGGTGGTTCCCAGGGTGGAGCACTCGCCTTAGTCACTGCTGCTCTCGACCCTCGCGTAACGGCATGTTGCGTCAACCACCCTGCCCTCACTGATATGGCTGCCTATACTGACAAGGGACGCACTGGCGGCTATCCTCACTTCAAACCAGAGATACTCACTCCGCAGGTGGTCAACGTGCTGCAATACTACGACGTGATAAACTTCTGTCGCATCATCAAGTGTCCTGTTCGCATGACCTGGGGCTATAACGACAATGTGTGTCCTCCAACCACCAGCTATGCTGCATGGAACACGCTCACCTGTCCTAAGGAGTGTGTCATCACTCCTGTCAACGAGCACTGGACCAGCGAACGTATGGAGAAGGAACATGAGGAGTGGATTAAAAGTAAAATTGATAATTGATAATTGACAATTGATAATTGAACTTCGAACTCTGCTCGGAGCCTAATTCCTAATTTCTAATTTCTAATTATAATCTAATTTATGCTGAACGAGGTAAATGAGAGCTACACCATGGCTGAAGCCATACAGGAGGCTCAGCGCTGTCTGCATTGTAAGGTGCCCCAGTGTAAGAAGGGGTGTCCGATAGGCAATGACATACCCGACTGGATTCACGAACTGAAGAAGGGCAATCTGGGCAATGCTATCAGCATCATACGCGCCAAGAGCAATCTGCCAGCCGTGTGTGGACGCGTGTGCGGACATGAAAAACAATGTGAGGGCTCCTGTGTCTTGGGCAAGAAGGGTGAGGCTGTGCATATAGGCAAACTGGAGCGCTTCATAGCCGACTTCGACTCTGAGAATGGGTTGACCCACGAAGACATCTCTGAGAAGACTCGTGGCAAGGTGGCTGTGATAGGTGCTGGTCCGTCAGGCATCACCGTTGCTGGCGACCTGAGCAGGATGGGCTTTGCCGTCGAGGTGTTTGAGATGGAACAGCAGTGTGGTGGAATGCTGCGCTACGGCATACCCGAATATCGACTGCCTAAGGAGGTTGTGGCACGCGAGATACGCTATATAGAGAAGATGGGCGTTATAATCCACCGTGGCTTTCACATCGGCGTAGATACCACCATCGACGACCTCTTTGCACAGGGTTTTGATGCTATCTTCATAGGTACAGGTACCAGCAAACCTAAGTCGCTCGAGATACCTATCTATCAAAATGGCAAGCTCATGTCCGAACTAAAGTGTGCCGACCTCAAGCGCATACGTCTGGCTACCCACTTCCTTCGTCGTATCGAACTCATCTCTGAGGGTTTCATGGCACGCAACGAGATACCTGTTGACGAAGGAGCAAAGGTATGGATAATAGGATGTGGCAACACGGCGATGGATGCTTCGCGCTCTGCCTTGCGCATAGGTGCCTCAAAGGTTGATGTGATTTACCACAAAGGCATCGACACCATGTCGGCTCTCATGGCTGAATATGACGATGCCGTGAAAGAGGGCGTACACTTCAACTGGTGGAGTAGCATCAAGGAGATACACGTTGACGACTCTCTCGACATCAATGAGATAGTGCTTGAGACTCGGGAACCTGACAAGGAACCAGTGGTGCAGACTCTGCCTGCCGACAACATCATCATGGCTATCGGCGCTACGCCTCACACCAAGATTGTGCGCACCACCTCAGGACTGGAGAACGACGAGCATAAATACCTCATCACTCGCGATGTGCCTTACGGCATGACCACTCGCAAGGGTGTCTTCGCAGGTGGCGATGTGGTAGGTCGTCAGGCTACCGTAGTCCATGCCATGCAGGATGCCAAGAAGGTTGCTGAGGGCATAGCCCAATACGTGGATGCTGTGAAACTGATGCAAGCGATAAACCTTTAGTTAATTGATAATTGATAATTGATAATTGAACTCCGAGCTTTGCTCGCCTGAGCACCTACGGAGCGCAAGAATTGACAATTGACATTAGCGATTAAATCGTAAAAATATAGAGGGCTGCTACCGATTGGTAACAGCCCTCTTCAATTCCTAATTACTAATTTCTAATTCCTAATTTTTAAGCCTCCAGCTTAGAAAATTCCTCAAAGCTGATTTCCTTCTCGTCGAGGGTTACAACATCCTTCAGAGCAGTCATAAGCTTGCGGTCAGCAGCCTGATTGATGAACTGATCCACCTGCTCAGGTTTCTTCAGCATCTCCTCAGCATACTGGTCGAGGTACTCGTCAGGAATGTTGTTCATGCCATACTGAGCAAACTGCATCTTGGTCATCTCCTTAGCTACAGCCTTCACGTCAGCATCCTCAATCTTCACGCCAGTCTGCTCCAGCAGCTGGTTCTTGGCAAGGTGCCATGTGAGCTCCTTGATTGACTGCTCGTAGTTCTCGTCCACATACTTCTGGTCCTTATCCTTGTTGTTGGCAAGCATGATGCGCTTCATCAGCTCGTCAGCATACTGCACCTTGCCCAGTTTCTTCTCTACGTAAGCGCGCACGTCAGCGAGGAAACGGTACTCAGCGTTAGCGTCGAGCTGCTCCTTGAGCTGAGCCTCTATCTTAGAGCGGAACTCCTTCTCGTCCTTCACAGCATCCTTACCGAAAACCTGGTCGAAGAGCTCCTGGTTGATGTCGTGCTTCTTATAGCGTGAAATCTCAGTTATCTGGAAAGAGAAATCGCTGTTCACGTTCTCCACCTCATCCTTCTGTATCTTCAGCAGTGAAGAAATCTCGATTGGTGACTCTGGGTAAGCCTTCTTAGGGTTGAAGGTGATGATGTCGCCCACCTTGCATCCCTGGAAGAGAGCCTTCTGCTCGTCAACCTTGATGTATGAAGGCAGAATCACAGCCTCAGAAACCTCTATACCACCTTCCTTAGTGGTACCGTCCTCGTTCAGCTCGCGGATGTCACCCTTCAGCATATCGTTGTCCTCGTAAGACTCAACCTTCTCGTATGAACCGCCACGTGAAGCGTATGCATCAATCTGCTGGTCGATCATCTTGTCGTCAGTCTTGATGTTGTAGTACACAATCTTGTTGTGCTTAGACAGCTTAACGTCGATTTCTGGAGCCACAGCGATGTCAAACTTCAGAGTGTAAGGTGCTGGCTGGTCAAGGTCAACAGGCTCCTCGCCAAGGTGTGGCATAGGCTCGCCAAGCATGTTTATCTTGTTTTCCTTAACATACTCATACAGCTTCTCGCCAACGAGCTTGTTGATGGCATCAACCTTCACCTGAGCACCTATCTGGCGCTTAATCATGCCGATAGGAGCCTGACCTGGACGGAAGCCAGGGATGTTAGCCTTCTTACGATACTCATTGAGCTGCTTCTTCACGTTATCCTGATAATCAGCCTCCTCTACGGTGATGGTCATCAGTCCGCTTACCTTCTCTGGGTTTTCAAATGTAATTTTCATATTTCTTGTCTTTTTAAAATTTGCATTTTGAGGTGCAAAATTACTAAAAAAAGTTGAACTACACAACTTTTTGTAAAATAAATAGGTATATTTCCATACGTTTTAGTTTTCCCCACAAAGGTAACACTTTCTTTTGACACTGAAAAATCTGCAACACCTTTTTTCAAGTTAATATTTCAAAACGAAGACAATAAGACAATAAGACATTAAGACATTAAGGTGGTTGCAACATGCTGACAACAAAAGACTGATGACACATTGTAAAAAATTAAGGGTAAATATAAGCAAAGTGTAAGTAGTATAATTTAATATTATATTATTATATATATATATAATAATATAATATTACCCATAGTCGGCACCCTCCTCTCTGCTACTCGCCACGTGCTTATTGTCTTAATGTCTTTTTGTCCGAAGTGTTAAAAACCCCGTCGCTTTTTCCCCTCATTTCGCCCAAAAACGCAAAAGCTATACTTTTAGGTAGTAAAAGCATTGCCTCTGCGTGCAAAAGCATTACTTCTGCATCCAAAAGCATTGCTTTTACATCACCCCCTCGCAAGCCCCGAAAACACTGGGCTCACGAGAGTGTTAAATACCCCGTTTTTACTTGCACAAAACCTAAAAAATTAGTACCTTTGTATCAGGAAAATGAAGAGTGAAGTGCCGAGCATAGCAAGATACGATATATTAGTTTACTGGTTTTTAAGGTAGTAATCAAGGTAGGCTGGAAAACCAGCGTCACTGCCACCAGAATTATAATAGCGAGCATGCAAGAAAGCCTTTAATGGACGGAAGATTGCGCCGTAGGGGGCTTTAGACAACTGATCGGGGAAGGCTGCACTAAAGCCGCTATCGTATTCTTCCTCGAGAGTAGGCTGCTTTTGAAAATAATCATTAGCGAATTCCCACTCCAGCTCCCAGAAATGAGCCTTCGCAGTTCCCCAGGGGTAAGGATTAATCTTGCCGCCACGATAATAACGGCAGATTTCCATCATACCCTCCCAGGCGGTCTTCGGTTTTGGCTTAGGCTTGCGCCTGAGATTAGTGCACTTGCCGTAGTCACAAACCCATGAGTTAAAATCTGGTGGCATACACTCTGCATATGCCATAAATCCAAGTTGTATTTTGCTCCACTTAGGGTCTTTCCAAGCACCCTGAAACTGAGGGTCTTTAAACATATTGCTTCCGAGTCTCTCCCACATTTTTCTGGATTTATTTTGAAATGCTCCAAAATAGTATTCAGCCTCAAAACACCAGAATCGCCAGTATAAATGATACTCCTTATCCGTGCACACGAACTTTTCCCGTTCTGGGCATTTCTTCTCACCTTTATAATAGAGGCAATACTTAAGTATATCGTTCTTCATTTTTTTTACTTCCTCCCTTCTACGAAGGTGTCGAACTGGTCGTTGAGGTCAAGCATCCAGTCGGAGAGTTTGGTTTTGGCATGTTGGATGAGGTCTTCAGGCATTTCCTTATAATAGGAGTAAGCCATAGGACCTGCGATGGCAGCAAGGGTGTCGGCATCGCCCCCGAGGGAGATGGCGAGTTTGAGACAGTCGGCATAGTCTTTGCTCTCGAGGAAACAGATGATGGCAACTGGAACGGTGAGCTGACAGGTCTCGGAGAAGTCATAATCGGGTTTGATGTCGGCATAGGTGCGCGAATACCATGATGGGTAATAGTGTTTGAGCACATTCTCCTTGATGTAGTCTTTATCCTTATCATGCATGCAATGGAAGGTGACAAGAGCTGCTGCTACGGCACCCTTGATGCCCTCAGGATGGTTGTGGGTAGGCACGGCGGTTTTGGTGGCAAGGTCGATGCACTCGCTCTCTGATTGAGCCATGAAACCTGCTGAGGATACGCGCATAGCACTACCATTGCCGTAGGAGCCATAGGCTGGTTTGACTTCTCTGCCTGTGAGCCAACGCATGAAACCGCCTCCGTAGCCACGATACGGTTCTTCACGGCATCGGTGCCAGAGGTTCTGGGCTACATCGAGACCGTTCATTAGGGCTTCGGCACAGGCAAAGGTGCAGACGGTGTCGTCGGTATAGTCGTTCTTGGGATGGAGCAGATTGACTGCATCATAATTCTTGGTACGATAATGAAATTCGTAAGGCTTGCCACTGATGTCGCCGATAGCCTCGCTTAGTAATAGGTTCTTCATTTTGGTTCAATGGTTTTAAAGGTTCAAAAGTTTAAGGGTTAGAATTCGAGTCGGAAGCCTTTTTCTTTCATCTCGTTATAGCTGTCGGCATTGAAGCTGTATAGAAATGCCTCTTTCTTGTTGGGCAGAGGGATGGTCTCGTCTGTCTGGTTGAGGATGCCGAGTTTGAGCATCTTGTTGTAGAAGTTGCGACGGTCGAACTTTACGCTGAGGATTGCCTCATAGAGGTGCTGCAGCTGGGTCATGGTGAACTTAGGGGGCAGGAGTTCGAAACCGATGGGCTCGAAGTGTATCTGACGACGGAGTTCGGTGGTTGCCATGCGCAGAATGAGGTCGTGGTCGAAGGCGAGTGAGGGCACTTTGTCAAGGGGAAACCACTGTGCCTTGGCTGCATCGTCGCCTGCCTTGACGTCGCTAAGGCGCACCAGGGCATAATAGGCTATGCTGATGACGCGTTCGCGAGGGTCG
>JAEEGL014631593.1_pt1 | contig 44001 bp, 40 predicted proteins | sample 9134231 | NCBI WGS metagenome assembly JAEEGL01 (sample SAMN16246548, study PRJNA631951) | gut metagenome | biome: gut microbiome; feature: rumen; material: fiber-attached | host: Bos | place: Iran: Karaj | collected 2018-10
AAACCTTTGGGCTTAGAGCTCGTATCAAGGTCTGTGTATATTTTTGTGGTTAAATTAATTATACAACAGTTAACAAATTTAGAGTGTTTTCTCTTTTTTTTTGGTAATTTTTAAAATTCCCACATCTAGTTTACTACATCATATATTTTTTGTTTTTTGACATTTGTTTTTTGTTATGTTATACTAGACGTCATTCAGGGAGGAAATACAATTTATGAAAAAATTAGAAGGACCCTCGTCGAAGATTAAAATTATATCTTTGATGTTTATATCCTTATTATTATTTTATAGTTGTTTTGTTTATCATAACTTTGTTACTTATAATAGTATAAAAGTAGTTGTGGATAATGCTTCTATTGAATATGGAAGTGGTAATTATGATATTCAAAATTTTATTAAAAAGGTTGAAGGGGAAATTGTATCTATTCAGAATAATGTTGATACTAATATAGTTGGGGAACAAGAAGTATTATTAACTGTAAAAAAAGAAAATGTTGTTAAGGAAATACCAATTCTTTTAACGGTTGTTGATACTGTAGCGCCAGCTATTGAATTAAAAGAAGAGAAAGTAACTATTACTAAAGGTAATGATTATGATTTAACTAGTAATATTCAATCTGTTCGTGATGATGTAGATGGAGATATTTCATATTTAAATGATATACAAGAAGATAGTGTTTTATATTATCATTTTGATTTTGATGCTTCTACTATAGAAGATATTGGGGAACATGAAGTTATAGTTACTGCTAAGGATAAAAATGGAAATATAACTAATCAATCATTTTTATTAGATGTTGTGGCACCACCAGTTGTTTCATTTAGACAAAATGTTTATTCTAATTTACCAGCTAATGCTAATAGTGGAGATTTAGTTTCTATTGCATATTCTTATGTTGGATATCCATATGTGGCTGGGGGAAATGGTCCTTATGCCTTTGATTGTAGTGGTTTTGTACAATATGTTTATTCATTAGTAGGAATATCTGTTAGTAGAAGTTCTTCTACTCAGCTATATGATGGTGTAGCTGTTTCTTATGAAGATGCTCAACCTGGAGATATTTTAAGTTGGGGTTATGTTGATAGTTCCCCAACACATTCTGCTCTTTATATTGGAGGAGGGCAAATGATTCATGCCACTAATCCTGTCCAAGGTGTTATGGTAAGTAATGTATCAGATTGGGCAAGAGGTAATGGGACGCATATTATTTCTGTTCGTAGAATTCAATAGAATTATCTTGTTTGATAATTCTTTTTTTTATAAAAAAAGCAATTTTTTCTTTTATTTTTAAGGATTTTGTGGTATTTTATCTCCATGGGGGAAATTATATGAGTAGGTATATTGATTTAATACTTAGTAGGTTGAGTGATAAAAGAAAAAGACGTGGTCTTACGATTGAAATTATTTATTCTTTGGTTGAAGAAATGAAGAGGGAGGAAGATCCTAATTATAAGTTAAGTGATTCAGATAAAGAACAAATCCAATCTGAATTACGAAAGGGTATAGAAGAGTTAAAGTATGTTATGGTTAGAAATGATCACTATACTTTAATGAATAATTCAAAATATCGAGTTGGAATTTATCATGGAAATAGTTTTGGTGATGGAGAAGTTGTTACTGCTGATAATACTTATAGAATACCTAGAAGTAATGGTTATAAAATATGGAGACCAGTAGAAGGTGATCAAGTTTTAATTGAATTATCTCCTAAAGGAAGTCAGGGGGTTATAAAAAAAATACTTAAGCGAGATCTTTTTTTTACTGTAGGTGAAATTGCTCGTGATGGGGATTCCTTTTTTCTAAAAGCTTATGATAAAAAATTGCAGGCAGTTACCATTTGTTTACCTGGAGATGATTATATTGAAGGGGATGTTGTATCTGTTTTTTTAGAGGAGAAAACTGATAGTGCTAATACTTATAATGGTACTATTAATGAGGTAATATACCATAAAGATGATCCTAGAGAAGGGGTTTTGGAGCAAGCCTTGTCATTAGGAATGCCTCATGGCTTTAGTAAAGAAAGTATTAAACAGATTGAAACTATTCCATATAGTTTGAGTGAAAAAGATTATGAAGGTCGTTATGATTTTAGGGGTTCAATGATTTTTTCTATTGATGGAGCTGATACTAAAGATAAGGATGATTGTATTTCTTTAGAAAAATTAGAAAATGGAAATTATTTGTTGGGTGTTCATATTGCGGATACTCCAGCTTTTGTTCCAACTGATTCACCTATTCATAAAGATGCATATACAAAAGGAACTAGTTATTATTTTGGTGGTGGTGTTGAACCACAATATCCTAGGGAAATTAGTAATAGAATATGTTCATTATTAGATGGGGTTGATCGTTTAACTAAGTCTACTTTAATAGAAATTAATCCAAATGGATTTGTTGTTTCTAAAAAACTTGTTAAAGGAGTTATTCATTCTAAAATTGGTATGACTTATGATAAAGTAAATGATATTCTAACACGTGGTATTGTTGATCCAGAATATCGAGAATTTGTTCCTACATTGCAAGAAATGAATAATTTAGCAATCTTATTAAGAAATAACAGGCAATCATCAGGTGCACTTTCTTTTCCTCGTTCTGAAATAAAATTTATCTATGATGAAAAGGGATATCCTGTTGATGTTTGTTTGAGGGAACAAGGGGCTGCTGAGAAGTTAATTGAAGAGTTTATGATTGCTGGTAATGTAGCTTTTGCCGAGATTTTAACAGAAAATGGTCTTCCTTGTGTGTATCGTGTTCATGAAACTCCTAATTTAGAGCACTTGACTTATTTTTTAAAGTTTTTAGGTAATATAGGTTGTTCTTTTCCAGTTGGTGCTGAAATGATATGTAATAATCGAAGATTGTTTCAACAATTGATTAATCATGTTTCTAATTTAGGTAGTATTTCTAAGGCATTTATTCTTGAATTGATTAGATGTATGTCTCATGCACAATATAGTTCTAAAAATATTGGCCATTATGGTACTGCTAATTATATATACACACATTATACTTCTCCTGTTAGGAGACTAGCTGATGATACTAATAGTCGTATAGCTGAATGCCTTTTTATTGAAGATCCTGTTGAGAGAGAAAAGATTATTAAGTATTGGAAAGCAAATGTTAATCGTTATGCTAGTCAAGCTACTGAGAGAGAAATGTTGGCTGAAAAAGTAGAACGTTTAGTTAATGGGTATGATATTGCTCGTTATTTAGCACGACATATTGATGAGGAATTTGAGGCTACAATTGTTTCTATTGAGCCCAATTTCGTTGTTGTTCAACTTGATAATATGATAGAAGGATATGTATATAACTTGCAAAATAATTATTCTTTTTCTCCTAAAAATTATTCATTAACTTCTTTATCAAAAGGAGAAAATTATTATTTAGGTGATCGTGTTAGAGTTAAACTTGTTGGGACAAATGAAAAGTTATGTACTTCTACATTTAGCATTATTGAAAAAGTTAAAGGAGAAAACAATGTTATATCAGGAGCGTTCACTAAAGTAAAGAAGTCATAAAAGCATTATTATTAATGCTTTTTTCTTTTTCTTGAGGTTGCGAAAAACTTCTTAAAATGTTATTATTATATTAGGTATGAAGATTAAGGAGATGACGTGATGTTAATAACAATATCAGATATTATTAATGTATTACGAAAATTAGTAGATATATCACTAGTTTGGTTTATTTTTTATTATATTCTTAAAAATATTAAGAATAATGTTAAATTATCTTTAATATTTAAAGGGGTATTTATAGTTATTATATTGAAGGTAATAAGTGATTGGTTAGGTTTTATTACAGTTGGATATTTACTTGATTATATTATTCAATGGGGACCAGTTGCATTAATTATTATTTTTCAACCAGAAATACGTACTATTTTGGAGCAATTAGGTAGAAGCCAATTACTTGGTAGACATAAAGTTTTAACAGTAGATGAAAGAGAACATATGGTTTATGAGATGATTAATGCAATTGATTATTTGCGAAAAGAAAGAATAGGGGCATTAATTGTTATTGAAAGAGATATAAGTTTAGGTAATTATATTGATAAAGCTAAGAAGTTATACGCAGATTTATCAAGTGATTTATTGATTGCAATTTTCTATGAAGGAAATCCTTTACATGATGGAGGAGTTATTATTCAAGGTGATAGAATTACTTGTGCAGGAGCAGTATTCCCAACTAGTAATAGTTCTAAGATAAATAGAAGATTGGGTACTCGTCATAGAGCTGCTTTAGGTCTTGCGGAAGAAACAGATGCTATTTGTATTGTTGTTTCTGAAGAAACTGGAAGAGTATCTATTGCTTTAAAGGGAGAAATGCTATATAACTTAACATTGGATGATGTTCGTATGATGTTAATTGATGAGTTAAAACCTAAACAAGATGCTGATTTTGAAGAAGATGAGATAAACGAGGAAGAGATATATGAAGAAGATAAGTAGATTTATAGTACGATTATTTCGTCACTTAGGGTTGTTCTTTGATAAATGGTTAATTACTCCTATTACTAAGTTAATTCTTAGATTGATGGAATTAGGGAAAAGATTTATACAATTTTTTGATAAGATATCTAGTCGGAAATCTTCTCTTATTATTTTTAGTTTGTTATTAGCATTTTTAGTTTTTATTTTGATTGATCAAGAATCTAATGTAATGATTAATCAATATGCTGAAATATTGTATGATCAACCAGTAACAGCTGTTTATAATGAAGAGAGTTATGTAGTAGAGGGTTTACCTGAATCAGTTGATATTACTTTAATTGGACAAAGGAGACATATCTTTTTAGCAAAGCAATCTCCTTCAAAAGGTGTTAGTGTTGATTTAACTGGATTAAAACCAGGGAATCATAAAGTTACTTTAAAATATGCTCAACGATTAAATTCTTTGGATTATAAATTAGATCCTTCTCAAGTTACAGTTACTATATATGAAAAAGTAAGTGAGAATAGAGCTTTAACTTATGATGTTTTAAATCAAGATAGTTTAGATTCTAAGTTATATATAAGTGGTATTGAAATTGATCGTAGTGATGTTATTGTTAAAGGTGCTCAATATAAATTAGATCAAGTTGCGACTGTTAAGGCATTATTAGATGTTAAGAATATACCAAATCCTAAAGCAGAGGAAATCATGGTAAAGGATATTCCTTTAGTAGCTTATGATAATAATGGTAATATTATTGATGTGGAAATTGTGCCAAAGACTGTTACGGCTAATGTAACTATTATTTCACCAAGTAAGGAAATCCCAATAAAGATTGTTCCTGAAGGAGAATTAGCATTTGGTAAGTCAATAAAGACTATGGAAACTAGTGTTTCTAAAGTTACAATTTATGGTTCACAAGAAGTTGTTGATGCTATCCAACAATTAGAAGTACCAATTGATGTTAATGGATTAGATAAAGATAAAGAGTATAATGTTACTTTAAAACGTCCTAAGGGTATTACTGAAATTAGTTCAAAGACATTAACTGTTAAAGTTATTCTTGATAATTCGTCTAGTAAGGAATTTGAAAATGTATCTATTCAAACCCAAAATTTAGATGATAATCTAAAAGTACAAGCATTATCTGATGCTGATAGACAGGTTACTGTTGTGGTTAAAGGTAGTGAGGAATCTATTAATAATATAATGATTTCAGATATTATTGCTTACGTTGATTTAAAGAATTATGGCGTTGGAGAACATGAAGTAGAAGTACAAGTTACAGGTACTGATTTGAAATTGTCATATGAATCAAAGACTAAGAAAGTAAAAGTAAGGATTAGTGAAAAATAGGCATAACTTTGGTTATGTCTTTTTTTTAGTTTTTTATTATGATATAATCATTTTAGGTGATGTGAAATGGCAAAAAAAGGAAATAATAAGAATAATAAAATAATAGAAGAGAATACTACACAAATTAGTTTAAAAAGTGTTATTACATTGTTTTTGTGTGTATTGGTAGTATTTTTAGGATTTTATATATTTACTCTTTATATGACTCATCAAGAAAATGATGATTCTAGTACTGATGATACTTCTTCTGTAGATACTTCTTCAGGAACAATTTTATTAGGTCAGACTCTTTCGATGAATTATGATTCATATTATGTTCTTTTTTATGATTTTGATGATGAAGATAATGCTTCTAATTACCAGAACATTATTACACAATATAAATCTAAAGAAGATGGTCTTCCTATATATTCAGTAGATATGAGTAGTGGTTTTAATAAAAGTTATAAAACAGATGGGGAATCTAATAAGAATCCTAATAGTATAAGTGACTTTTCTATTAATGGGATTACCTTGATGAAAATAGAAAATAAAGCTGTAGTTGACTATGTTGAAGGGGAAGAGAGCATTACTAGTATATTAAGTTAATTTTGACAATTTAATTTAATCATGGTATATTGAAATTACTTTGAAAGGAAGAATAATATATGTTAAACAATCAAGTAACTATTACAACTAAAACAAAAAAATTAAAATCAATTAGGTACATTGGTTGTTTTAGCGTTGCTTAGAAATAAAAAAATAGTTTTTGCAGTCTATTACAATCATGTAATAGACTTTTTTTTGTATTTATATTTAAGAAGGTGACTATATGGAAAAACTAATTCAAATTATTGAAAATAAAATTAAAGAAAGAAGAGATGATGGTACTTTTATTGTATTAGATGAGAAAAATAGTATTTCATTACTTTATTCTTTACTTGAAAATATCATTAGCAATAGTTCTTTAAATGAATCTAATGAATTTAGGGAAGTAATATTTTTAGTTGCACCTACTGGCTCTGGTAAAGATAATATTTTTTTACAACTATCAAAAGAACATCCAGAAAAAAAATATGTTGAATTAAATATGGATATGTTTAGAAAGTATTATTCTTATTTTTTGGATAATGATTTATTAAATGATAAAGATTATGGATCTTTAACTAATCAATTTTCTTATGAGATATTATTAGCTATTCAGGAGATTTTAATGGAAAATGATTTGGGCGCTAATATTGTTTTAACTGGAACTTTACGAGAGATTGATTGGTATCTCCAATTAATGAAAGAATATAAAGCTTGTAATTATAAGGTTAAAATCTGTACTTTAGCAATTTCACAAGAGGAAGGGTTATATTCAATTATTAAGAGATATTTAGATATTATTCATATGAGAAAACAAAATGATATGTTTCAAGAAGGTACTGCACGTTATACTTCGTTTGGATATTTTTTTGATACGCATAATAAGTTTTTTGATAATTTTTCTTACTTTGTTGATTTATATAATAATAGTCCAGGAGAAGTTATTGATGTTATTGAGATTTATAGAAGAAAGAATTATGAAGATGATAATAATTTGATGTATTCTAGTTCTATAGATTTTGATAAAAATCCTATTTATATTATTAAGGAATTAAGAAGTAGGGAATATATATTAGATATTGATGATTTTAATAGATTAATTGGAATTATTATGTTGTATCAAGATTATTTAAAAGAGCAAGATACTTTTATGGATATTATGTTTGCATTATCACATCTTTTTTATCATAATAAAAAAGAATACCCTAAGGTAAATAAGAAATGAAGACAAGTATCTTGTCTTTTATTTTATTTTTATTTATGTTATTATTATTTTTAGGGTAGTGATTATATGAAAAAGAAAGATCATAAAAAAAAGAAATTATCATTCTTTTCAAGAGTAAAAATACGTTTTAATAAAGTTAGATTGGCTTTAGTAGAGGATATTGATAGTGAAGAAAAAACTTCTTTTTCTATTATAGAGGTTATAGGGATAATAGTTGTTTCTATTTTATTTGGTGTTGTGGTTGGATATTTGATTATGTATAATAGGAATCCTTCTAATCAAGTTGGTAGAAGTAAAGAACTAGCTGAAATTATTGATGCTTACCAAGAGATTGTAAGAAACTCTTATGATTCTATTGATGAGAAAAAGCTATCTGAAGAAGCAATTAAAGGGATGGTAAGTTCTTTGGAAGACCCTAATTCTAATTTTATGAATCAAGAGGTTACTTCTTCTTTTAATGAAACTGTGGGTGGTTCTTTTGTTGGAATTGGTGTTCTTATTCAGTATATAGATGAATATAATCACGTTTTAGAAGTATATGAAAATAGTCCGGCAGAAAAAGCTGGTATTAAAGTAGATGATATTTTTCTAAAAGTAGATGGTGTTGATGTTAAAGGTGTTTATGGAGAAGCACTTACTTCTTTAGTGAGGGGAAGGGAAGGTACTAAAGTAAAGATTACTGTTAAGAGAGATGGCAAAGAAAAGACAATTACTGTAAAAAGAGGAGTTGTTGATTTACAAAGTGTTTCTTCTGATATTATTTCTTATGATAATCATTCAGTTGGTTATATAAAGATAACTTCTTTTGCTGAAAATACTTATGAACAATTTTCTAGCGCTCTAAAGAAAATTGAAAATGATTCTATTGATTCTCTTATATTAGATGTTAGAGATAATCCTGGTGGTCATTTACAGCAAGTTACTGATATTTTAAGTATTTTCTTTCCTAAGACTGTCGTTTTATATCAAATTGAATCAAAAGATAATAAAGAGATTGTTCATTCTCGTACAAAAGAATCTAGATCTTATCCTGTTATGGTTTTAATTAATGGGGGAAGTGCCTCGGCTTCAGAGATACTAGCTTCTTGTTTTCAAGAAAATTATTCTAATACTAAAATTATTGGAAATAGTTCCTATGGAAAGGGTACTATTCAAAAGTCTATTTCTTTAAGTTCAGGTACTAGTTTTAAATATACTACTCAAAAATGGCTTACTTCTAAGGGGGTATGGATTAATGATAAAGGGGTATCTCCAGATATTGTTGTAAATCAAAGTGAGGAGTATCTTCAAGAACCTATTTATGATAATGATTCTCAGTTACAAGAAGCATTGCAACAAATAAAAGAGTCTTAGGACTCTTTTATTGTGCAATTTATTATGAGTTGTTTATTCTTTTTATTGGGACTACATGTTGTTAAGATTAATTGTTTTTTATTTTCTTTGTTTATGTTAATAAAACCATTTTTCTTTTCTTCCCATATATCTTTTACTTGATATATATAAGTATTATTATGATATTTTATTATTATTTCATCATTTATTTCCAATTTATCTAATTCTTTGAAGAAAGCTACGCCCCCTGTACCTGAATGGGCTGCTAATATTAATATGCTATTTTCTTGATTAGGCATTGTAGATTCTTTTAATATTGCAACACTTTTTTCTATAGTATTTTCTGGACTATCTATAGGAAATAGTCTTTGATTTAGATTTATTTTAGGAATTATGACACTATCTATTTCTTCTTTTTTTGGTATGTTGTATTCATGTGATTGGTTCATAAATAGTATCGAGATTCCTATTAAGATGATGCCTATTATTTTTTTCATAATATTATTTTTATTATTAGAAGTAGTAATTCAATGTAGTTAAATTGATCAATATGAGTGTTTGGTACTGGTATTCTTAAGTCTTTTAACTCAATTGTCTCTTCTTCTTCGTCCTCAATCATTATGGTTATAGGATCTATTTTTTGATATCCTTCAGTAGTATTTTCTTGAATAATTGTATATTCTCCATATGGTAGGGTTATTTCTATTTTTCCTTCTCTGTCGGTTGTTAGGACTTTTATTTCATTATTATCTTTATTTATGATATGAAATGTTATATTTTCTTCGGCTTTTAGGGAGTTTTCTTCTCCATATTTTTTCTGAATAGTTATTTGTTTTTTTATTACTTCGTTTTCTGCAATTACTTCTATGTTAGGATTATCTTTTGTAATTTCTATTTTAATTATATTTTCATTTAATTTATAGCCTAAACCAGCTTTTATTTCTTTTAAGTAATAAGTTCCAAATGGTAGATTTTCTTCACTTAATTGATTATTAATAATCTCATATTCTTTTATTTTTTGATTATTACTGTTATATAGCTCATATATAGCTCCATCTAATATAGCATCTCCTGAAGGAATGATTGACTTGGTATCTTTATCTATTTTTGTTACTTGTAGATTAGTTTTTATTACTTCAACTTGAATATTAACATTTATAGTATTTAAATCTCCTGTCTTGACTAAGTTTTGACTAGTATTTGATTGATAGAAGATTAGTGGTGTATGATAATTATTAAATTCTTTTATAAATTGAAAAGTATAGTTGCCTTGTTTTAAGTTTTCTATGGTGATGGAATTGTTTGATATTACTATATTATTATTTTGAGATTGAAATAAGTTTAATACATTGTTGCTATCTTCTAAATATAAAGTGTCATTTTCTACTATTTGATATTTTTGATTTGAAAAGCTTGGTGTTAGATAGGCGTTGTTTACTAAATTATTTATTTCATTCATTTCTTCTAGAAAACGATTAATTGCATTTCCATTTAAAGTATCTGTAAAGTAGTAATTTCCTTTTGTATCAGATGTTTGCCAAATCATTAATTGAGTAATAGCATACCATTTTGGTTCTGTATGATTTTGATAGCCATACCCATAATAGGCTAGTTTTGATATTCTGTCTAATTTTTCGGGAGTTAAATTAAGATTTTCTGATGACTCGTAAATTTCTCCATCTTGAAAATCAATAAAAGGTTCTAGGCAATAGGCTGCTTCATTTGTATCTGTTTTTCTAAAGAATCTTGCTTGTTGGTAATAGGTTAATCTAGTATTTGTGTTATACCTATCCATATAAATCCCATCAATATATTCTGCCTCATAAAAAGTTGCGGTCTCTGCTTTAACATTTAACCATGGAAATATTAAGCATGATAATAGTATTAAGAAAATTATTTTTTTTATTATAATCCCTCCTTTTTTCTTAATGTTTTTCATCTTAACATTATTTTTTTTATGAGACAAATATAGGTTTTTCTTTTTTTTATTTATTTTTCTTTATCTTTTTATTTTTTTTCTTATAATAATTGTTATTTTTCTCTTAAATATAGTGTTAAATAAAATAGTTTTTAAATTCATTTAAAAAAATGATATAATATGAAAGAGGTGAGATTATGACAGATATTGAGATTTCTAGAAATGGTAATAAAAAAGATATTAGAGAGATAGCGAAGAGTTTAAGTCTTACAGAAGATGAATTAGAATTGTATGGTTCTTATAAAGCTAAAATAAAAAAAATTGCTGATACTGGTCGTGGTAAATTAGTATTAGTTACAGCGATTAGTCCTACTCCTTTTGGTGAGGGTAAAACTACTGTTAGTATTGGACTTGCGGATGCTTTATCTAAAATGAAAAAGAAAACGATTGTAGCATTAAGAGAGCCTTCAATGGGACCTGTATTTGGGATGAAAGGTGGAGCTACTGGTGGTGGATATTCACAAGTAGTACCTATGGAGGATATTAATTTGCATTTTACGGGAGATTTTCATGCGATTACATCAGCAAATAATTTGATATGTGCGGCTATTGATAATCATATTTATTTTGGGAATGAATTAGATATTCAGGAAGTTACTTTTCATCGTTGTTTAGATGTAAATGATAGAGCTTTAAGAGATGTTGATTTAGGTACTAGACATGATTCTTTTTCTATTAGTTCAGCGAGTGAGGTTATGGCTTTGTTTTGTTTAGCGACTTCTCTTGATGATTTAAGAGAAAGACTTGGTAATATTATTGTTGGATTAAATAGTAAGAAGGAATTTATTACTGTTCGTGATTTAAAGGTAGAGGGTTCTTTAGTAGCTTTATTAAAAGATGCTTTTTATCCTAATTTAGTACAGACTTTAGAAAATACACCAGCTATTATTCATGGTGGACCTTTTGCGAATATTGCGCATGGATGTAATAGTATTGTTGGGACTAAGACTGCGATGTCTTTGGCTGATTATGTTGTTACGGAGGCTGGCTTTGGGGCTGACTTAGGAGCAGAAAAGTTTTTAGATATTAAGTGTAGAGTAGGTAATCTTGTTCCTGATGCAGTTGTTTTAGTATCTACAATAAAAGCTTTAAAGTATCATGGTGGGGTTCCTAAAGATCAAATATTTGATGAAAATATGGATGCTTATAAAAAGGGTTTTGCCAATTTAGATAAACATTATGATAATTTAAGAAAATTTGGTGTTAATGTTGTAGTATGTTTAAACCGTTATAATACTGATACTGATTTGGAAGTAGATTACTTCAAGAAACATTGTGAAGAAATGGGATATACTTATGCAATTAGTACTGCTTATATTGATGGTAGTGATGGTGCTATGGATTTAGCTGAAAAAGTATTATCTTTGCAAAAAGGTGATTTCCATTTCTTGTATTCTTTGGAAGATTCTATTGTTGATAAAATTAATAAAATATGTACGGAGATTTATGGAGCTAGTAAAGTTAATATTAGCGATGAAATTAAAGGTAAGATTCAAGTATTTGAAAAAAATGGAAAAGCAAATCTTCCTATTTGTGTTGCTAAAACACAATATTCTTTTTCAGATGATGCTAAGAAGTTAGGAGTACCTAAAGACTTTGAAGTAACTGTAAAAGATATTAGATTATATGGAGGAGCTAATTTTATTACTGTGTTACTTGGTGACATTATGGTAATGCCTGGTTTATCTAGGAAACCTAATTTTGAAATAATTGATGTAGTTGATGGTGAAATTGTTAATTTAAGTTAAAAAAATATCCACAGATTTGTGGATATTTATTTTTTTTAGTATAATAAGTCTCATTGGGGATGGTGTAATGGGTAATATTCCTAGAACTATTCATTATTGCTGGTTTGGTAGAAGTAAGATGCCATTTGAGATGGAAGCATATATTGAAGGGTGGAAGAAAATACTACGTGGTTATGAATTTGTGTTGTGGAATGAGTCTAGTTTTGATGTAACTGGAAATGATTTTGCAATTGAGGCATATGAATCTAAAAAGTGGGCTTTTGTGAGTGATTATGTAAGGTTAAAGGTTCTTTATGAATATGGTGGGATATATCTTGATACTGATATTGAAGTGTTGAAAATATTTGATGAATTACTTGATGATGACTGTTTTATGGGTTTTGAATCTAAATATGTGTTGGGAACAGCTTTGATGGCTAGTACTAGTGGAAATAAATGGATAGAAAGACTATTAGAAAGTTATGAAAATAAACACTTTATTACAGCTGATGGTTCTTTTGATTTGAAACCTAGTACATCATACATTACTGATATTGCAAGAGAAGAATGTGGCTTATTATTTAATAATAAAATCCAACAGTTAGATGGTTTTACTGTATACCCTAAAGATTTTTTTTATCCTAAAAATATGTATACAGGTAGAATTAAACGTACTAATAATTCTTTTTGTATTCATCATTGGAATGGTTCTTGGTGCGAGTCTGAAAATAATGTTAAAACAGCTATGAAGACCTTTTTATATATGTTTGGTGATAGTGTAGGAGATGAAGTAAGACATATTTATCAACTATCTAAGCAAGGTTTAAAACATTAACATTTTTTCGTGAAATATAATATTTCAATGTATAAAATAAATATCCACAGATTTGTGGATATTTTTATTTACATATTTTTTTCTCTTCATCAAAGTTTTTTTCACTGTCTATACATACACATTTTTTATCTTGTAGAGTAGCATCTGATGGACATGTTAGTTTTTCTTCGCCTTCTGTTTGATTGTTTGATGTAATAACTGTTGGTCCTGGATTTCGTACTTCTATTTTTCCTTGGTATGTGACACCTTTATAAATAATATAGTAGGTATAATCTCCTTGAATGGTAGGATATACTTTAGAAATATCTAATGTTATATTATTATATACTTCATCAGAAATGTATTCTTCTATATAACTTCTTGGATTAGCTGATAGGGATTCTCCTTCTTTTAAGGTTGTTATTTGAATAGTTTTTAAAGTAAAGTTAACATTTGGTAGTTCTTTTTCTTTTACTTTGATATTACCAACATAGTTTTTCTTTTTATATATTATTTTATATTGGTAAGTTCCAGCTTGATTAATATTTACTAGTGATGTATCTAATTTTAATTTTTTTAGAGTTGAATCACTTATTTTGTCTGTGTCTTCTAGATAGTCTTTAATATCTACACTTAATGGGGTGTTTATTTCAATTTCAATATCTTTTAGCTTTATTTCATTGGTTTTAGCTTGTTGTTCAGCTATTTTTCTTTTATCAATTGATAATGTGTACTTGGTGTTTATGATTGTCTTATCTTGGTTGTTCATTATTAAACCACTTACTATTAATAAGATACTCCAGCAAGCTAATGTGATGGATAGTATTCTTTTTTGTTTATTAGTGAAACCCATAAGCGATACTCCTATCTTATTTTTAATTATAAACTATCTTTATAGGTTTCTCAATATATTTCTTTTAAAATAATAAAAAAGTATTATAAATATATAATACTTAATATGGCATGTAATAGTATAAATAGTGGTATAAATAATTTAAATATTGTTTTTTTTGTTTTATGATGAAATATTATCATACCTAGAAATATACCTATACTTCCTCCTAGGAAGGCTGTTAGTAGGAGTGTTTTTTCGCTTATACGATATTTCTTTTTTATAGCTAAGTATTTATCTAATCCCATTAATAAGAAACATATTATGTTTATAATTATTAGGTATTTTATTAACATATTTTATCTCCTTGATAGATATCTCTTTTTACCATTTCTTTATCAATATCATTTAGGACACAGAACTTTTTTATTAACCAAGCAGGCTCTATTAATTCATTTTTATCTGGATCTCCTGTTATTCTATGAATTACTATTTCTGGTTTTAGATATTCTAATTGTTCTACTACGATATCTATATATTCTTCTTTTGTTAAGATATGAAAGTGTTTTTCTTTGAATAATTTTTCTAGTGGAGTATCTTTTATAATACTTAGCATGTGTATTTTTATTCCTTGAATATTTAGAGTATTTAGATATTTAACAGTGTTTAGCATATCTTCTTTTGTTTCATATGGTAGCCCATTAATAATATGTACAACTACTGGGATATTTCTTCTATTAAGTTTTTTTACTATATCTTCAAAACATTGTAGAGAGTGACATCTATTTATTAATTTAGAGGTTTCTTCTTTTATTGTTTGTAGTCCTAATTCTATTGTTACATCGGTCTTTTTATTTAATTCTTCTAGATAATCTAAACATTCATTAGTGATTGAATCTGGTCTAGTGGCAATGTTTATTCCTACAACATTTTCTTCAGATAGAGCTTCTTCATAGAGTTGTTTTAGTTTTTCTACTGGGGCATAGGTGTTAGTTCGAGCTTGGAAGTAGGCAATATAGTTAGCATCTTGCCATTTTTCATGCATTTTTTTCTTTACTTTTGTAAATTGTTCCTTGATAGATTCTTCTTTATTACCGGCAAATTCTCCACTACCAGTTTTTGAACAATAAATGCACCCTCCAAAACCTACTGTACCATCTAGGTTTGGACAAGTAAAATTACCATTTAGGCTTATTTTCATTATTTTTTTACCATACTTTTGTTTATAATAATAATCTAGGGTATGATATCTTTTGTTTGTATTTGAGTATTTAAAATTATTCATTATTTTAGCTCCTAAAAATCGTTCTCATTGTAGCATATCTGGTGGTTTTTTGCAATTATTTATGTTATTATTATACTAGGTGATATACTTGAAAAAGGTTAAGAAAGTAAAAATAAAACCTAAGTTTCAAATGTTTCTTAAGTTTGTTGGTTTTGTGCTTTGTGCTTTGTTATGTGTTTTTCTTTTTTATACTAAGCAAATACATGATTTAACAAAGTATGGTTATAGTAAGAAAGCTGCTCATAATATTTTATTTTCTATGAAAAAAGATTACGTTTTATCTGTTGGGGAAAATGCTACTTTAAATGCAGTTTTTGAAAGTGAAGATTATATTGAAGAAAACTTAGATATATATATAAAAGTAGATTATGTTCAACAAGATAATTTCATTAAAAATATTAATCAATTAATAAGTGTAGGATATAGTCCTTCTGATATGAATATTATTTTTAAACATGGTGATGGTGAGGCGGTTGCTCGTTTTAGTAAACGTGAGAAAGTTCGTTACTTAGAAGAGTTTTTTAGTGTTGATTATGCTAAATTAGATTTGTATGATCGATATGTTAAGTATTCTGATGATACTGGTGAAGATGAGGATATTACGGTATTGTTTGTTAACTTGGATATGGATTTAGAGGATTATACTGATTCTAAAGTTGTTGATAAATTTTCAGTTGATATGTTGGTTAATAAACATCATCATTTGGATGAGGCTTTTGTGCCGGATGATTTGGTTTTTATTGATAAAGATTATGCTTCTTCAGAGGATTTACAATGTAGTCATATTGCCTATAATGCATTTAAGAAAATGAGTGAAGCTGCTAGTAGAGAAGGATTACAGATTATTATTAATTCTGCTTATCGTAGTTATCAAGATCAAGTGGATTTAGTTAATACTTATTTAAATTCTTATGGGCAATCATTTGTTGATAAATATGTTGCGAAACCTGGCTATTCGGAGCACCAAACTGGATTAGCTTTTGATATTGGTAGTGGAAGTGTTAGTGTTTTTGCTAATAGTAAGGAATATCAATGGATGCAGGAACATGCTCATGAATATGGTTTTATTAATCGTTTTACTAAGGGATTTGAGTATATAACAGGATTTAGAAGTGAGCCATGGCATTATCGTTATGTGGGTGTTGATATTGCTACTTATATGGTGGAACATAATATGTCTTTTGAAGAATATTGGGCTGTTTTTTTAGATCAATAGTGTATAATTTGTATCATTAATACTTTTTCCCTTTTAAAAAGAAATTAAATATGCTATTATGTTATTAGAATAATAAGAAGGTGTTTGGTATGTATCCACTTGGTAAGCAATTTGAAGTTGACTATGCTAAGGCTAAATGTGATCAAAAAGTTATTGTTCAAGGGTCTAATTACCGAATTTCTGTTATTACTGAAAGGGTAGTAAGACTTGAATTTTCGCCTAGTGGGCAGTTTAACGATAGACCTACACAATTAATTCGTAAGAGAAATGTGGGTGTACCGGATTTTTTTGTGCGTCAAGATGCTAATATTGTGGAAGTTACTACTAAGTATTTTTCTTTGAATTATGTAAAAGGTCAACCTTTTGTAGGAACGAAAGTTGATCCTATGAAAAATTTAAAAATTACTTTACTTTCTAGAGAAAGGGATAGAAGTAAAGATTGGTATGTTGGTCATCCAGAAGTTAGAAATATGAATGGAAACATGGCTGGAGTTGATTTCCCTGTTCCTAATCAATTACAAAAAGGATTATATTCACTAGAAGGTTTTGTTTCTCTTGATGATTCTAGAGGTATGGTTATTATGGAAGATGGAACTTTAGGGCCACCTTTGGAAAATCATTTAGATATGTATGTCTTTATGTATGATAAAGATTTTAAACAGGCATTATTTGATTACTTTAAAATGACTGGGACTCCTGCTTTAATTCCACGTTATGCGTTAGGGAATTGGTGGAGTAGGAATTATCAATATGATGAAAAAAGTGTTATGGATTTAGTTCGTCATTTTGAGAGAAAAAAGATTCCAATTTCAGTGATGGTATTTGATCATGATTGGCATTTACGAGATATTGGTGATTACCAAGGCTTAAAGACAGGCTTTACTTTTAATCCTGAGTTATTTCCTGATCCTACTCATATGATTTCAGAATTTCATAAAAGGGGAATTAGGGTTGGTTTATGTGTTAATCCTACGAATGGAATTTATCCTCATGAACAGTATTATAAACAGGCTATTGAGTATTTAAAATTAAATGATTCTACAATTATTCAGTTTGATCCTTTAAATCCTAAATTAATGGATGTTTTGTTTAAGATGTTCTTGCATCCTTTAGAAGCTTTAGGAGTAGATTTCTTTTGGAATGATTCTAAATGTGGAAATGATATTACTAAGTTGTGGGCATTAAATCACTATATGTATTTAGATTCAGGAAGAAATAATAATAAACGAGGTTTATTGTTGGCAAGAGGTAGTATTTATGCGCCTCATCGTTATCCAGTACTATATGGTGGTTCTAGTGAAATTAGTTGGAAGAACTTGAAAGAGTTACCTTTCTTATATTTGAATGCTGCAAATGTTGGTGTTAGTTGGTGGAGTCATGATGTAGGTGGAAATCATGGTGGTATTGAAGATGGAGAACTTTATCTTCGTTATGTTCAATTGAGTACTTTTGGACCTATTTTAAGATTCCATGGAGCAAGAGGAAAGTATTATAAGAAAGAGCCTTGGCTATGGGATGCTAAAACTGAAAATATAGCTGCTGATTATTTGCGACTTCGTCATCGTTTAATTCCTTATTTATATACAGAGGCTTATAATTATACAAAATCTGGAACTCCTCTTATTCAACCATTTTATTATAATTATATGTGGGTTTATGATGATGATTTATATAAAAATCAATATTATTTGGGATCTCAATTATTAGTTTGTCCTATTTTGGAACCTAAAGATCCTGTTATGAATCGTACTATTCATCGTTTTTTTGTACCTGATGGTACTTGGTATGATCTTGTTACTGGTAAAAAGTTCCCTGGTAATAAGAAATATATTTCTTTCTTTAAGGAAGATGATTATCCAGTATTTGCTCATTCAGGATCTATTATTCCATTCTCAAATAGAAGTGATTATAATAACATTGGTTTACCTACTGACTTGGAAATTCAATTTTTCCCAGGTGCAAGTAATACATTTACTTTGTATGAAGATGATGGAATTACTTCTTTATATCGAGAGGGTTATTATTTAAAAACTTCTATTGATTATAATTACTTACGAAATAACTATACGGTTATTATTCGTTCTATTGATGGAAAGAGTGGTATTGCTCCTGAAAAAAGAAATTATAAAATGGTCTTTAGAAATACTAAGAAAGCTGAAAATGTTACTGTTTATTTTAATTCTGATAAACTAGAAAATGAAAATTATGTAGATGGTAATGACTTTGTGGTAGAGGTACGTAATGTACCAACAATTGGTCAGTTAACTATTAATTGTAAAGGAAAAGATATTGAAATAGATGCTGTTCGTTTGATTAATGATGATTTTGAAAGTATTTTGATGGATTTAAAGATTAATACTTATTTAAAAGAAGAAATTGGAGATATTATTTTTGGAGATTTACCATTAAATAAAAAGAGAATTGAATTACGTAAAATGAAGAAAAAAGGTTTATCTAATGATAATATTAAATTATTCTTGAAATTATTAGAATATATAGGAGAATTTTAGGAGGTTTGGGCATGTTGAGTATTAATGGAAAAAGCTTAAAAAGACTTGAAGATTTAAAACAAGCTACAATTATTAAAGATTCTTCTGATATCGATTATAATGATCCTAAAAGTTTATATACAAAATTACTTAATAATGTTTTCTATGGAGATTTTTCTCCTTTATCTTGTGATTATTTGAAAGATTTAGATGAAGAATCTAAACAAAAACTTATTGGTTTGGTTAAAAAGTATGTTTCTATTTTATTTTTTGCTGGGCAATTTGATTTATGGAGTGATTCATTAGATGGAGTATACAGAAATGATTATGAATTGAATTGTATGATATTATTAGATAATTATGATTTTCTTGTTTCTTTAGCTGATGAGGGAGGAGAAGCTGTTTTAAAATTCTTAACTAAGTTTCCAGAAAAGATAAGTGATAATTCAGTAATTGAGTATTTGAGAAATCGTTTTAATGATGATGAGTTATTAAAGAAATTATTACTTAATATAGGTGATAGTTATAAGAATTTTACTGATGAAGAAAAAGTTATAATGTTTATTTATCCTAATAATGTATTATTTAAAGATAATAATGGGGTAAATGAATTAATTCCTATTACTGAGTTAGAATTTATAAAGAAAAAGAGTAATAGTATTGAGGAATTTGAAAATAGTATTAAAAGAGTCTTTTATCAGATTAGTTAGTTAGACAGATACTTGTGTCTGTCTTTTTGTTTGTGTTAAAATACTACAAAAAGGAGAAATTCTAAATGAGTATAGTAAATCAAGATAAGAGTGTTGAACAACAAGTAGATAGAGTTGTATATAATATTAAGGGTAGTATGGAGCAGGATGTCTTTGAATCAGATGAACAACAACAAGAGTATGTTAAAGCTAGGATGAGATTTCTATATATAGAAAGATGTGCTATGGATTTTGTTACGCAAAATTATAGTAGTATAACAATATCTTCTGAAGGTATGATAATATGTGATGATGATAAAATGAAGAATTTAAAAACTAAGTTGAATGCGGTTAAAATTACACCTCAGGAAATGGGAGAAGTATATAAAATGATGGCAGAGCATTATAAAGATTGGAAGGCTTTTCTTGAAAGTAGAGAACCTACTATTAAGGGACAACAAAAAGTAATTAATAGATCATAATCGTTATTCTTTTTATTTTGGGTCTTTAAGTTGCATTTATTTCGGTTTTATTTGATTTTTTAGACGTTTTATGATATAATTATGCCACTTAAGGGGTGAGGTTATGGTATATTATGTGGCGAATGATATAAATAATCCTATAATAATACCTGATGGAATAGGAAATATTGGTTCTGGCCGTGAAGGTACGGTCTATAATATTGGCGGAGTGGCAGTAAAAATTATCAATAAAAATTCTTTTATGACCGAAAATAAGATTGAGACTTTAAGTTCAGTTCCGCTTCCCAAGTTAATTGTTATGCCATTGCAACCTATTTATGATGGCGCAAATAATTATAGTGGTTATATTATGAGACTTTTAAATTGTTCTCCTGCAGAAGATGAAAGACTTAACTTTATGTATTGTGATAAGTTGATTACAAGCATTGATTTTATTAATCAAGATGGTACTTTGTTAGCACAACATAGAGTGGCTCTTAAAGATACTACTTTACGTAATGTTGTAATTAGTAAGATTAATGGATTAGTCAATGTGGTAGATCCCGATAGATATTTAACTGATGATGATCCCAAGTGTCATTTTACAACTCTAGAAGAATTCCAAGAGAATAATGATTATTGGATTAATAGATTATGGAATGATATTTTTTATCAGATGATTGAACAAAGTACAAATTATAATGGAAGTGAATATAGAAAGTTTAGATTTTATATGCGAGCACAATTGGCTTCCGCTATGGAAAAAAAACAAGTACCAGATTTTATTAAAGAAGAAGTTGGAGGATTTAATACTGTAGAAGACTATATGGTAGAAAAACACCAATTTGTTAAAAAATGTGGATATTTAGGGTAGATTGATATCTACTCTTTTACTTTACTTTTCTTTTAGATATGTTATAATAAGTATGTATTTTGTGATGAACAAGAAGTAGTAGTATTTTTATTGTTTTGAGAGAGTCTATGGTAGGTGTGAATAGATAGCAATTATTTATGAACTTGTCTTGGGAGCAAATGGGTAATTCCGTTATCAATTATAAGAGTATAAGATATTTATAAATTAAGGTGGTACCACGAACAATTCGTCCTTATGGATGGGTTGTTTTTTTTGGAGGGAATATGGCAGATTTTATTTTATTTTGCTTAACTTTTTTGTTAGTGCTCTGTTTATATGAGTTATTTATTGTAAAAAAGTATCTGAGGGATGATACATCTTCTAAGAAAAAGAATGATAAAGATCCTTTTGAAATTACTTATTTAGTAAAAAGATATCATTTAGATATGGAAAAAATATCTTATAATCAATTATTACAATTAGTAGCAATTATTTCTTCTTTTGATATTTCTTTAATTGTAAGTATTATTTTATTAATTGATTCTTTTATTTTTAAAGTATTGATTGGTTTTATTTGTACTCTTGTTATTATTATTGTGAGTTATCATTTTGTTTATTTATTTTATAAGAAGAAGGGAATGGTTAAAAATGAATTATAAAGAAATAGCTAAAAAGTGGCAAGGATATTGGGATAAACATAAATCTTTTAAATCTATTAATGGGGGAGATAAGAAGCCTTATTATATTTTGGTAGAATTTCCTTATCCAAGTGGATCTGGATTGCATGTAGGACATGTTCGTAGTTATACTGCCCAAGATGCGATTGCTAGAATGATGAGAATGCAAGGATATAATATTTTATATCCTATGGGTTGGGATGCTTTTGGGGCTCCAGCAGAACAATATGCGATTAAGAATCATATTCATCCAAAAGAAGCAGTAGAGGAAAATATTAAGACTTTTAAAGCACAGATGAAATCTCTTGGTTTTTCATTTGATTGGTCTAGGGAATTTTCTACTACTGATCCAGATTATTATAAATGGACACAATGGCAATTTTTACAATTTTATAAACATGGGATGGCTTATAAAGATACTATTCCAGTAAATTGGTGCCCTGTTTGTAAAAGTGTTTTATCAAATGAAGACGCTGCTGGTGGAGTATGTGAAAGATGTGGTAGTCCGGTTGAACAAAAAGAAAAAAGTCAGTGGATGCTTCGAATGAGTGATTATTCTGAAGATTTATTATCGGGACTTGATGATACTAATTTTGCAGAAAGAGTAAAATTGGGGCAAATTAACTGGATTGGTAAATCTGTTGGAGCTCATATTGATTTTAAAATAGATGGTCATGATAAGAAGTTTACGGTATTTACAACTCGTTGTGATACTCTTTATGGAGCAACTTATTGTGTAATGTCTCCTGAACATCCTTATGTTAATGAAATTACAACTGAAGAACATAAGGCTGAAGTAGAAGCTTATCAAAAGGAATGTTCTTTTAAAAATGAAATGGAGCGTACAGAATTAAATAAGGATAAGACTGGAGTATTTACTGGAGCTTATGCGATTAATCCTGTTAATGATGAAAAAATACCTATTTATATCAGTGATTATGTTTTAGCAACTTATGGAACAGGTGCTATTATGGCAGTTCCTGCTCATGATCAAAGAGATTATGATTTTGCAGTTAAATATAATATTCCAATTATTCAAGTATTGGAAGAAGTTTCAGGTACTCCTCATGAGGATGAACTTAATAAGACTTCTATTGTAGCAGTTGTCTATGATGAAAAAAATGATAAGTTCTTAACACTTAATTGGCATGATAAAGGTGGTAGATGCTTTATTGGGGGAACTATTCATGATGGAGAAGACCCAGAAGAGTGTGCAAGAAGAGAAATTGAAGAAGAAACTGGTTATTGTGACTTAGAATTAGTAAGTGAGTTACCTAAGATTTTCCATCATTACTATGCTTTTTCTAAGGATAAATACTATAATACTGAATCTACAGGTTTTTATTTCAAATTAAAATCTGATAAGCGTAATCCGCAACATTTAGATGATGATGAAATATTTGATGTTGAATGGGTTTCTGAAAAACAAATTGATGAGGTTAAAGATGCATTACATCATAGAACTTATGAATATGCAATGAATCCTGGAGCTATGGTAGGGGATGGTATTCATATTAATTCTGGACCTCTTAATGGTATGAATAAAGAAGAAGCTATCAATTATATGATTAATTATCTTAAGGAACATAACTGTGGTGGTGAAAAAGTTAATTATAAAATGAGAGATTGGATTTTCTCTCGTCAAAGATTCTGGGGAGAACCGATCCCAATGATTTATTGTGAAAAATGTGGATGGCAACCTATGAAAGAAGAAGATTTACCATTACTTTTACCTGATGTTGCGGAATATGAACCTACTGATACTGGAGAAAGCCCACTAGCTAAGATAGAAGATTGGGTAAATACAACTTGTCCTAAGTGTGGAGGTCATGCTAGAAGAGAAACAGATACAATGCCTAACTGGGCTGGAAGTAGTTGGTACTTCTTACGCTTTATGGATCCTCATAACAAAGATGAATTTGCTAGTATGGATGCGATGAAGTATTGGAATAGAATAGACTGGTATAATGGTGGTATGGAACATACTGCTAGACATTTGTTATATGCACGTTTTTGGGTACAGTTCTTATACAATATTGGTTTAGTTCCTCATAAAGAAATGATATGGACTAGAGTATCTCATGGTATGGTATTAGGACCAGATGGACAGAAGATGAGTAAATCTAAAGGCAATGTTATTAATCCAGATGATATTGTTAATGAATATGGAGTAGATACTCTACGTACTTATGAATTATTTATGGGTGATTATCAAATGGATGTTTCTTGGAGTACTGATACTTTAAGAGGATGTAAAAGATTCCTTGAAAAAGTAGAAAGACTTAAAGATAAAGTTAATGATAGTGAAGGATTTACTAAATCATTAGAATTAATTCAAAATAAAACTATTAAGAAGATTGAATATGATATGACTCATATGGGTTATAATACAGTTATTTCTAGCTTAATGATTTTAGCAAATGCTTATGATGAATTAGATTCTATTACAAAAGAAGATTATCATTTATTATTAACTTTATTAAATCCAATTGCTCCTCATATTACTGAAGAGTTAAATGAAGAGTTAGGATATTCTCCTATATGTGAAAGTACTTGGCCAACTTATGATGAAGAAAAGACTGTTGAAGATACAAAAGAAATAGCTGTTCAAGTTAATGGTAAAGTACGTGGAACAATAACTATTCATATTGAAGATGATGAACAATCTATTAAAGAAAAAGCCATGGAATGTGAAAATGTTATGAAGCATATGGAAGGTAAAGAGATTGTTAAAGTTATTGTTATTAAGGGAAAAATTGTTAATATTGTTGTTAAATAAGGAGTAATACTCCTTATTTTCTTTGAGTTGATAATTATTCTTTTTTTTGATATACTTTCTGCAGTTGGAGGGTAATATGAAAAGACAATTACCATTACTTTTTATTATTTTTATTGCGATTGGTTTGGTGGTAGTTACTTATTTTCAAGAAACTAGGTATGCTACAATTCAGTATAAAGTTAGATTAGTAAACCAAGTTTTTTTGAAACAAACTGATTCTTTTACAGTTATGAAGGAAATTAATGTACAAAATAGTGTAACAAAGAAAAAATTAGATCAAGAAATTACTAAGCAATTAGATGATATTTTATATGATAGACTTTTAATTGAAAATGCTATTTCTCATTTGGATTCATTTGAAATGGAACATATTGAAGAAGATGGTTATTTAGGAAATCTTATTTCTAATAGAGATACTATCTCTAAAAGATTATTACAATATGTTGATTCTACGAAAAAGATTATTACAAATGATAAGAATGTTTCTAAGGATTATAAACGTTTAATTAGTCATTTGCAAAAAAAGGAAATTAATAAATATTTGGATGAAGTTTTAGAAAAAGAAAAGGATATAGAGGATAGTATTAGCATTTTTAAATATTTAAATGATAATAAAGAGCATTGGCATTTAGTAGATGATCATATTGAAGTTTTAAAAAGAAAAGTATTTGATGAATATCAGAATGTTTCAAGTTCTTCTTTAAATGAAAAATTAGGGATACAATTAATTAGTGATACTGAAGGACCGGTTATTGATGTTAAAAATGTAACGATTTATTTAAATCAAAGTGTATCTCTAGAGAACCAAGTGTCTTGTTATGATGCTGTTGATGATGAGGTGTCTTGTCAAATAGATGGCGATTATGATTCTTCTAAGGAAGGAGAATATCCAATTTCTGTTAAGGCTATTGATCATAGCAATAATACTAGTGAGGCATCATTTGTAGTTAAGGTTATTAAACCAATTAATATAAAACCATACTCTATTGATGTTTTACGTAATCAAAATGTTGTTATTGTATATGGTTTAGATGGTAATTATGAATATACTAAAGTAGTAAAAGTATTTACATGTTCAACAGGGAAGAATAATGCTACACCTGTGGGTAATTTTTCAACTACAAAAGGTGCTACTTGGGGGGCATTATTTGGTGGTGTTTGGGGACAATACACTACTAGAATTGTTGGAAGTATATTATTTCATTCTGTTCCTTATTACACTAGAAATAAAGGTAATTTAGAATGGGAAGAGTATAATAAACTTGGAACTCAAGCATCATTAGGATGTGTTCGTTTGGCGGTAAGAGATGCTAAATGGATTTTTGATAATACTCCTGTTGGAACGCCTGTTCATATTTATGATGGTGATATTCCAGCTGGTATTACTAAACCTGTTTCTATTAAGATTGATGGTTCTAGTCCTAATCGTGGTTGGGATCCTACTGATAGTGACCCAGCTAATCCATGGTAAGATTTTAAAAGACTTTCTTCGGAAAGTTTTTTTTAGTATAATAATAATGGAGGGTTTTATGAAAAAGGATATTACTATGCATAAAACAAATTTTGTTAAAGGAGCCTTTATTACAACTTTGGGGATTATTATTTCTAAAGTATTGGGTATTATCTATGTTATTCCTTTTCATGCTATGATTGGTGAAAAAGGAGGAGCTTTGTATGGTTATGCTTATACTGTCTATACGGTTGTGATAGCTATTTCTGCAGCTGGGATTCCTTTGGGTATTAGTAAAATTGTATCTGAATATCAAACCTTAGGATATTATCAAGCTAAAAAGAGAGTATTTTATTTGGGAAAAAAGATTGCTTTTATTTTTAGTTTTTGTTGCTTTATTTTATTATTTATATTTGCTCCTTTATTAGCAAAAGTAATATTAGGAGAAGTGGTAGGTGGCAATTCTTTAGAAGATATAGCATTTGTTATTCGGATTATTGGATTATCTATTCTTGTTGTTCCGGTGTTAAGTGTTTATAGGGGCTATTTTGAGGGGCATCGTTATTTAAGACCGTCTTCTATATCACAAGTTATTGAACAAGTAGTTAGAGTGTCTTTTATTCTTTTGGGTAGTTTTATTGTTTTTTATGTATTTCATTTATCTTTATCTTCTACAGTAGGAATAGCTTTATTGGGTACTTTTATAGGGGCAGGATTTTCTTGTTTTTATCTATTTTATAAGAAGAGAAAAAATTCTTTTAAATTTAATGAGAAAATACGTCATGTTAATGAGCCAATTATTTCTGATCGTGTTATTTTAAAGAAAATATTTATGTATGCTATTCCTTTTATTATGATTGATGTTTATAAGTCATTATATAATACTATTGATATGATTATGGTAGTTAAATCATTAGTTAATTATGCTAAGTATATGGCTAGTGATGCTGAGGCAATTTATGCTATTTTATCTACTTGGGGTACTAAATTTAATATGGTTATTTTAGCTATTTCTTCAGGGATAGTTGTAAGTTTAATTCCTTCTTTAACTGAAAGTGTTGTGAAGAAAGATTCTGATGAAGTTCAGAAAAAAATACAACAAACTTTTAGTGTTTTACTTTTGTTTGCAATTCCTTTAACGATGGGAATTAGCTTTTTAGCTAAAGCTATTTGGATTTTATTTTATGGAAATAGTGTTTATGGACCAAATATTTTATGTTATTACATATTTGTTGGATTCTTTATGGCATTTTTTACTGTAGTAGTTACTATTCTTATGATATTAAAAGATTATAAAGATATTCTTATTAGTTTGATTGCTGGTTTGTTGTGTAAAATAATATTTAATGTTCAATTAATGAAAACTTTTTATCAGATGGGGTTACCTCCTTATTATGGATTTATTACAGCAAGTATTATTGGTTATTTTATTTCTACGCTTGTATGTATTCATTTTCTAAGAAAGAAATATAATATTCAATTTGAAGATATTATTAGAGATTTTATTGATGTTATGATTGCTTCATTTTTAATGATTTTTTGTTTATTTTTACTTAAGTTTCTAGTACCTGTTTATTTATCTTCTAGGGTATTAAATATGTTTATTATTCTATTATATGGGGTAGTTGGTATTATTATTTATTTTTTGTATGGTAATAGAAGTGGCTTAATTAAAAGAGTTTTAGGAAAAGATTATTTTAAATTTTTAAAAGAATTATTATTTATAAATGTGTAAAATTAAAAAAAATAATTAAAAATAAATGATTTCTTTAGTAATTAATGATAAAATTATTATAGAATTTAGAAAGTAGGTCGATTATATGGCTGATAGTTTAGTTAGTTCTGAAACAGTAAGTGGTGGATTATCTTCTTATACTTCCATTCTTAGTAGGTTTAATACTGAGGTATCTAATTTAGGTGCTGTATGGAATGGTCTTTCTCATGATAATTTAACTCATAGGGCTGATTCTTTTGTTCCTGAGTTTGATCAAGTAATTAAAAAACAATTTGAAAATTTTCTGTCGGCTCTTAGTTTGTATAAAGATTATTTAGCATGTAAAGCTGCTATTGCAGATTTAAATAAAACACTTGCAACTTTAAAAGATCAAACAAGTATAAATAATTGTAAATCTGATATTGCTGAATATAATAAATCATTGGGCGAAATCGGAGACAAAATTACGGATTTATTGCGAGCTGTATCTTCTAAACAGTTAGATGCGGCACCTATTTCAATATCAAAAGTTGGTGGATTTATAGTTAATAAGTCTGCGGGAATTAATAATGTTATTAATTGGGCATTATCTATTGCGAATGATAATTCTCATGGTTATTCTCAAGAAAGGCGTGCTGGAAATCCCGATTATGATTGTTCGTCATTTGTGTTCTATGCTTTAAAAAATAATGGATATGATGTAGGTGATAGGGCGTTCGCAACAGGAAGTATGCCATCAATTCTTAAGAATAATGGGTTTACGATGATGTCGTTGCCGGATGAATCAGAACTTCAGCCAGGAGATATCCTTTGGTGGGATGGATCAGGTAACAAAGGACATACTGAGATTTATCTTGGAAACGGACAGATGGTTGGTGCCCATGGCCAACATGGAAATAATAGATCACCAGACCCAGGTGATTCTGGAGATGAAATTTCAGTAAAAGATTATAGTCCTGGAAATTTCACTCATATTTTTAGAGAAGAATGATTTACTTAAAGGAGGTGTTTTATGTCACTTTTTAAGTTAGATACAGATATTGTTTCTGATGGTGCTGGGGCTATAAAATCTTTTAGCTCTCAATTAGAAGATTTAGCGGATACTGTTGGAGGTTATAGTGCTAAGTGTGAGAATGGCTTTGATTTTGCTGGTGCTAGAAGTGCTATTGCAAAGAATATTGATGCTTTTGCTACTAAATTTAGTAATGTCTATCTTTATTCTGAAGCTGTTGTTTCTTCTCATTCTCAATTACAAAAAAATGAGTTTATAGATCCTGAGGAACAAGAAAGATTGAGACTTGAAGCTGAAAAAAAGAAAAAATCATCTGGAGGGAATGGTGGAAACTCTGGTTCTGGTGGAGGACATAGATTTGGTGGTTCTTCTGGTTCTGGCGGTAGTAGTGGAATGATTTCCTCCGCAGCTAAAGAGGTGGCTAGCTTTTTAGCTTCACCAGTTTTGGATATTGTTAAAAAAGGAATTATTGATAAGAAATTAAAAAATGTTGATTATGTTTATTTGGATTCTAAATCATTACCTGCGGATACAATTAATTTTTTAAATTCTGAGGGATATGATTATTTAGATGTTGGTTATGCAGTTAGTGGTTCTCGTTATATGATTTCTTGTGATGCTTCTATTGGTAATGTTGGGGATGTTATATCATTTACTAAAAAAGATGGAACTGTTATTGAGTGTGTTGTAGCAGTTACAACTACAAGTGAAAAGAATAAAGATACTATAAACTTTATTTTAGACCCTAACAAAGAAGAAGTATATGAATTAAAGGATAGTAGGTTATTACTTTCTGATCTTACTAAAGTTGAAAACTTAGGAAATGTATCAGGAGTTCCTAAACATCAATTTAATAAAGATGAAAATGGAAATGTTATTGTTGAGAAGACTTCAGAGAGTACTTCTACTAATAGTACTAGTTCTGATAAAATAGATACTACAGCTACTGATAATAATACAGGTACAAATAATAGTAATAATACTACTAATACTACTAATACTACTAATAATAGTAATAATACTACTAATAGTACTACTAATAATAATGGTAATGGAGAACAATTGGTTAATGTTGAAGCTCCTGAAGGGGAGAATCCTGGAACTACTAGTTCTACAGTTGGAGAAGATCCAAATGAAGTGGTTATCCCTGATGTTGGATAGAAGGTGAAATGATGGCAAAGTATACTTGTGATACAGAAAATGTTTATAAAGAAGGTGAAGCTTTAGCAAAAGCTGTTTCCCAAATGAATGATGATATTACAAATTATGTAAATAATTTAGATAGTGATTTGTCATTATGGGATTCTACTGCTAAAAAGGTATTTGTAAGAACTGCGAATGAATTATTGGGAGTTGCTAAGAAAAATTCTACTTATGCTAATTCTTTAAGTGAGTACATTACTTCAGCTGCTAAAAGTATTCAATCTTTAGAAGAAGAATTAGCAAATATTGATATTTAGTGTAAACTAGTGTTAATAATATTGTAAAATAAAAATAAGTAATATATACTTATGTATAGATAGGAGGATTGTTTATGGGTGGATCTTATGCTGGTGGATCTTATGCCAATGTTGGTGAAATGCAAAGTACAAGTACAAAGACTTTGGATAATGTTTCTGATTTGTTCTCTCAGATTCAAACTTTAAAGACTTATTATGATGAATTTAGGAAATATTGTTCTGGTCCATGGGCTTCTACTCTTGATGGAAAATTTGATAATTTGACAAATACTATTACTACTTTTTCTAATAATTTAGGTAATGTAAGTTCGGCTGTTAATACAGCAGCGGGTATTTATGCAGATGCTGATCAAGAAATGGCTGCTGTGGCTAATAGAGAGGGGAGTAATTGGGGATGACAATAACAAAAGATGGTATTTCTATAAGTATTAATAATTTTGATAATGCATTTCTATCTGCTACAGTACTAAAAAAACAAGCAGATGTGGTAAATGATATTTTTACAGAATATGATAATAACATGAATAATATGTATGAGAATTCATATAAAGGTGATTCAGCTGATACAGCGCGTTCGGATTATGAAACTATAAGACCTATATTTAAAGAGTGTTATGATATGATATGTTCTTTAAGTGATGTTATTACTAGTAATACAGAGATATTACAAAGAGCTAGTACTGAAGCTGGAAATACTATTTCTAATACTATTCCATCATAGAAATATAATTATAAATAAAAAAGCAAGGTATCAATTTGATATCTTGTTTTTTATTTTCTTTAATCCATGATAGATTTTAAATGCTGTTTTGTAGGTATTATACCAAAATTTAGATATTACTAAGTCATATTCTCCAATTAATTCAACAACATGACCACCAAAGCTTTTTTTAAATAAATATAGTCCATATAATGGATTTTCTTTACTAAAGTCTCCTGTTATTCCATAAAAGTTATAGCGTTTATAGTGATGGTCTATAGCATATTTAATACCGGCATAATGTACTGTATAGGCTGATTGAAACTGCATTAAGTTATCATCTGTTCCACCAAATAATGATAGTACTTCATTACCATAGATTAGGAATAGAATGGTACCTAAAGTTTTCTTATCACCATATTCTTTTTGGTAGTCTTCTATTTTCTCTAGTTGTTTTGTTAATCGTTCAATTGCTTCTTGATCTTGTTTATTGGAAGAATTATATTTACTTTCATTCATTTTTAATATTTGATTATCATGTTTATAAATTCTATCTTTTAAATTCTTTTTTATTTGTTCTTTTTCTGATTTAGTATTTTCATAATATTCTTTAAAATCAATTTCAGCAATTAATATTTTTAATATACCTGAATCATGTAGTGAATCCCACATTGCTTCATAGTAGGATAATGGTCTATCTATGAAATCTCTTCTTTCACCAGTATGTTCCATAATACTTTTAAATACTGGTAATTCTTCTTTTGTTATTTCATGAGTTTTAATACTTGATTTTTCATTTTTACGAAGAATTTGTCTTGTTTTTGATTCCATATCTTTTTGAACTTCTTCTTCATTTCTACCATTAATTTCAATTACATGCATCCATCTTGGTTGTAGTGATTCTTGCATAGTATTAAAACCAAAGAATTTATAGCCTAGTTCTTTTAAATTATCTACGGCTTTTTTATTATCATATCCATCAGGTACTATTTCACCATTATTATCATGTTCTTGGTATTCTACGTATGGGTCTATTTTGATGAAAATTGCTTGTTCTTTTTTAGCAAATGTTTTTATTTCTTTTGTAAATTCTTTTAATAATTCTTTGTTATTATAATCAATTAAAAAACCTCTAGGTGAATAAAATATTTTCTTTTTTATTATTGGTAAAGTTTTAGATAGTATCATTGCTGCTGCGACAATTTCATCTTTATCATTTTTTAAACCTATGTAGTAAGCATACCAACCATTTCTCTTTTTTAGATTTGCCCATTCTTCAGTTTGATGGAAGGTTATTTGTTCATGTTTATCAGCAAATTTTTTAAATTCTTTTTTATTTAGATTCGTGAACTTCATTTTTTAGCGCCTTCTTACTTTTTTGTTTTATTATATTTCTATAAATAGGAATTAGTTTGGTAAAAACAAAGTACATGAATGGATTAGTTACATAATCCCATTCACCTATAAATTCTATATAATCTCCTCCAAACTTCTTTTTAAATTCATGAAGTCCTAAACGAGGATTATTTTCACTTAAATCACCAATTGTTCCAAATTGATCATATATTTTAATTCCTTTTTCTTTGCAATATTTTAGGTGTTCAAAATAAGTATTATAGTTTACATATGTTTCTTGAAGAATATTGTGATTTCCAGCGTATAAAACCCATGCTTTATCTCCATATTCTATAATCATATGAGCACTTAATGTTAGGTTATCTCCATATTCTTTTTTATATTCTTTATATTTGTCAATTTCTTTTGTAATGTTTTCTTTTTGTTTCGTTAATTCAGTAAGCTTTGTTTTAGCACTTTTACTTAGATTATCTATTGGTAGTATTGATATTTGGTTGTTGATTTCTTTTAAGTTTTTTTCTAGGGCTTTTATTGTTTTATGTATTTGTACTTTTCCTAGGAATAGAGTAGCTTTACTATTTTTATTACCATTAAATACTTCATATAGTGTTTCATAATAGTCTTCATTGTAGGAAACAAAATCTTTTCTATTTTCGGTTAGAGTCATTAAATGATAGAATTCATGGATATCTGCTTGAGTTCCTATTTGAACTTCGGTATCTAATTTAATACTTTTGGCAATTCTTTGTTTGGTTGTTTTAGAAAAATGATTTTCTATTTCTTCAAGTGTTTGGTTTAAATCTATACGAAATGTATAACGTGGTTGCATAGTTTCAAAGTTTTTAGTGAAACCTTGATGTTTGAAACCACACTCTTTTAAAGAATCAAATATTGTTTCATAGTCTGGGTTTGGTGTTTCTTCACCTTCATAGTTTATTGATGTTTTGATTATATCTGGGTCTATTTTTAAGAATATAGCTTTTTTTTCCTTTATAAATTTTATGACTTGTTGAGTCATAGTTTGGACTAAGTTTTTCTTTTTATAATCTAAAACAAAACCCCTTGGAGCATAGAAATAGCACATATTCATTGGGAGTTTCTTTTGTAATAATAAGGTTGCTGCGACTATTTCATCTTTTTCATTTACTAATCCTAAATAATAAGGAGTTACATTTTTCTTTATTTTTGAAAATTCTCCCCAAGCTAGAGATTGTAAAAAATGGGATTTTGTTGGATGATCTTTTACAAATAAATCAAATTGTTCTTTTTCAACTTGAATTAGTTTTAACATTTTGATTCCTCACTTTCTGTTACTATTAGTATATCATAGCTTTATCAAATAGTTGTCTTTTTTCTTTCTTTTATGCATAATATTTAAATCTATGATAAAATAAAGAATTAGGTGATACTATGCGTCTTAGAAATGTTAAAAATAAAGAGAATATTATGAATGAGGCTCATTCTTTGATTAGGGATCCTGCTTGTTTTAAAGGTAAGTGGAGTGAGTTTTTTCATAATGGTAATCCTATTTATGTTGAAATAGGAATGGGGAAAGGGCAATTTATTATTGAATGTGCTAAAAATAATCCAGAAATTAATTATATTGGAATTGAAAAATATGATAGCGTGATTGTTAAGGCATTACAAAAAATTGAAAAGAAATTAGATAACTTAGTAATGGTACGTGGTGATGCTTCTTTTATACAAGATTTTTTTGATCATGAAATTGCTCATATATATTTGAATTTTTCTGATCCTTGGCCTAAAAATAGGCATCATTTACGAAGATTATCAAGTCGTGTTTTTTTAGAAAAATATGACACTATTTTCAAAGATAAAAAAGTAATTGAAATGAGAACTGATAATAGGTTGTTATTTCAATATTCTTTGGTTTCATTTAGTGAGAGTGGTTATACTTTAAAGAATGTTTCGTTAGATCTTCATAATGATGATATGCCTCTTATTACTACTGAATATGAGGATAAGTTTTCCAGTGAGGGGATGCCCATTTATTATGTTTTTGTAGAAAAGGATTGTCAGTAAAAAACGTCAAGAATTTGAAAAAAATTTACCATTTATTAAAAAGATGTTATAATGTAGTTAAAGTAGGTGAAATATGAAAAAATTATTTATTTTGCTTTCTATTTCCGTACTTTTCATAACAGGATGTACTGTTGTGAAGTTGGATCATTTTGATGCTCAAAAGAATATTGATACACTTTTATCTAAAAAAGTATCTATGTATAATGAATTTTATGAAGGGTATAAGTATTATTTACCTAAGACTCTTCGTTTTATTGATAAAGATGATTATAATGCAGTTTTAAAAGACAAATATAACAATAAGTATTATTTGTATATTGATGCGATTAGTTATTATCATAAAGTAGAAAATGATTATGAAGAAAGTGAACAGTCTTATTTATCTAAACGTTTAGATTACCGTAAAAAGACTGGTTATATTCAAATAGATGAAGTAGACTCTAAGTATTTTATTCAATTTGTATTTAATTATGCTAAAATGGAAGCCTATGTTTCTAAGGAAGAACTTGTAGATGTTGTTTCCAATATGTGTTGTGTTCTTAGAAGTGTTAAATTCCATGATGCGATTTTAGGAAGTTTAATTGGAGAGAATATTTTAGATTATAAAGAAGAAGATTTTACATTATTTAAAGCTGATTCTTCTAAGGAAACATTCTTAGATGTTGTAGAGAGAGAAGAGACTGATCTTTATAAGAAAGATTTAGAGGATGAAAAAATAGATTTAGATAATTATTAAAAGAGGTGGACTCATGGGTTTATTTGATAAGTTAAAAAATGCTCTTTTTGAGGTGGAATATGTTGAAGTAGAAGAACCTCCTAAAAAAGAAAAAAAAGCAAAAGAAAAGATTGAAAAACCAATTGCTAAGAAGATTGTTTTACCAGGTAAAAAAGAAGAAAAGGTAGAGGAACTACAAGATGAATTACAAGATGAAGATTTTGAAATTCATCCTAAACATGAAGGTGAAGATAATAGTGTACATGAAGAATTTAAATTTATGGATGATGAAGATTTTAAGGTAGACGATGAAATTATTTTAAGTGATCCTGTAGAAGAAAAACCTATAGAAGTATTAGATAATTATGTTGAAAAAGTTCCTGTTTTATATCCTAATAATCCTGTTGTTGAGGAGAAAAAAGAAGTTTATTCTGCACCAGTTCCACAAAAAGAAAGTAAACCATATGGTATGGATCAATCTTATAATGTTCCTGTTCATGTATATGGTACTTATGAGAAAAAGGAAGAAAAATCTTATTTTAAACCTAGTCCTATTATTTCTCCTATTTATGGTATATTGGATAAAAACTATAAAAAAGAAGATGTTAAGGAAAAAAAAGATGTTAGATTAACTTCTTCTTATACTCGAGCTAATTTGAATGTAGATGATATTAGAAATAAAGCTTATGGGGAAAAAAGTAGAGGTGTTTCTGAAGAAAAGAAGGAAGAAACTTTTGAAGTAGAAGATGGGGAAGATGAATCTTTATTAGTTGATTTGAGTGATCGTTCTAAACCAGAAGTAAAAGAAATTACTATGGGTGATGCAATGGAATATTTTCAAGATTTAGGTTTGGAATATAATGTAGATTATGTAGATGCTAGTAAGGAGAAGAATAATCCAAAGAAACAAACAGAAGAGGTTTCTTTAGAGGATTCTAATCCCGTTGTACAAGATCTTGAAAATGTTGTGGAATCGAATACTCCTAAGTTAGAAGTTTCTCCTAAGAAAGAAGAAGCTACTGCTGATGACGATAATTTATTTGATTTAATTGATTCTATGTATCAAGAAAACGAATAGAAAGGAGATTTTTATATGGATGTTAATGCTTTTTTAACGGTTCTACTTTATGTCTCAGCTATTGTTTTAATTATTGTATTTATCATAATTGGTATTAAATTGATTGTAATATTAGATAAAGTAAATAGAATCACAGATGATATTTCTGATAAAGTAGATTCCTTTAGTGGGGCTATTTCTACTTTTAGTAAAGTTGCTGATGGATTTGCTAATATTACGAATTCAGCTATGTTTGGAATAAGTTCGGCTGTTTCAAAAATATTTAATAAAAAAATGAAAGAGGAGGATTGATTATTATGAGTAAAAAGAAAGGATTTGGAGGTTTTTTAGCGGGAGCTCTTTTGGGTGCTGGAGTTGGACTTTTATTTGCGCCTAAGGCAGGAGAAGAAACTAGAAAAGAATTAAAAGCAAAATTAGATGAAATGCTAAATCAAGCTAAAGATATTGATTTAGATGAAGTAAAGAAAGAATTTGCTGCTAAAGTAAAAGATATTAAAGCTGAGTTAGAAGATTTAGATAAAGAAAAAGTAGTTGGATTTACTAAAGAAAAAGCTGAAGAATTAAAAGTAAAAGCAGAGGAATTACTTAATCTTGCTAAAGAAAAAGGAACTCCAGCTTTAAAGAAAACTGCAGAAGATGTATTAAATAATGTTATTAAAGTATCAAAAGATGCTTTAAAGAAAATGGAAAAGTAGTTTAAGACTACTTTTTTATTTTACTTTTTTGTTTTATTTTGTTAGAATAAGACAAAAATGTTTTGGTGGTAATTGTATGGAAAAAAAGTATCTTGATTATATTAGTAATGCTCCATGTCTTCTAAAATATAATGTTAGTTTTATTGTTAATTTAAATGGTTTTTATTGGATTGTACTTGAAAATAGACAAAGTTTTCTTACTGATGGTGTTAATGTTTATGATACTACTAATTATAGAAAAATTGATCATGTTTTTTCACTAGGAGATAGATTATGTGCTGTGTACACAGATTTTAAAGAAATGGGTGTTGTTGATTTAAATAATAAAGAAACGATATTTACTGATAGTAAGGCTACTGATATATTTCGTGTTGATGATGAAACATTAAATGTTAAATTTAGTGGTCGTAATACTTTGTTTAGTATTAAAGAGAATAAATTTTTATATTGTGAGACAGATTATGTTTATGAAGAAGCTTTAGGTAATGAATTATTTGTCTTTGCAGAAAATGATGATGAAAAGGACTTTAAAGCAAAAAAGAGATTTATTATTGATTCTTCAGGTAATATTGTTATGAATGATATAGTAGGTCGGGTTCTAATGATGGGTGATAATTTAGTTGTCTCAAAAGAGGATGGTTTACAAGTACGAATTAATTGTCGCTCTAAATCTTATTCTGAGGTATTTATTGAAAACACTAGATTTCTTACAGAACCTCTATACTATAATAATAAAATAATAATTATTGTGAAAGGTTCTGTAAGGTTTTATTCATCTGAGCTTAAGTTATTGAAAGAATGTCTAATTGAGGGATTAGATTCTATTATATATGCAAATATTGGTAAAGATGGGCTTTTAAATATTAGGTATAAATTAAATGATGAAAATGGTACGGAAAAGGCTTTGCTTTTAAATTGTGATAATGATAAAAGTCTTAATCATGACTCAATTATTCAATATCCTGTATTTCCTCATATTCCAAAGACTTTTATTGGTATTGATAATAAGCAGGATGACTTTGATGGTAATTTAAAACAATATCATTTTTATGATATTAATTTCAATGAAAAGTGTTCTGTTAATGGTAATGAGAAGAAAGATATCGAAAATGAATACTTATTCATAATAAAGAGTAATAAGAGAAATTATTTTGTAAATTCATTATTTGGTGTTGTTAAGCCTTGTGAATATAATAATGTTATATTCGAGCCTGAGGCTGTTTGTGGTTTTGCTGGATATTCTATTTATGATGATGATGGTAATGAAGTTGGTTATAATTATGATATTGTTGATATGAATTTAGATGTAAAAGTAAGTGGAGTTTTAAATGAGAATCCTGATATTGTAATTAATATAAGTAAAATAGAAATGGTTAATGATTGGGTGGCTGTTGTTTTAGAATATCGTGGAGAGGAATCTATTTTTGAGACTATTTTATTTGATCCAAATGGAAAACGAGCATATAATGATGTGGTATTAGGTAGAAAAGTATTTTCAATTGGTTATACTATGATGTTTGAAAAAACTGGTGGGGGATCTTTATTTTTGAATACTAAAACAGGTGAACTAAGACCTTTAACTATTACTGCTACACCTTATCAATTTTGTTCTGAGTATGCTGATTTTGGGGATGTAGGATTGTTAAGTCAGTTGCTTGGTGATACTAATCTTATAAAGAATAAACAGAAGATTAATTTTCTTCCTGTTGTTGGTTCTGCTGAATAGTTAATATTTTTGCTAAAGAGGTGATTTTATGGATGGTGAATATCAGTATGCTGATCAAATTAGTAGTGTTCCTATGCTTCTAGATTATACTGTTAGTTTAGTTGTTAAATTAGAGGATTATTATTTTTTTAAATTGGAAAATCAACAGAGTTTTGTTACTAATGGAAAAGAAGTATATGATACTACTAGCTGTGAAAAAGTGTATAAGGTTTTTTCAATGGGAGAAAGATTATGTGCTGTATATAGTAATATTTTTAATGATGGTGTAGTTGATTTAAAAACAAAAGAAATATTGTATTCAGATAAAGATGTTTGGAAGATTTCTTATTTAAATGATCAATTACTAAAGGTTGTTTTTAATGATGGTGGTAAGAATTTATATGATATTAATAGTAAGAAGTATTTATGTGATGATAGTAATTATACTTTTGAAAAACAATTAGATAATAAACTTTTTTCTTTTATTGAGCGAACTGAAGACAAAAGCTTTGATGAATGTAAACGACTTATTATTAATTCTTTAGGTGAAGTAGTTAGGGATGATATAGTTGGTTGGGTTCAAATGAGAGATAATTTTTTAATTAACTATAAAGATGGAGAATTAAAAGAATATGCTTATACTGGACGTGATTCTTTTTCTGAACTAACTTTAGGTAATGTTTCTTTTTTACATGAGCCAGTTTATTATGATGGAAAGATAATTATTATAGAAAATGGTTCTGTTAGTTTTTATTCTCTTAATCTTAAATTATTAAGAAAGTTTCAATTTGATGGTTTGGATAAAGTTGATGAAGTTAAAATTGATAAAGATAATTTGAGGATAGATTATTCAGATTTTAATGAAGAAGTAAACGGAGCTTTGGTTATTAATTGTAGTACTTATAAATATATTTCTTATCCAGTAATTAGAATATATCCTGTTCGTGTATTGACACACGCTAAATACTATGTTGGTGAGTCTGGTAATATTCATGGAATAACTGAATATGAACAAGGGACTATTTATGAAAAAACTAAATTTCATTTCTTTAATACTGATTTAGATGAAGTTTGGTGTGTTGAAGGACATTGGTTAAGTGAAATAGATGATGATGATTTATATTTATTAAAAGATTGGGATGGCAATAAGCATGTTAGTTATTTTTTGAATGTTTCTAATAAGAGTATGAAACAAAATGAATATGATGAGATTAAATTTGAATTAAATTCTGCCTGTGGTTATGCAACTCGTCAATTAAAAGATGAAGATGGTTATTATATAGGAGATAAATATGATCTTGTAGATATGAATTTGAATGTCTTGGTAGAAGATCCTTTTAAAAAAGCGGAGCCTGGTAGATATGGATCATTTAGTGTGTTTGCAGTTTATTATGTTAGTAATTTTGTGGCACTTGTTTTAGGGTATTATCATGAAAAAACGATTTATAGAACTTTTATATTTGATTCTTCTGGTGAATGGATTAATGAGGGAAAAGTAAGATATAAAGCTTTTCCAATCGATAATACAATAATGTTAGATGCTGGTGCTTTTGAATGTACTAAATTTGTTGATCCTAAAAGTGGTGAATTTAAAAAATTAACAATACATGCTAAACCGATGGATAAATTTAAAAGATATGTGGATTTTGAAGCAATTGAATCATTTAATGGAATGATTAGTGATGTGCCATTATTGACTACTTCTGAGGGGTATCAAAAAAAGAAAGTACTTCCTGGTGTAATAGATGTTGATTAATATTTATTTTTATGATAATATTTAGTTAGTTTTTGAGGAAGAGTTTTTAGTAGATATATTACTTGTTTTTTTAGAGACTTAGTGGTTGGTGAAAACTAAGAGAGTATTATATTGAAATACAGACTTGGAGAAAAATCGTTACTCGCGTTAAGAGGTAAAGAGCATGTTTTACATGAATTAAGGTGGTACCGCGAATATTTCGTCCTTAGGATGGAATATTCTTTTTTTAGGAGGATTTTTATGCATACAGAATATGAAGTAAGAGTATTAGAAATTGATGTTAAAAAAGTTATTAAAAAATTAGAGAAAATTGGAGCTAAGAAAGAATGGGATTTATTACAAAGAAGATATGTCTATGATTTAATTCCTAAGGTAGATTCTAAGTGGATTCGTCTTAGAACTAATGGGGAAAAGACTACTTTGACTATTAAAAGTTTGGTTTCTTCTGAAATTGATGGGACCCATGAATTAGAAATTGAAGTTGATGATTTTGAAAGGTGTCATTTAATTTTAAATGAATTGGGATTTGAACCAAAAGGTTATCAAGAAAATAGAAGAATTCAATATAAGTTAAATGGGGTAGAGATTGATATTGATTCTTGGCCACTTATTCCTACTTATTTGGAAATTGAAGGACCTAGTGAAGAAATTGTGTATGAAACACTTGAAAAATTAGGTTTTAATAAGGAAGATTGTGTTACCCGTGATGTACAGGGTATTTATATGAAATATGGTTATGATTTAGATCAAATATTTGATTTAAAACTAGAGGAGGAAAGAAAATGAAATTATATGATGAATTAGTTTGGAGAGGATTAATAAAAGATGTAGCGGGGGAAGATATTGCTGATAAACTAAATAATGAGAGTATTACATTTTATTGGGGGACAGACCCTACGGCGGATAGTTTACATTTAGGTCATTATTCAAGTTTAATTACAGCTAAAAGACTTGCGAGAGCAGGGCATCATCCTATTTTATTATGTGGTGGAGCTACTGGATTAATTGGAGATCCTAGACCTACTGCTGAACGTGAAATAATTAGTAAAGAACAATTAAATAAGAACTTGGAAGGTATTAAAGCTCAAGTTAGTAAGATATTTGAAGGTAAAGCAGAAGTTGTTAATAATTATGATTGGTTTAGAGGTTATGAGTTTACAGATGTTTTACGTGATATTGGCAAGTATATTACTGTAAACTATATGCTTGATAAAGATATTATTAGAAGAAGATTAGAGACTGGTATTACTTTTGCAGAATTTGCTTATATGCTTATTCAAGGATATGACTTTTTATGGTTATATGAGAATAAAAATTGTATTATGCAAGTAGAAGGTTCTGATCAATGGGGTAATATTACTACTGGTATTGATTTGATTAAGAAGAAAATTGGTAAAGATGCATATGCCTTTACAATGCCTTTAGTACTTGACAAGTATGGTAATAAATTTGGTAAGAGTGAAGGTAATGCTTTATGGTTGGATGAAGATAAGACTTCTTCTTATGAGCTATATCAGTACCTAATTAATGTAGATGATGAGATGGTTATTGATTACTTGAAAATATTTACATTTTTAAGTGTAGAGGAAATTGAAGCTTTAGATAAAAAGAATCGTGAACATCCTGAACTTAGAGAGGCTCATAAAGCTTTAGCTCGTGAGATTATTACTGATTTACATGTAGAAGAAAGTTATTTGGAGGCTGTTAAGATTAGTGAATCTTTATTTAGTGGTGATATTAAATCATTTAATGCTAAAGATGTAGAGGTGGCATTTAAAGGGCTTACTCCATTTAAAGTTAATGAAGATTTATTACTTATTGATTTACTTGTTCAAGGTGGTATTTGTTCTAGTAAAAGAGAAGCTAGAGAGTTTATTACTAATGGCTCTATTACAGTTAATGGAGAAAAGATTACTGATTTAGAATATGTAGTTACTAAAGATGCTTGTATTGATAATAAGTATATTGTTGTACGTAGAGGCAAAAAGAAATATTATATTGGTATTTATGAATAGGAAATTTTATATTTCCTTTTTCTTTGTTTTAAAATTTGTTACAATAATAATATAGGAGGAAGTAATACATGAAAAAGAAAAGTGAAAAATTACTTAAATATTTTATAGGAATATGTATTCTTATTTTAATTATTGAATTATTTATATTTGTTTTTTCAGTGTTATTTCAGAATAAAAAAACTATTTACTTTGATGGGGTTAATGCAATTCGTAAGAATGAACATTATTACGTAGTTGTTGGTAGTAATAATGATAATGATTTACATTATGAGAAAGCTAAGTTGTCTATTTATAATAATGATAGAGAAAAAATATTAGAAAAATTATATAATGTTGGTTTTAATAGTGCTTTTTTTGGGGTATGCTTAGAAGAAAATAATTTAGTTGCGGTTGGTAGTTATGAAAAAACAGAGGAAGAACATTATGATTCTATTAGAAGTGCTTTTATTGTTAAATATGATTATGACGGAAATATAATTTTTGAACAAAGTTTTCAATTATTAGATAATTCTAAATTTACAGGTATTGTTTCGGTTGATGATGGTTATTATGTGATTGGACAAAGTGTCTATAAAAGTACTAGAGTTGGGAATGATCAAGGAGGAGCTATTCTAGTTAAATACGATAAGGAAGGTAATCTAGAATGGTATCGTACTATTGGTAGTTCTAAAGATGGAATTTTTCATGATTTATGTGTTGTGGGAGATTCTATCTATGTTGTTGGGCTTAAGGAAAGCGGAATAGGTCTTATTTGTAAGTATCAGGTGGATGGTAATCTTATTTTTGAAAAAGAATTTGATGATATGGATGATATTGGTTTTAGTGGAATTATTCAAGTAGGAGATTTTTATTATACTGGTGGTTCTAAGATGACGGATAGTGGGTTGGAAGCTTGTATATTTAAAATTACAGATGATGGTTTTATAGTTAGTTCTAATACCTTTAATAAGGTTTTAAATGCTAGATTTCAGCGTTTGGTTTTTGATGGGGATAATTCTATTGTTGCTATTGGGTCTTATTATTTAGAAGAAAATATTGCTGATTATTTAAATTATGATGGTTTGATTGCTAAATATAATTTGGATTTGGAATTTATCACTAGTGCTACTTATGGTGATGATAGTGATGATTATTTTACGGATATTATTTATGATAATGGTTATTTAGTAACTGGTTATTCGGCATATGAAGATGGTAGTTACTATAGTAAGTTTATTCGGTATAGTGAGGCATTAAAAGTTTTGGGGGTTGAAAAATGAAAATATGTTTAGTAAGACATGGGCAAACGGAAGAAAACTTTTTACATAAGATACAGGGCTTAAGCAATAATTTAATGAATGATACTGGTAGAAGACAATGCCAAGTACTTAGAGGAAAATTAAAGGGTAAGCATTTTGATTATTGCTATATGTCTCCTTTAGTTAGATGTGTCGAAACAGCATTTATTTTGGTTGGGGATGTTTGTGAAACTATTCCTGATAAAAGGTTAGTTGAAAGAAATTTTGGGGAATTAGAGGGGCGTCTTGATATAGATTATAATGAATATCAATTTTGGAATTATACATTAAATCGTAGTGATTTTGG
>JAEEGL011988452.1_pt1 | contig 43998 bp, 35 predicted proteins | sample 9134231 | NCBI WGS metagenome assembly JAEEGL01 (sample SAMN16246548, study PRJNA631951) | gut metagenome | biome: gut microbiome; feature: rumen; material: fiber-attached | host: Bos | place: Iran: Karaj | collected 2018-10
GAGGAACCCGCTGTAGTGACTCCGGAAGAAACGCAGGAGGAAGTGCCTGCTGAAACGCCGGAAGAGGCGGAACCGGAAGAGATCCCCGGTATGGAAACGCCGGAGGAACCCGCTGCAGTGACTCCGGAAGAAACGCAGGAGGAAGTGCCTGCTGAAACGCCGGAAGAGGCGGAACAGGAAGAGATCCCCGGTATGGAAACGCCGGAGGAGCCCGCTGCAGTGACTCCGGAAGAAACGCAGGAAGACGTGTCTGCGGAGACGGCGGAAGAGACAGAACCGGAGGAACCTGAAGAGGAGACTGAGGAAGTCCCTGAGGAGCAGACGATCCAGGAGAAGGTCTCCGAACTGATGGACACGGTGGAACGGGAACAGGAAGAACTCCTCCGGTCCCCGACGCAGCAGATCCTCACGGGCAACCTCTTCGATGCGCTGGCCCGTCTTGAACTGGAAAGAGGAGCCGATCTCGGATTCGGTCTGTCGGACGAAGATCCGCTTCTGCTGGCGCCGGATCTTCCGGACCAGCTGACCTGGGATGAGGTGGAAGACCCGTACGAAACCGCTGAGCCGGAGGAAGAACCTACCGGCGTACCGGCGGAAGAAACACCTGAGGAAGAGACACCGGAAGAAATTCCCGCAGAGCCTGCTGAAACTCCGGTGGAGACTGATCCGGATCTTGACTCCAGGATGCCGGCCGAAGGGGAAACGGTTCCGGAGCATGTTCCTGATACGGCTGCCGAAACGGAGGACGGGACGGACTCCGGCTCCGACGCGGCGGCGGGTCCGGAAGAGGACCTTGGATTTGATTTCGACGCGGTGACAGACGCTCTGACGATCGACGCGTTTGAAAAAGAAGAATACCGGTATACGGAAAACAACCTCCTGGAGGGCGGAAAGAATCTGCTCATGGGAGATTCCGTGACGTCCAGATACTACGTCAGCGCGGGCGGGCAGAAATACCCCGCGTTCCGCGACCTGAGCATGCTGTGCCCCGAGGGCAGCACGACAGCCATCGTAAGCAAGGTGCCGTTCTGCGGCTACGCGCTGCTTCGCGCGGTCGCACGTCCTGCGGAGCTTCAGGAGGGCAAATTCATCCTGGACGGAAGGGAGATCGATTCCGCTGATCTTCTGTATCTGGGATCGGACAAGCTCGCTGATCCGGCTCAGACCGTGATCGGATGGCTTGAAGCCAACGGCGGCGCAGAAAGCGAAACGGAAAAAATGCTGGAAGAGATCGGAATAGCGGACTGGGCGGACAAGAGACTAGGTAGTCTGACGCCGTCCCGCAGGATGCTGGTCATTCTGATTGGCGCAGTCCGGCACAGCGCGAACCTGATTCTGCTCAATGACCCGAAGTTCACTGTAACGCCGGAGGACGAGATGACGGCGCGCCGTATTTTCCTGCAGCTGAACAGGGCCGGGAAGGCGGTCATCATCGCAGGCTCCGATCCTTTCATCCTGCAGGCGGTCGCGAGCCGTGTCCTTGTGCTGAAGGAAGGACAGACCAGATTTGCCGGCACGTTCCGCGAATTCATGGAACAGTTCGGCACGACGGGCATCCGGATCCCGGAGACATTCGCGGAACAGACCGGAGAAGCGGCCCTTGCAGACGGCCGGTTTGAAACGGAGAACAAAGGGGACGAGATTCTGGTTCTTCTGAAGAAGGGAGAAAGCGGTTCCCTGAGGGACGCACTGATACTGGCGGAAAATGCCGGCGTTCCGTTGGAGGAGATCCGGTCCGTTGAGAAGACATTTGCTGATGCGTGGAAGGAGGCGGTCCGATGAGCAGAGAACGCAGAAACTCTTCCGGATTGCCGCCTCTGATCGTCTGTATCATTGCGGCGGTGGTATTTGCCCTGGCTGCTCTGATGCTGTCTCAGGGGCTTGTGCTGCTGGGCGTTTCATTGCCGGACTTCATGCAGGGCACTTTCTGGGACAAAGGGCATCTGGGACTCGCCCATGCCTATACTCTTGTCACGACAGTGCTGCTGCTGATCTGGCGCGCATTTTCCACAGACGCTTTTTCCTACAAGGAGATCACCAGCGGTCAGTGGGAGTTCGCGGTGGAATGCGGGCGCAGCGTCAAAGGGCTTCTGTTCCGGAAGCATCTGGGGATGTTTTTGCCTACGATGTTCAGCTATTGTTTTGGTGCTGCCATCACTTTCGGCAGCGGCATGCTGCTGCTGCCAGAATATGACGACCGGGGGATCGCTCTCGGGTGCTATCTCATGGGTGCAATGGCGCTGATGCTGGTTCTGGCCTCGGAGAGTGTCGTCGCGGCGCTGGGACTGGAGGACTCCCTGCTCAGCATCATGGTGTTCACCTTCTCCGGCGCGGTCATCGCGGTGTGGCACAAGGCGGGATTCCTGAACGTCCGGGACGCTTCTGCAGTCAAGGCCGGGATCAGGACTTTCGTAGATCCGGAAATGCCCCTTTTCCTTGCGATCGTTGTGATGTCGTACCTGTTGGCTCTGTTCATCGCGATGGAAGTCCCCAAGACGAGGATCCCGCGCAGTGAGATCGGAGAAATGGATGAGGACTTGTTCGGAGAACTGGAGATTCCGGAAGGATTCGAGATCCTGGAGAAGAACGGGGAAGAGATGGAAGTAGTATTCAGCCCGGATAAAAAGGCAAAGAAGTGAGCCGGATACCGGCGCGGAGAAAATGCAACAGTGATTATTAAGCCGTCTGCGGGAACGCAGGCGGCTTTCTGTCTGTTTTAAGTACAGGCGGATCAGGGTATCTCGGCCAAGCGTACAGGGATATGGTATGATAAAAGAGCAGGGAAGACGACGCTGCGGAAACGGCGGAAGAGGAGACGGGAAATGACGGGGAAAAAGGAGAAACGGATCATGGCCGCACTGCTTTGCGCGCTGTTGGTCTTCGGCCTTTGCGGGTGCGGAGGAAAACCGGCGGACCAGGAAGTGACAGACGAACCGGTCGACGGAGGAAATACACACCGCGTGGATCCCGACGCGCCGAAAGTGATCGGGTCCAAGGATATCACGGATCTGGAGACGTCCTTCTTTGTCGCGACGCGCTGGGACAGCGAAGAAAACGGTTTTTTCAGATTTACGGTCAGGCAGGCCGGCGGAGCACTGACAGCCACGGAAGAGAACCGGGGAATCAGCTGCCCGGCGGACGGCACATTGCTCGGCGCTCTGCAGGAGATTATCGACCGGTACGGCCTCGCGTCGCAGAACGGACTTTACGACGTCACCGCCGGACTTGCGCCGGAATATCAGCCCGGCGGGATCACGGTGCTGTACGCGTCGGGAGAGAAACTGACTTTTACCACGGACAACAATCCCTACGCCATGTGGGCACAGGACGTCTATGATGTCTTCGCAGAGTGGTTTGCCGGAAACGGGATCGAAGAACTGTATCCGGCAAGGGAAACGTCTCAGATCACAAGCGTACGGTTCCGGTATATGGAGGACGGTCTGCTCTACGAATACGGTCCCGTCAACGTACAGGAGAATAACGCTATCGACGGGGAGACTCATCTGCTGGAGAAAGAGATCTACGACAACGGGAAGGAGGATACCGTCTTTGAGGCGTATATGCTGATCCCGGAAGATTATTTCGCCCAGCTGACCGCGATCGTTGAAAAGACGGATCTGGACCGGAACTACATGTTCAGCAGTTTTAACCATAAGTCCCTGTCCTACGACAACCATGACCTCGGTTTCTTCGGGATGGGAAACAAAGTGCCGGACTACAGCGAACCGGATTCGGAAGACATGCAGCTGACGCTGCATCTGGCGTACGAAAGCGGACACAGGATCAACATCGATACAAGGAAAGCAAGCGAGATCGAAGGGATGAGACCTATCATCGACGCGCTGATCGCTTATCACGACTCGCTCTTTGAATAAAAACTGCGAGATCAGAACGGACTGGAAGAAAACATGAAACCGATCGTAGGCGTGATGCCGCTGTGGGATGAGTACAAGGACAGTATCTGGATGCTGCCCGGATATTTTGACGGGATCAGTCAGGCTGGCGGGATTCCGCTGATGTTTCCTTTCTCGGACGATGAGCAGGAACTGGATCAGCTTATGGGCCTGTGTGACGGAATACTGCTGACGGGAGGTCACGACGTGTCCCCGGAACTGTACGGGGAGACACCGATGGAAGGACTGGTGGTCACCTGCCCGAAACGGGACAGCATGGAGAGTGCCGTTCTGCGGAAAGCCGTCGAAAGGGACATGCCCGTCCTCGGGATCTGCCGCGGACTGCAGTTCATCAACGTTTTTTTCGGAGGATCTCTCTATCAGGACATCCCGACGCAGTTACCGTCGGAGACGGAGCATCATCAGGCGGCGCCATATGACCGGCCGTCGCATGAGGTGACCGTCGTGGAAGGGTCGCCTCTCCACCGGTGTCTCGGCAGGGACAGTCTGTATGTGAACAGCTGCCACCATCAGGGGATTAAGGAGCTCGCACCGGGGCTGGAGACGATGGCTTTCGCGCCGGACGGCCTCGCAGAGGCGGTCTGCATGCCGGGAAAGAGATTCCTGTGGGCCGTACAATGGCATCCCGAGTTTTCGTACAGGACTGACGAAAACAGCAGAGCGGTCTTCCGTGACTTTGTGGATTCCATGCTTTGAGAACGCATTCAACGGAAGAGAACGGACAGGAAAACAAACAGCAGGGAGACAGCCGAATCCGAAAAAACGGACGCTGCGGCGGTCTCCCTCTTCTTTACTTCACAGCATGCGGATGATAAAATAAAGATAACTGTGAAAACAGCAAATAATGATTATGTAATATTTTTTATGGGAGGATCCTATGGCAAGAAACAAAAAGACCATGGACGGCAACAATGCTGCGGCGTATGTGTCTTATGCATACACCGAAGTGGCTGGAATTTATCCGATCACTCCATCCAGCCCGATGGCTGACTATGTTGATCAGTGGTCAGCAGCGGGACAGAAAAACATCTTCGGCACTACTGTAAAGGTCGCTGAGATGCAGTCGGAAGCCGGCGCTGCCGGTACAGTCCACGGATCTCTCGCAGCTGGTGCTCTCACGACGACGTACACTGCGTCACAGGGCCTGCTGCTCATGATCCCGAACATGTTCAAAATCGCCGGAGAACTGCTCCCCGCAGTTTTCCATGTCTCAGCCCGCGCAGTCGCATCTCATGCTCTGAATATTTTCGGCGACCACTCAGACGTGATGGCCTGCCGTCAGACCGGTTTTGCGATGCTTGCGGAGACCAATCCTCAGGAGGTCATGGACCTGTCTCCTGTAGCGCATCTCGCAGCTATTAAGAGCCGTGTTCCTTTCCTCAACTTCTTCGACGGATTCCGTACATCCCACGAGCTTCAGAACATTGAAGTCTGGGATTATGAGGATCTCAAGGAGATGTGCGACATGGATGCAGTTGCTGCATTCCGCAAGCGCGCACTCAACCCCGAACGCCCGGTCATGCGTGGTTCTCACGAGAATGATGATATTTTCTTCCAGCACCGTGAAGCCATCAATGCTTTCTATGATGCAGTTCCTGCTGTCGTGGAAGAGTATATGGGCAAGATCAATGCCAAGCTCGGCACGGATTACCGTCTGTTCAATTACTACGGCGCACCGGACGCTGAGCGCGTTATCATCGCCATGGGATCGATCAACGACGTGGCAGAAGAAGTCATCGATTATCTCACCGCAAAGGGTGAGAAAGTCGGCCTCGTAAAAGTGCGCCTCTATCGTCCTTTCTCTGCCGAGAAACTCGTTGAAGCTATCCCTGCAACAGTCAGGAAGATCGCTGTTCTTGACCGCACAAAGGAACCCGGCGCTCTTGGCGAGCCTCTTTACATGGATGTTGTCACCGCTCTCGCCGCTCAGGGCAGAAAGGTCGATACAGTCATCGGAGGACGCTACGGACTCGGTTCCAAGGATACTCCTCCTTCAAGCATATTCGCAGTATTTGACGAACTTGCAAAAGATGAGCCCAAGCCCCACTTCACGATCGGCATCAATGACGACCTCACGTATCTGTCACTGGAAGAGAAACCGGCTCCCAATACAGCAGCGGAAGGCACGATCGAGTGCAAGTTCTGGGGTCTTGGCGGCGACGGAACAGTCGGCGCAAACAAGAACTCCATCAAGATCATCGGCGACTACACCGACAAGTACGTACAGGCATACTTCCAGTATGACTCCAAGAAGACAGGCGGCGTGACGATCTCCCACCTGCGCTTCGGCGATCATCCTATCAAGAGCCCTTACTACATCAATAAGGCGGACTTCGTAGCTTGTCACAACCCGTCCTACGTGACCAGAGGATACAAGATGGTCAACGACGTAAAGCCGGGCGGTGTTTTCCTGATCAACTGCCAGTGGAGCCCTGAGGAGCTTGGCGAGCATCTCAATGCCGAAACAAAACGCTACATCGCCAGAAACAATGTTCAGCTTTATACCATCAATGCTATCGATATCGCCGCTTCCATCGGAATGGGCAAACGCACCAACACGACACTTCAGTCCGCGTTCTTCGCGCTTGCCAACGTAATGCCCATCGAAGAAGCTGTCGCTCACATGAAGGAAGCAGCTCTCAAGAGCTATCTGCGTCACGGACAGGATGTCGTTGACATGAACTACAAGGCCATCGATGCCGGCGTCACTGCATTTGTGAAGATCGACGTCCCCGCAGAGTGGGCCGATGCAGTCGACGAGACCAAACCCGCAGTGCTTGAAGGCCCGGAGAAGCTCGTCAAGATGGTCGATACCATTCTTAAACCTGTCGGACTCATGGACGGCTATTCAGTTCCTGTATCCGCTTTCGACGAATATGTCGACGGTACATTCGAGCTCGGCGCGTCCGCATATGAGAAACGCGGTGTCGCAGTCAACGTCCCGGAGTGGAACGCTCAGACCTGCGCACAATGCAACCAGTGCGCATTTGTCTGCCCGCACGCAACCATCCGTCCTTTCGCCATGACCGAAGAGGAAGCTGCGGCGGCTCCTTCCAACACCAAGTTCGGTACGAGGCCGATCTTTAAGACGGGTTACAAATACACTCTGGCTATCTCGCCTCTTGACTGTATGGGATGCGGCGTCTGTGTCGGCGTCTGCCCCACCAAGTCCCTCAAGATGGTCGACAGAGCGAGCCAGGAAGATCAGCAGGCGGTATTTGATTACTGCGTAGCCAATGTCGAAGAGAAGAAGGACATCAGTCCGATGCTGAATGTCATCACCAGCCAGTACAAGAAGCCTCTGCTTGAGTTCTCAGGCTCCTGCGCAGGCTGCGCTGAGACTTCTTACGCAAGACTCGTAACGCAGCTCTTCGGAGATCGTATGTACATCTCCAACGCGACCGGATGCTCTTCCATCTGGGGCGGCCCGGCTGCAACGTCTCCTTACACCAAGACCAAAGAAGGGAAGGGACCTGCTTGGGCCAACTCCCTCTTTGAGGACAACGCTGAGCACGGCTTCGGAATGATGCTCGGTCAGAACGCGCTCAGGAATGCGATGAAGGATAGGCTGGAAGCTCTTGCTGCCAAGGAAGACGCCTCTGAGTCCTTCAAGAACGCTGTCGGTGCATACCTCGATACATACGATGATGGTGACAAGAACAGCGAAGCCACCGATGCTCTTGTAGCAGAGCTCGAGAAGCTTGACTGCGATGACAGCAGGTCCATCCTCGAGAACAAGGAATATCTGTCCAAGAAGTCCGTCTGGATCTTCGGCGGTGACGGATGGGCCTATGATATCGGATTCGGCGGTCTGGATCACGTCCTGGCTTCCGGAGAAGACGTCAACGTCATGGTCTTCGATACAGAGGTCTATTCCAATACCGGCGGACAGGCCTCCAAGGCATCCCAGATCGGTCAGGTGGCACAGTTTGCATCTGCCGGCAAAGCGATCGCAAAGAAGAGCCTTGCCGATATTGCAATGTCCTACGGTTACATCTATGTTGCTCAGGTCGCAATGGGCGCCGATATGAACCAGACCCTGAAGGCGCTGAAAGAGGCTGAGTCCTATCACGGACCGTCCCTCGTTATCGGTTATGCACCGTGCGAGATGCACAACATTAAAGGCGGCATGGTGAACTGCCAGGCCGAAATGAAGAAGGCAGTCGAAGCCGGATACTGGAACACATTCAGATACGATCCTCGGCTCAAGGCACAAGGAAAGAATCCGTTCCAGCTCGACAGCAAAGCTCCTACAGGCAGCTATCGTGACTTCATCATGGGTGAGGCTCGTTACTCATCCCTGACACGTTCCTTCAAGGAACGCGCAGAGACCCTGTTCGAGAAGGCTGAAGAGAACGCGAAGAACCGTTACGACGCTCTCGCGGCCCGCGCCGGCAAATAATCCGCACAATGAATCTTCAGTGCCCGGGAGAGATCCCGGGCACTGTCACACTAACAACTGTCTAATGGAGAAAAAAACTCTGGCGTTCATCGCGCTGCTGCTGACGGTGCTGTGCGTTTCCGTGATCCTCACAATGGGGAAAACATGCACGGTGAGTGTTCCGATGCCGACTGGGACCAGTCTCGAAGATCTGACGATCGGTCTCGATCCCGATACGGGGATCGTCCGCATAGAGGAAACGCTTCTGCAGAACGGCGTCCTGACGTGCCGGATCAGAGCAGGTTCCCGGGGGAAAGCCATTCTGGAGATCAGAGGTCCCGATCACTATAACGCGCTGATGTTCTATGTCCATCCGACAGGGATCGTCACGGCGGAGAGCTATATCGGCCGCTGCGACGGCAGCTGGATCCTTCCTGGCTGTATCGCTGCGTATATCGCCGTGCTGCTGTGCAGCGTGGTCATGCACTACAGGAAAGACGTCCGGTATTCCCTGTATCAGTACCGGAATATCCGGAATATGGGATGGATCATACTGCTTTCCGTGATGCTGCTGGGACAGTTCCCGTTTCTGACGTCCAAAAGCGGGCTGATGGAATCCCTTGAGATGTCCCTGAGCGCGCTGAAGTCGACAGCGATGTATTCGCTTCCTGTTGCGTTTTTCCTTTCTGTCCTGGTCACGGTGAGCAATGTCAAGCTGATGCGGAGAGAAGGCCGGACATGGCGCAATCTGCTCGGCTTCTTCCTGGGACTGGCGCTGCTGGTCGGGACGCTGTTTCCGGTCTTCCTGGGCGAATTCCTGCAGCATGGGGCGTTTGTCAATATCATCGACGTGCATAATGAAAAAGGAGCGGGCCGGTTTATCGAAATGGCTGTGACGGGTTCCATCCTTACCGTCGTTTCCTATCTGGAATGCATCCTGGTTGGCACGGTGATCCTCGGGATCAAAGCGGCGAGAGGAACGCCGGATCCCGACCGGGATTACATGATGATCCTGGGATGTCAGATCCGCGATGACGGTACCCTTACGCCGTTGCTGAAGGGCAGGGCGGACCGTGCGCTGGATTTTGCGCGGATGCAGCGCGAAAAGACAGGCAGAGACCTGATCTTCGTTCCGTCCGGCGGAAAAGGGGACGACGAGGTGATCGCCGAAGGACAGGCGATCCGCAATTATCTGATCAGCCGGGGGATACCGGAAGAACGTATCCTCACGGAGGACCGTTCGGTGAATACCCTTGAGAATATGAAGTATTCCCTGCAGCTGATCAGGGAGCATTCCGGACAGGAAAAGCCGAAGATCGGATTTTCCACCACAAACTACCACGTTTTCCGGGCAGGAATCCTCGCCGAGGAACAGGGACTTCACGCTCAGGGTATCGGCAGTCCTACGAAGAGCTATTTCTGGCTCAACGCGTTCATCCGGGAGTTCATAGCCACGATGTACGCGGAGCGGAAGAGACATTTTCTGGCGGTCCTGGTCCTGCTGCTGATCCTGCTGGGCATGGTCGGGCTGATGTTCTGGGGGATCAGAATCTGAACGATACTGAAGGAGTGAGCAATGGAAAAGATCACGATGAATCAGGAACTGGTGCTGACGCTGCCTGACGGTTTCCGGGTAAAGAGCGAGGAAGAAGTCAAAGCGATGAATATGATCGGCGGGGGCTCCGCTGTCTGTGCCGAGGATCCGGACCGTCACGTACTGATCTCCCTCGGGTGGAAGACGGTCGGAGCGCTTGCGGCGCTGCTGCTCAGCAGCGCTTCCGTTGCGAAGACATCGGAAGCGCAGATCGCCCGGTCCATGAAACCGTACGGATACCGGAGAGTCGGATTCGGCAAGCGCAGTATCGGCGGGAAAGAAGCGGATAATATCAGTTTCACGTACACTGCCAAAGCGACAGCCATGGAGGGAGAAACCTGCGTGCTGAAAAAGGACAGGACACTGTATTTTCTCCACTTCTACGGATGGGAAGAGAACAAGGCGGAAGACCTTCCGATGTGGGAAAGTATCGTGGCTTCCGCTGAATGGAAATGAAGAATAACAGCGGACAGGAAACGCGCGCAGGCACAGGCCTGCGCGCGTTCTGTTTCTTGAGGGAGACGGCTATCTTCAGGAAGATGTGATTGTGCTTGACCTTGAAGTCGGAGAAACCCCTGTATTTCTACCGTTGCTGCGGCGGTCAGTCGTCATCCTCGTCTTCGTCATCGTCGTCAACGTCGTCATGATCATCCTCGTCTTCGTCATCGTCGTCAATGTCATCGTGATCATCGTCGTCAGCGTCATCGTGATCATCGTCGTCAGCGTCATCGTGATCATCGTCGTCAGCGTCATCGTGATCATCGTCGTCAACGTCGTCAAGATCATCGTCATCAACGTCGTCAAGATCATCGTCATCAACGTCGTCGGGGTCATCGTCTTCATCGTCGTCAACGTCGTCAAGATCATCGTCATCAACGTCGTCGGGGTCATCGTCTTCATCATCGTTCAGGTCGTCCACCAGATCCTCCAGCGCTCCAGCGACGGGGGAATCATCGCCGTACATCTCGATGAAATCCTCAGGATCGACGCCCATGCCGCGGAGCAGTTGACAAAGTTCGTGGATGGACAGTCCGGAAAGGTAGTCGATGCTGAGGTCGGGATAGACCGCGGTGATCTTTTCCAGAAGCCATGCCCGTCCGACGCTGATGTCGAACTGTTCCGCCAACGTACGCAGATCCTCACCGCCCTGCACGTTCTGTGCGTAGACGGTTCCCGCGCCTACAGCAGTGTGAAGGCATTCCTCCACTGTTTCGGAGATCCGGGCGCTGAGGGATTCCGCCTTTTCCGTGCTTCTGCTCTCAACAGACAGCAGGACCTCATTTGCGGTCTCGTTCAGATAGCCCAGACGGAACATGGAACCGAGCAAAGCGTTTACCGCGACGTCGACATCGACCCCCTTCAGATCCATATCCGCCAAGATCGCTTCGCCGTCCGCGTTGTTCGGCAGTGCGCGCAGCACCTTGTCGCGCTGATCCAGCTGCAGTTCAAGGCTGGGGTTCACGTCGATGTAAACAGTGCTCTCTACCCGGCGGTTCAGCGCAAGAAGCGGAAGCAGCATCAGGATAAGGCATGCCGCAGCAAGGGCGACCGCGAGGATCGCGCGTCGGTTCCCCGTTTTCCGTGCGGGACTTGTGGTCGCCGCGGCGGGAAGAACGGTTTCCGACCCGGCACGGCTGACGTGCGCGTCCCATATCGCGTCTTCCAGATCCGGGACGATCTCCGTGACAGCGTTGGCCAGGGACGTCTCGATTTTACTGTTGTTCCAATTCATGTCGTTCCTCCAGCTGCCTGCGCAGTTTGGTCATGCTTCTGTGATATTTTGAGAGGACGGTCGGGAGGGGAAGACCCAACATAGCACCGATCTCCCTGTGTTTCAGCCCGCCAACCGCATGCAGCATCACGATCTCTCTCTCCTGTTCCGTCAGGACCTGCATGGCGGTTTCGAGAACGAGCCGGTCTTCGTGATCAGATACGGCGGAAGACCAGCTCGGCACCGCGTCCGCGGCGTCCGCGAGCGCGATGTGCCGCTTTTGTCCTCTGAGGTGTGTCATGCATTCATTCCGGCAGATCGCCAGGATCCATGCCATAGGTTTCCCCATGGGACGGTAGAGATGGGCGGAACGGCAGACTTTTACAAAGGTCTCCTGCATGACGTCTTCCGCGTCTTCACGGGATCGCAGCAAGGAGAGCGCATAGCCGTAGACGGCAGACGACGACTGTTCGTACAGTGTATGAAATGCCGCCCGGTCTCCTCCGGCGATACGGCTGAGCAGCGTTTCGTCGGTCAGGGAGGTTCTGTATTCGGTTTTTGCCGGATGTTTTTCCATGCGATCGTTTCCTGCTGATTGCATCTGCTGAGCGCTGCGAGCGGATACAGGAAAAAGAGGACAGCAGACGGGTGTTACCTGTATGTCCGTCATACGCGGAAAGAACAGGAGATCGACGTGTAGGACGTTTCGCCTTTCAGACGGATCCCGGAGATCTTCACTGTGTATTTACCGGAAGGCAGATCCTTCACGGCGATCTCCATTTCGTCCCTGTCCAGATCGGTGATCCTGCAGGAGTACGTCCTGCCGTTCTGATCCCTGATGACGGCCTTAGGCTCTTTATACTCGACACGGCCGTAGAACTCAAGTTCCAGTTCGCCGTCGTTCCGGTCGTATTTTGCTTTCCGTACGGCGAGTTCGCTGGCGGGTGTCCGGAAAGTACCGCTTACCGTTCCGTAGGCGGTCGTTCCTTTTTTTCTGATTCCGCTGATGGTATAGGTATACCTGGTGTTCGGCTTGAGACCTTTCACGTGAAACGACATCTCGTCGTCGTCCAGATCCGTGATGCGTACGGTGAGGGTCTTGCCGGAAGGGCTCTTCACGGTCACGGTAGCGTTTCTGTACTGGACTTTCGTCCTGAAATCGACCTCAACATGACCGCGACCCTCGTACTGAGCCGTCTGCACTTTCGGCGCAGCTGCCATGGCAGGCGCGCCCATACAGACGATGACGATCAGCATGAGGGTCAGCGCAATGATTCTTTTCATAACGGTTCTCTCCTTTGCTGTTGATCCGACTGACGGCTGGAAGCCGTCCCTTCTGTCTGTATAACGCACGGGAGGTCCGTTTTATTGCATCGGAGAGAAAAAATCCGGAAGATCAGCCCCAGAGGATCGCGAGCGCCGGAACGACCTGTTTCTTGCGGGAGACGACTTTCTTCAGGAAAACGTGATTGTCCTTGACCTTGAAATCGGAGAAAGCCTGAGCGATGATGTCCTCGTCGCCCAGGAACAGCAGCTCCGTGCCTTCCTTGAGGACGTCGGTGATCATAAGAAGGACCATGTCGTATTCCTTGTCGGACTTGAGCTTCGACATGACCTGCATGAATTCCTCCCGGCGCGCCAGCAGTGCGGCGGAGTCGGTGGTGGTGATCTGACTGATGGCGATCCTGTGGTCCGCGAGATGGAATTCCTTGAAGTCCGTTTTCAGCAGGGCTTCCGCGGATTTATCGGTCCCCTGACCGGCGGAGAACACTTCAGTTCCCAGCTGGTCCAGGTCGATGTCAGCGATGCGTGCGAGACGTTCCGCGATGCGGCGGTCCTGAGGCGTCGCAGTAGGAGATTTGAACATGACGGTGTCGCTGATGATGGCGGCTGCCATGAGTCCGGCAAGTTTCGCGCTTGGCATGAGCCCGTGTTCCTGATACATGGTGGCGACAATGGTCGTGGTGGAGCCCACGGGCTCATTGCGCATGAAACAGGGATAGCCTGTCTGCACGTCGCCCAGACGGTGGTGGTCGATGATGCCCACCAGTTCCGCCTGTTCCAGTCCGGGGACTGTCTGGCCCATCTCATTGTGGTCCACCAGCACGACGCGCTTTCGGTTGGGACGCAGCAGGTGATACCGCCCGAGGGTGCCCACCACGCGGTCGTTTTCGTCCAAAACGGGATAACTGCGGTACCTGCTCTGAAGGATGATCTCCCGGACGTCGTCCAGATAATCGTTCAGATGGAAGGAGACGATGTTCTCCGTTTCCGCGATCCGGCTGACCGGGATCGACTGGAACAGCATGCGCACGGCCCTGTACGTGTCGCAGGGCGTGGCGATGAGGCAGGTGGGAGAAGAAATGCCACGGTAGGTTTCAGGCAGATCGCTCTGACAGAGAATGACGCAATTCACTTCCATTTCCAGCGCTTTTTTCAGGACATCCTCCTGATCGCCGCAAAGGATGACGGAGTCCTTCTTGACGCCGCGCAGCGGATCCCCGGTGCGGGGAAGGGCGATGACGACTTCGCCGGATACATTCTCGAACACGTCTTCGTCACTGTTGATGATCCGGCCTTCCAGCGCGGCCAGAAGGTTGAACACCGGAACGTCTTTTACGTAGGGGTCGCGTATGGATTCCATGTCGCTTTCCGCAACGCTGCTGTTGGTGATCATGCCGAACAGCGTGCCGTCCTCGTTGGTAACAGGCGCTGCATGTGTGCCCTTGATATCCTGCAGGACTTCCCAGGCATGGCTGACAGGTACGCGTTTTCCGAGGAAGGGGGGCGTATCGTATTCAAGATCCTTGACCTGCGTACGTACATTGGAGATGCGGAGAGGCGGTTCGAAGCCGAACCGCTGCAGAAGGAAAGTGCTCTCGTCGTTCATGTGTCCGAGGCGGACCGGCACATAGCCGTTATCGCCCAGGGCGTTGCAAAGATTGGCGTACGCCATGGCGGAGACGATGGAATCGGTATCGGGGTTACGGTGACCGCAGACAAATGTCGTGTTCATGAGTACCTCGTGTTTTCCGGAGCCTTGGCCCGTGATATAGTTCATACTTCGATGATCTTTCCTGTTTCGTCCACCTTGTTCTTCTTTTCGGTGGCCCTGTTGGCGATGACGGTCTCACCGGGAGCGACGGAGTGGGTGAGCCAGACGTTGCCGCCGATGACGCAGCCGTCTCCGATATTGGTAGTGCCGCCAAGGATGGTGGCGCCGGCGTAGACGATGACGTCGTTGCCGATGTTGGGGTGACGCTTGATCCCCTTGACCAGAGAGCCGTCTTCGCCGACTTCAAAGCTCTTGGCACCCAAGGTGACGTGCTGGTACAGTTTGACGTGCTCCCCGATGACCGTCGTTTCGCCGATGACGACGCCGGTGCCGTGGTCGATGAAGAAGCGTCTGCCGATGGTAGCGCCGGGATGGATATCGATGCCCGTGACTCTGTGAGCGTACTCCGTCATCATACGGGGGATGAGCGGGATGCCCAGAAGATAGAATTCATGGGCGACCCGATACACCGTGATGGCCGTGAACGCCGGATAGGTCAGGGCAACTTCGTCCGTACTCTTTGCGGCGGGGTCTCCCTCATAGGCTGCCTGGATGTCCGAAAGCAGGACTTCCTTGATCGCCGGAAGCCGGCGCAGGATCGTACAGCAGTACTCCTCCGCCTGTTTCTCGGAGTCCGTTACGTAGGAAAGCGCGGCCAACAGATAGCGGGACACCGCGAAGGTGCCCTCGGATTCGGAGGAAGCCAGCTTGTCCAGACTGTAGTAGCGGGGAAACATTGCGGAAAAGAGAGAATGGATCAGGTTTTCCACACGTTCCCGAAGGCCGGTATACTGAGTGCTTTCCGATCTGCCAAGCGCGCTCAGGCTGCGCTGGATATCGGACAGTTCGTCATAATTCATGGTTATTTCCTCTGATTTGGATTCTGTAACAATTATAGTTTTTCAACGGGAAATCGGCAACATGGGACATTTGCCGAAAAAACGCGCAGACAGCGTGAAAAACGGGTACAATGAAAGCAGAATGACCGGGCATACGACAAAGGAAAGCGTCAGAGAATCAGGAGACACATCATGAAGAGTATCCGGGAGATCTATAAGATCGGAAGAGGACCGTCCAGTTCCCACACCATGGGCCCGGTCCGCGCTGCGGAAATGATGCAGGACCGCTATCCCCAGGCGGACGCCTACGAGGTGACGCTCTACGGCAGTCTGGCGAAAACAGGTAAGGGACACGGGACCGACCGTGCGCTGATCAAATGCTTCCGCCCGAAACCTTGCGAGGTGCGGTTCGACCGGGACACGCAGGAACTGGCCCATGAGAACACACTGGAGCTGCGGGCTCTGAAGGACGGGGAGGAGATCGGATTCCTCCGGGTCCTGTCCGTGGGCGGCGGAGATATCGTGGTGGAAGGGCAGCCGGTCCAGCATCGGGAAGAAATCTATCCCGAGAATACCTTCGATGAGATCCATGCTGTGTGCGTGGAAAAAGGGTGGACGCTGGCGGACTATGTGTATGCCCACGAACCGGACCTGAACGAGCACCTGAAAGACGTCTGGTACGTCATGCAGGAAGCAATAAAGCGGGGCATCGGGAAGACAGGCATCCTGCCCGGCGGTCTGAAGGTGGAACGGCGCGCCAACGCTCTTTACACCGGCGTCTACGACAAGGAGGATGAGGCGACCCATGAGAACCGTATGGTGTGCGCCTACGCTTTTGCGGTCAGCGAGATGAACGCCGCCAACGGCATGATCGTCACTGCGCCGACATGCGGCGCATGCGGTGTCGTTCCCGCGGTGCTGCTGTATTCCAAAGAGAAATACGGCTATACGGACGAGGAGATCTGGAAAGCCCTCGCGGTGGGCGGACTCATCGGGAATCTGGTGAAGCGCAACGCTTCCATCAGCGGCGCGGAATGCGGATGCCAGGCGGAGATCGGTACGGCATGCTCCATGGCTGCCGCGGCGCTGGGACAGCTGTACGGCATGCGCACGGAACAGATCGAATACGCCGCGGAAGTCGCGCTGGAGCATCACCTGGGCCTCACCTGCGATCCCATCGGAGGACTGGTGCAGATCCCCTGCATCGAGCGCAATGCGGTGGCGGCCATGAGAGCGATCAACGCCGTCTCCCTGGCGCGGTTTCTGTCCGGCAGCAGGAAGATCAGCTTTGATCTGGTGGTCTCCACCATGTACGAGACCGGCAAACATATCCATATCGGCTATCGGGAGACCTCGGAAGGGGGACTCGCAAAGCTTTATCCGCTCTCGAAATAACGAATAACAAACAAAAACAGCTGAAGTTTCGGAAAACTTCAGCTGTTTGCATATAAGAATCATTTCTGGCGCAGGATCCGCTTCGCCAGGTCTTCGCTGGGTTTCAGAAAAAAGTGACTGATGAGCATGTTGAGGATCAGTAAGGGGAAATAGGGTTTGAACAGCATGCGCAGAGCGGTGATCACGCTGCGGTCGCCGCCCGGAGCAATGAACACGAAGTATACTTTCGCTGCGGCACCGAACCAAAACTCAAAAAGCGCCGCATAAAAGAACAGGAAGATCCAGTGCCGCTTCTTCCCTTCCGGCAGGTCCGGGAAAAGCGTATCCGTCAGAAGGTTGGCATGTTTCTCGCAGGGAATAAGGAATGTGACCGCGATGCCGATGAGATAGGAGGGGATAAAATCCCCGGCCTTAAACGCGGCTTTCCAGGAACCGAGAAGGATCTGGTCCGCCAAAGGATCCTCAAGGAGGGTATACCACAGGCAGGCGATCAGATTGAACAGGATGTACAGTTTCTTCTTGTCACTCATTCTGTTTCCGACTCCGGATCGGATGTTTCTTCTTCGGCTTCCGCCGTTTCCGGAACCGGTTCTCCGATCCCGCTCCGGATCAGCGAAACCAAAGCCTGTGCGGCGTCTTCCTCATCCGGCCCTTCGGTTTCCAGTTCCACCGTGCACCCCGGACCGATGCCCAGCGAAAGAACTGCCATCACGTTTTTGGCATTCACGGCCGCTTCTTCTGGAAGGTCCAGATTCCGTATGCGGACATGGGAAAGGAAACGCTTCGCTTCGCGGACGAATTCCGCTGCAGGGCGGGCGTGAAGACCGGACGGATTGAGGATCAAAGCCTGTGCACGAACCATAAAAAACGCTCCTTTCTGGGCCGGAATGATAACAGAATCATTATACCTTCAGTAGAATCAGGTCCGCCACTTTTGTAAAGGAATTGTTGCAACTTTCGGCCATTTCGCACAAAATGAGGGTGAACTCTTTGTGGAGGAAAGCATGGGAAACTACACATATATGCTCCGGTGCGCCGACGGCAGTCTGTACTGCGGATGGACGACGGATCCCGTCAGGAGACTGGACGCCCACAACAGCGGAAAAGGAGCGAAATACACGCGGGCGAAAGGGCCCGCGGAACTGGTCTATCTTGAGGAGCATGAGACCCGGTCCGAAGCGATGAAGAGGGAAGCGGCCCTCAAGAAGCTTTCCCACGCGGAAAAGGAAGCGCTGGTGCTCAACTGCCGGTGCTTTCCGGAGGAATGATGAAGGAGAAGAAAGACAAGACGATCCTGCAGGCGGCGCGGTGGCGCCTCCTGCTGAGCCTGTTCAGCGCCGCGGTCATCGCAGCGCATCTTCTCACGCGTGGCGATCATGCCCTGAATGCCTGGCTGTCGGAACACATGGTGCGGCCGGCGCATAAAGCCATGTGTACGGCGGCGTCCCGGATCCCGTTTTCTCTGGCGGAAGTGCTGGTCGGGATCTTCGCTGCCGGACTTATCATCTATATCATCGCCGCGTTGATCGGCATTCTGAGAGGAGACCGGAAGATCCGGCGGATCGTTCTCATGATCCTGTCGCTGCTGTGCGTCGGCCTCACGGTTTACGCGGCGTTTTGTGTGCTGTGGGGGATCTACTATTACGGGGAGGATTTTGCGGGGCAGAGCGGACTGGACGACAGCCCTGTCGCGGTGGAGGATCTGAGGGCGGTCACCATCTACTTCGCGGAACTCTGCAACCGGTACGCGGATCAGGTGCCACGGGACGCGGACGGCGTCTGCGCCATGGACCGGGAAGCGGTCTTAGCCCGGTCGGACGAGGTCTATGCGGAGGCGGAACGGCTGTTCCCGTGTCTGGAAGGACCGGACGTCCGGGCGAAGGGCGTGCATTTTTCCATCGTTATGAGTTACATCGATTTCACAGGTTTCTTTTTTCCCTTCACGGCGGAGGCGAACGTCAACACGGATTTTCCCACCAGCCTGTTCCCGTCCACCGTCGCTCATGAGCTTGCGCACCAGCGTGGCGTGGCGAAGGAACAGGAGGCGAACTTCTGCGCGGTGCTCTCCAGCTTGACGTACGGGGATCCGGAATACTGTTATTCCGCAGCGATGCTGGCATACATCCATGTGGGGAATGCGCTGTACAAGGTGGACCGCACGGCATGGAACGCGGTCTACTCGTCGCTGTCGGAACCGGTGCGGAAGGATTTTGCGGCGAACAGCGATTACTGGGACCGGTTCGAGACCAAGGTCCGGGAAGTCTACAACAACGTGTATGAGAACTTCCTGTACAGTTTTGATCAGGATCTGGGACTGCGCAGCTACGGCGCCTGCGTGGATCTGCTGGTACACTACTACATCAATGATGCCCGGACGATGCTTGCCGCGCGCTGAAAGACGGAAGGTCAGGCCAAATGCCTGACCTTCCGCTTTTTCATCCGCGGTATCGGGGAAAAAGTATGATATAGTGAAAATGTAAAGCATAGAAAATGAGAAGAATATTCCGACCGGTCACCGTCTGCCGGCATTCGGCAGCGGATCCGTACAAACTGATCGCTGAGGAGGCGTGAAATGAAACACCGGATCAAAGTGATGAGTCTGTTTCTTGTCCTTGTGCTGGTCATCACCCAGCTTCCCGTCATGGAGCATCAGGTCCATGCGGATAATAAGATCATATACGTCACTGCCATGTCCTATCCCGCCTACGGCGGAGAAGTCTCTTCCCAGTCCGACCCGGAATGGAAGGACATGGTCTATGAATGGGCGAACCCCGGCCCGGAGGGAACGCTGACCCGCTTCCTCCACGCGCGGCCCGCGGAGGGGTACAAGTTCGTCGAGTGGCGGAAGAACGGCAACTTTGCCGGCCGCAACAACGGCCTGCAGATCGTGATCAGGGAGGAAAATGAGGGGGATCTGTATACGGCGGTCTTTGCCAAAGAAGAGTACAGCGCCGTCCTCACTCCGGCCTATTTCGGCATGTCCAACACCGGGCGGACATTCAGCACGACCAGCGAACGCCGGGTCATCTATCTCACCAACACCGGAACGGAGACCCTGATCTTCGATTCCATGCAGCCGACGCTCAGCGGAACGAACGCGGACTGCTTTTCGATCCGGGGCGTGACCGTCGGCGCAGTGCCTGCGGGAAGGACCGCGGCGATCGGAACCATCGTGCCCAATGACGATCTGCCGGCAGGCACCTATAAGGCGACGATCAATTACCAGGATCACGACGGAAAGATCAGTGTGAGCTCCGAAGTATCCTATCTGGTGACCGGCAACACGACGCCCCGGTATCTCGTCAATCTGGTGTCCGACGGAGGCGGCACCGCTTCCATGTATCCAGCGTCCGGTCCCACCGGCACCACAGTGCAGTTGACCGTGACCCCGGACGTAGGGTACGAGTTCAGCGGCTGGGAGGTCTATTACGGAGGCGTCACGGTGAACAACAACCAGTTCACCATCGGCAACAAAGACGTCAAGCTTTGTGCCCATTTCGACGAGCGGTCATCGACACGGCACGCCGTCACCTTCAACACCATGGGCGGATGCTATGTGCCGCAGCAGATCGTCTGGTTCGCCGATAAGGCTGAAGAACCCGCGCCTGCGAGGAAGCCCAACGTCAACTTCGCGGGCTGGTATACGGGTCCGGATTATACGGATCTCTTTGATTTCGACTCGCTCATCACGGCGGATACTACGGTGTACGCGCGTTATGAAAGCCGGATCTACGGCTACGCCTACGACAGAACGAGCGGTTCCTACCGTACCGGCGGAACGATCCAGTACCGCTGGTACGATCCGGCGACCTCCTTCTATGAGGTCCTCTACTCCGATTCGCATCTTACGTTGTACGCGGAACCGGATTACGGATACCGTTTCGTGGAATGGCGGGAAGGCAACGGACTGGATCTGGATTATGAAGACTGCGTGTCCATGGACACCGATCCGGAATACATCCTGTATCCCACGGAGCATACGACGGTGTACGCCGTCTTCGAGGAGATCCCGCCGACCTATATCATGCAGGTCAATTTCACTGCGGACAAGCCAGTTCTGGGGAAAACGCCGGATCCCACCGTCTCGGTCACCACGGTCCCGGCGGGCGGGGTTGACGCGGTCGAGTACCCCGCGATCTGGGGAGAGGCGACAAAGGCGGATCTTTCGGATGCCGACTTTATGTCCACGGAGACCTTCGAGGAGGGGAAATACTATATCCTTGCCTGGCCCAGCGAAATTATGTACGGCACCGCGTTCACTCCGAACTGGTACCTCGATCCGGAGTGTACGGCAACGTTCAACGGTGAAGAGATCGATTTCTGGGGTACTTATCTCAAGGTCTTCGATCCCATGACCGTTCCCACGACGCTGGACGTGGAGGCCTCCAATACCGCGAACGGGATCAAACTGACCTGGAACGGATTGCCCCAGGCGGCAAGCTACGACGTTTACGCCGTAAAGGGAAGCAACGAGACGCTGCTCAAGAACACGGCGGACACGTCGTACACGGACGGCAGGAATCTGAAGATGGGCACGACGTACAAGTATCATGTCGTCGCGAAGAAGAGCAACGGGAAGAAACTGAAGGAAGAGACAGTCTCGCTGAAGTTCAACCCGTTCGCAGACGTCTCCCTGTCCGATCCTTCCGCCGATTACATCGCCTGGGCGTACAACAACGCTGTGGTCAAGGGCTCGGTAGAATCCGACGGATACAGATACTTCAATCCGAACGGGTCCACGACCCGGATGAACTTCGTGATGATCCTGTGGAAGATGCATGGCAAACCGGTCGTTTCGGGATCGAATCCCTTTACCGACGTATCCGGCACGACTTCCGTCAATGCGGTAAAGTGGGCGGTGCAGAAGGGGATCGTCAAGGGGACCAGCGCGACGACGTTCTCGCCGGAAGATCCGCTGTCCAGAATGAACATCATCATGATCCTGTGGAAGTTGGCGGGAAGCCCGAAAGCTTCGACCACGACGGATTTCGTGGATCTTAGCGGTTCCAAGGCGATTAAGGCGGTGAACTGGGCGGTGAAGAAAGGCATCATCACCGGCGTGGACGCGACGCACTTCGACCCGGACGGCAACTGCAGCAGAGCGCTGCTGGTAGAAGTGCTGTACAAATACAACCAGAATTACCCGCTTATCTAGCAATCACAGAGAAACCTCCGTGCGGCGATGAACCGGACGGAGGTTTCTTCTTTCCGCTTTCCGGAAAGAGCACGGATGATTTTTTCAGTGATTCCGTACCGCAGGTGCCTGAATATTGTAAAATAGAGAAAATGAACCGATCGGATGGATCGACCCGGAGTCCGGATTTATAAAAAGGAGAAACGCTTATGAAACGATTTGTAAAGATCATGTGCGCGGTGATGCTGCTGGTCGCGATGATCCCTGGAATGGGATTCAGCACGTATGCAGCGGAAAAACAGCAGGCTGACGGCGACACGGTGCCGAATTCCGTGCCTATTCAGAGAGTGACGATCACGGTCGACGCACCTGTAGCCGGAGCGAAGCCGGATACATTGATCACCGTGGTCACGGAGCCGGAAGGTTGTTTTAGTCAGAGCGAGTTTTCGGTTTCCTGGCTCGAAGCGACGAAAACAGACCTTTCAGATAAAAAATGGATGAATTCGCCGGTCTTTGAACCGGGGAAGATCTATATCCTTGACTGGCCTCATAATCCAGCTCTGGCCGATACCTATACAAGCGAATACCATATCTACGCGGCAACGCCGCTGACCATTAACGGAAATACCGGCAGATGGAATTCCGATCATCTGTACGTCTTCGACCGGCTTCCCGCCGATATCGCGGAGATCCGCATGAGCATCGACGAACCGGTGGCGGGACATCTTCCGGACACCACCCTGTCGGTCGAGACGGTACCCGCGGAAGGGTTGGCGCACGAGTTCGCCGTCAGCTGGGGGCAGGTAAAAGACAACGATCCTTCGTTTATCGTTCCCATGACGACGGAAAAGTTCCAGCAGGGGGAGACCTACGTACTCAACTGGCCGATGGATCCCAATATCGTCGACACGGTTCAGGACGGCTTCTCCCTTACCGGCAGTGAGAAGGTCTATTTGAACGGAAACGAGGTCGAAAAGGCCGACGATTTCATCGCATTCTTCGGGCCGCTTGCCAAAGCGGGAATCAATGTCACCGTGGACGGTTCCGGCGGCAAGGCGAAATACCGCGAGATGGGGGTCGCCTGGAACGATACGGCGACGCTGAAAGTGTCGGTCGAGGACAGCGCGGGATCCAACAAGTATCAGTGGTACACCGTTGAGTACGGCGATTACAGCTGGGATTCCGCCGCGGAAGAATTCACGTATGCGAAGAAAACGGCGATCTCCGGTGCGACGAAATCCTCCTATACGACGCCCGTGATCAAAGACGCGGATCCGCACGGCTATGCGTGCATCGTGACGGACAGTAGCGGCAAGAGTTCCAGCGCTCTCTTCTTTGTCACCGGCTGGTACGATCTGGACGACACCCCGAGAATGGTTACCAGCGGTCCGCAGGGAGTTGACCTGAGGACTATAATCGGCGTTACATTCCCGAAGGGCGTTTTCGCATACGTTGATGAAGGACCGGATTACGGAAACTCGTATTTTCCGGGGAACTATAAGTTCTCGGAAAAATTCAAGATCTACCGCAAGGAAAGCGGCGGCAAATGGGCTGCGCTGAAAACATATACTGTGAGTCTGGCTGATCAGGGTGGGGACCCCTATTTCGATTACACGGACAGCACCGCGAAGATGGGCACGACTTACGCGTACCGGTTCAAGGCGGACCTGAACGGCGTATGGTCGCCGTACTCGAAAACACTGTCCGTCACGTTCAATCCCTTCGTTGACGTTTCTCTGGACGAGGAACGGGCGCAGTACATCGCCTGGGCGTACAACAACGACGTGGTCAAGGGATCGCTTGAATCCGACGGGCACCGCTTTTTCCATCCGGACGATCCCTGCACCCGCATGAACTTCGTCATGATCCTCTGGAAGATGCATGGCAAGCCTACCGTGAAAGGCTCCAACCCCTTCAAGGACGTGTCCGGCACCACCTCCGTCAACGCAGTGAAATGGGCGGTCAAGAAGGGACTCGTCACCGGAACCAGCGCGACGACCTTCTCCCCGGACGACAACCTGTCGAGGATCAACATCATCATGATCCTGTACAAGCTGGCGGGCAGTCCGAAAGCCAGCACCACGTCCAAGTACGAGGACATCAGCGGTTCCAAGACCACCAAGGCGGTGAACTGGGCGGTCAAGAAGGGCATCATCGCCCCGCTCGATCCGACCCACTTCGGACCGAACGACAACTGCAACCGCGCGCTGCTCGTCGAGGTCCTGTGCAAGTACAACGACATCTATAAGATCCTCGCCTGATCTCCCGGCGCGGACCGGAAAAGAACCTCGGAAAAAACAATAAACCGCGCCCTTTCCCGGAATAAGGAAAAGGGCGCGGTCCTTTCTGCTACCGGGAACGGGGATTTCTGCATACCGTTTCGCGCTGTGATGTGATAAAATGTTGGAAATACAACAACGAACGATCTGTGCCGGAGGTGAAAAAATGAACAAGGTGCTGAGACTGCTGAGCGAGGACGCGAGACTCTCTCTGGAAGAACTGGCCGCCATGACCGGACTCTCCGAGGAGGAGGTCGCTGCGGAAATGACGCGGATGGAAGAGGACGGAACGATCCTCGGATACCGGGCGGTCGTGGACTGGGACAAAGCGGAGAGCGATCTGGTGGAAAGCTATATCGACCTGAAGATCGCGCCGAAGAAGAACTTCGGATACGACGAGTTCGCGGAGATGGTCGCACAGATGCCGGAAGTCAAGAGCTGCTGCCTCATGAGCGGCGGGAGCGACATCTCGCTGGTGGTGCAGGGGAAGGACTTCAAGGAGATCGCGCTGTTCGTGGGACGCCGTCTCGCGACGATGGAATCCGTCATCTCCACATCCACGCGGTTCGTGCTCAAGACCTACAAAAAACAGGGAAAGATCCTTTCCGGTATTCAGAAGGATGAAAGGGAGACGATGTTCTGATGGATTACGAACGGTTAATGTCCAATGAGATCCAGAATATCCCAGTCTCCGGTATCCGGCGCTTTTTCAGCATTGCGGAGGAACTGGATAATGTAGTCTCACTTGGCGTGGGAGAACCGGATTTCGCGACGCCCTGGATCGTGCGGCGCGCCGGTATCGAGAGTCTGGAGCGCGGCAAGACCTGGTATTCCGCCAATGCGGGACTAAGAGAACTGCGTGTGCAGATCAGCGGATATCTCAAACGCCGGTTCGACCTGGAATACGATCCCGACACGGAGATGTTCGTGTCGGTGGGCGGCTCCGAGGCGATCGACATGTGCATGCGGGCGATTCTGAACCCCGGGGATGAAGTTCTGCTTCCTACGCCGAGTTTCGTCTGCTATGACCCTATCGCGAAGATGTGCGGTGCGAAAGTGACCTGTATCGAACTGCGGGAGGAGGATGAGTTCCGGCTCACCGCGGATCAGCTCAGGGCAGCGATCTCGGAAAAGACCAAGCTTCTTGTCCTGCCGTTTCCCAATAATCCTACCGGCGCTATCATGGACCGGTCGGACCTGGAAGCTATTGCGGAGGTCCTGAAGGGAACGGATATCCTGGTACTGTCGGACGAGATCTACGCCGAACTGACCTTTGGCGGCGTGCGCCATTGCGCCCCGGCGTCCCTGAGCAAAGACATGTGGGACCGGACTATCACGGTCAACGGATTTTCCAAGGCGTTTGCCATGACCGGATGGCGCCTTGGCTATGCCTGCGGGCCGGCGCCTGTCATCACCCAGATGCTGAAGGTGCACCAGTATGCCATCATGTGCGCACCTACCACCGCGCAGTACGCGGGAATCGTGGCGGTGCGCGACTGCGACGATATCGTGGAGGAAATGGTGGAGGAGTATGACAGCCGCAGACGGTATCTGGTGCGGGAATTCAACCGCATTGGATTGCACTGTTTCGAGCCAAAAGGGGCGTTTTATGTTTTCCCCAGCATCCAGTCCACCGGCCTGTCTGCAGAGGATTTCTGCGAACAGCTGGTCTACTCTAAGAGGATCGCCGTCGTTCCCGGATCCGCTTTCGGACCTGGCGGAGAGGGCCATGTGCGTGTCTCGTACAGTTACTCCCTGAATCACCTGAAAAAAGCGATCGCCGGCATCGAAGCCTTCCTCAAGGAGCGTCAATGAGAGAACGGCAGTACAGAGCAAACGCAAAACTGAACCTGTCGGTGGACGTGACGGGAAAACGCGAGGACGGTTATCACTCAGTGGACCTGGTGAACGTCTCCGTCTCCCTGAGCGATACGCTTACGTTTACCGCAACGCCTGGGGCGCCCTTTGCCGTTTCTTCAAACAGCAGATTTCTGCCCACCGGCGAAAAGAATCTGGTGTGGAAAGCTGCGGCAGCGCTGGCGGAGCGTGTAGGAACAGAGTTGCCTGAAGTCCGGATCCATGTCCTCAAACGGATCCCTACGCAGGCTGGTCTGGGAGGAGGCAGCGCGGATGCCGCGGCAACGCTTGTTGCCCTCAACGGGATGCTCGGTTATGGGTTGTCGCCGGAAGTGCTGACGGAACTGTCCGTCAAAATCGGTGCAGATGTGCCGTTCTGCGTGAACGGCGGCTACGCCAGGGCAACCGGGATCGGAGAGATCCTTGAGCCGTTTGAAACACCGTGCAGGTATCATCTGGTCATCGGAATGCCCCGGACGGGGAAATCCACGAGAGCGGTTTTCGAAGCGATCGACAGCGCCGTGGAACTGAAGCACCCGAAGACGGATAAAGTGACGGAACTGCTCCGTGAAGGGAAACTGGCCGAAGCTCTCAGCAACGCTTCCAACGTGTTCCAGACAGCCATCCCGGATCCGGTGACAGAAGAACTGGCGGAACGGATACGCAGGGAAGGGGCGGTATATGCCGCTCTCACCGGGACGGGCGCTGCAGTTTTCGGCGTGTTTCGGGGATACAAAGATTCACTGCGCTGCAGGGACGAGCTCCGCTCGGCCGGATACGGCGCATGGTCGGCCCAGCCTAGACCGGCGGGCGTTGAAAGAGTCGATATCTGACAGCGGGAAGAAGCCGGCAGGCTTCTTTTTTGCTATTTTCAGGAAAAGAACCATTACTGTCCCGACAATGGGACAGTGAATGCAGTATGATGATACTGTGAGGTGGTAACGATGCTGACATTGATCAAAGGGAGAAACGGCAGCGGAAAGACTTCCTGGTGCCTGGAGCGGGTCATCGCACGGGCGAAACAGGGAAAGCCTTCCATGCTTATCGTTCCGGAAAACATAGATTATACCTTCGAACTGGAACTGGTTGAACGGCTGAAGCCGTCTCAGCGGCGGTTCTGTGAGGTGACGGACTTCCGCAAGCTCTGCCGGGATATTATCCGCAAGCAGGGCGGTTCTGCGCGTGTTTTTCTTGATGTGCCTGAAAGAGTCACGCTCCTTCGGAGAGCGGTCCAGAGCTGCAGCGGGGAGCTCACCTTTTACGGCAAGCGGAGAAAAGACATCTCATTTTACGAGAATCTTGGCGCTTTATTCGAGGAACTGCGCAGCGCCGGAGCAGGCCCGGAGGACCTTCGGACCGTTTCGGAGGCCTGCCGCAGCGACCTGTCGAGGAAGAAATTCCAAGAGATCGCGCTATTGCTGGAGCGTTACGAGGAGGCTATCCGTTCCGGCTATTTCGATTCCGTCAGCGAGATGGAATATGCCGCTGGCGTCTGTGCGGCATCCGGACTGGTCAGCGGCAAGGAGATCTATATCGATGGATTCGTCGCGCTGTCCACCGTCATGAGACGGTTTATCCTGACGCTGATGGAATGCGGAGGCGACGTCTACCTGACAGTCGGGTGCGACGGTTCCCGAAAAGACAGCGAAAGCGCTTTCGCAGCAACCGCAAGGTCTGCGGACCGCCTCGCCGCGCAGGCGAAGGAACGGTTCGGTGTGTGGCCGAGGACGGTCACACTTCCCAGAGACGACAGCAAGAAGCCTTCCGGGATCATCAGCGCGGAGGGATATTTCGGGACTGGGGACGCGCCGTCAGGATCCGACGGTGTCACGGTGTTCAGCGGAGAATCCGTTTATGACGAAGTGGAACGCTGCGCAGACGAGATCCTGCGCCTGATCCGGGAGGAAGACGCGAGGTTCCGGGATATCGCGGTTCTCATGCGTGATGTAGATCCCTACCGGGAGGCAGTGAGCCGTATCTTCGAACGTTATGACATCCGCTTTGTGCTGGATACGGAAGAGACGCTGGAGTACAGTCCGTGTACCGCTTTTCTGCTGGCTGCGATGGAAATGAACCGGGGCATCCGGACAGACAGCCTGCTGCGGATGCTGAAGACAGGAATCTGCAGTATCACGGAGGAAGAGATCTCTGTTCTGGAAAATTACGTATTCGTCCACGACATCGAGGGCGAACGGTGGAAGGATGCTTTCACGGAGAATCCGGAAGGAATGGGCGAGATCAGAGAGTACGACGGGGAACTGCTGGCACAGACGGAAGCAGTACGGTGTAAGGTCATGGAGTGGATGACGCCGTATCTGGAAAAGGCCGGGACTGCCCTCGGCCAGAACCTGCTGCGTGAGGCGTACCGTCTGCTGGAACGCGCCGGCGGTTTGGATGGCATGGCGGAGATCGATGCGCCGGGAAGATGCGACGCACAGCTGGCGCTCAACATGATCGACCGGTTCGATCTCCTGCTCGGGGACGAGCCGGCGTCGAGAGACGAGGTCTGTGATCTGCTGAGGATCCTTTCGAAGTCGACCCGCGCATTGCAGATCCCTTCAAGCGTCGACGCGGTCATCGTTGGTGAAGCGGACCGGACGGCGCTTCTTGCACCGGAAACGGTCTTCGTTCTGGGGCTCAATGAAGGAATCTTCCCGCGGGAAAATTTCGACGGAGGACTGTTCACGCTGGAGGAGCGGGACCTCCTCTACGAACGGAAATATTACCTGTCCGGCGCTTTTGAGGAGCGGGTGGACATGGAATTGAATTATCTCTACCGCGCTGTCAGCGCTCCCACAAAGCGGCTTTATCTTTCGTGGACGTCAAAGGACATTTCAGGTGTCGCATTGGAGTGTTCTGCGGAAATCAAAACCTTCGCAGAACTGCTCGGCCTGAAGGAAAAGGAAAAGAGAGAGGCAGACGGCATCGTGAACCTCCGTACAGCGGTGAACCGTTACATGAATGCGCTGTCCTCAGAGAATCACAAGATCAGGCAGGCGCTGGAACACAGCAGCGCAGCTGAAGAATGTGTTTCCTACAATGGACGATCGCAGCGGCGCAGCAGGGAGATTGCGGATTTGAAACTCGCAAACAGGCTTGCGGGCAATCGGCAGCGCATCTCTTCTTCCAAGATCGATATTTATGAACGGTGTAGGCTTCGTTTTTTTGCACAGTATCTGCTGAATCTAAAACCGCTGCGCAGGGCGGAAATGTCTCCTAATGAAGCGGGAAATTTCGTTCATGAAATCATGGAAAAGATGATGAAAGAGACGAAAGGAGATTTGCTGAGCATCTCTGAGCCGGAACTCAGACTTCTCTGCGCAAGACTATCGGATGAATACACGGACAATCTGGTACCTCCGGAAAACAGAAGCAACCGCATGCAGGGACTCTGTGATTCTCTTAAGAATGCATCGATCCGGCTTGGACTGAGACTGCGCTCGGAACAGGAACAGTGCGCATTCCGCCCGACGGATTTTGAGTTGGAGATCGGCAGGGACGCTGACATTCCCGGGCCTGAATTCGCTTTGAAAGACGGCTCGACGGCGGTGGTAGAAGGTAAGATCGACAGGGTGGATATCTATGAGAAGGACGGCGAGAAATACGTCCGCGTCGTGGACTATAAGACCGGGGACAAGGATTTCAAACTGTCGGACATCTGGCAGGGGTTGAACGTCCAGATGCTGGTCTACCTTTTTGCTTTGAAAAACAACGGAAAAGCGTACTACGGGACAGATTTGCACACGGCGGGTGTCCTGTATCTTCCCAGTGATCCGAAGCCGGCGGGCAACGCGAATGATGCGAAAAAACTGTTTCGGATGCAGGGACTGCTCATCGAGGATCCGGAAGTCCTGAAAGCGATGGAGGCGGAAGGAAAGGGCGATTTCATTCCCGCAAAACTGTATAAGGGTTCCTGGACCACCGAAAACCTCGCAACGCTGGAGGAGTTCGGGAAGATCGAGCACAGAGTGGAGGAGCTGATCACAGAAATGGCGCAGACGGTGCGTGCCGGCAAGTTGGAAGCCAATCCGGTGGTGAAAGACGACAACAGTTTGGACGTCTGCAAGCGCTGCGACTACAAGTCGCTGTGTGATAAAGAACGGGTGGATCTGAAGACGGAATGGCACAGGATGGTTCGGAAACTCAACAATAAAGAGATCCTTGGAGAGGAGGAACAGGATGGCTGAAGAGTACACAAAAGAACAGCTGGCGGCGATTGAATCGCGGGACGGCTCTGTTCTGGTCGGCGCCGCCGCTGGAAGCGGTAAGACGACGGTCCTCTCAGAACGGATCACGCAAATGCTGGCAGATGAATCCTGCGGGCTCGACGCTTCCCGAATCCTCGTGCTCACGTTCTCCAGCGCGGCTGCGGCAGAGATGCGTTCCCGTATCAAAAGCAAACTGAACGCCCGGCTGGAACAGAATCCGGACGACCCGTATCTGAAACACCAGCAGCGTCAGCTGCGGCGGGCGCGGATCAGCACGGTCCACGCCTTCTGCGCGCAGCTGATCAGGGAATACTTCTCCAGTCTGGATCTGCCGCTGGATTTCACGATCCTGGACGAAAACTACGCGGATTCCCTGAAACGCCGCGCCATGGAGCAGGCGATGGAGACCTGTTACAGAGATCACCCGACAGAAACAGCACTTCTGGCCGGCGAATTCGGGCGGTCACGAAGTGATCAGGAGGTCACCGAGATCGTCAGCGCATTGGACACATTTGAACAGACGCTGGCGTGGCCGGAAAAATGGGAAATGAAGGCCCTTCAGGACGCGGATCCGGACAGGGATCCCTTCGATACAGAATGGGGCAGATATTCTGTTGCACTGGCGAAGGAGATGCTTTCGGATGCCGCGCGGATCGCACAGGAACTGATCCGGATGACGGAGGGTTATCCTGCTCCGCAGGCGCTGGAAGATGCGGAGATCGTTTCCGGCATCAGACGGTTTGCGGAGGCCGGAGACTGGGAGAAGACGTCAATTGCGCTGAATTCCGCTAAATTCCCAAGACTCAGTTGTCCGAAGGAAATGGATGAAGAGGAAAAGGATATATATAAAAAGATCCGTGAACGGATGAGAGATCAGATCACGAATCTGAAAGAAAAAACGATTCTCGGATACAGCAGGGAAGATATCCGCGGATTGATGGCGCAGCAATTGCCTCTTCTGCATGCTCTTTTCCTTGTGAAAAAGGAATACCGCAAGGCGCTGACAGCACTGAAACTGGACCGGAAGGCATTGGAATATGACGATCTGGAAGCGTTTGCGCTGAAACTGCTCTATACGGAAGAGGGATCATTCTCCCAGGAAGCATGTTCCGTGGCGGCTTGCTACGATCAGATCTTCGTGGACGAATTTCAGGATACCAACGAACGTCAGGAGGCGATCTTCAATGCGGTTTCCTTGGGCCGGAACAACCTGTTCTATGTCGGCGACGTGAAACAGAGCATCTATTCTTTCCGCAGGGCGGATCCGACCATCTTCATACGGCTGAGGGAAGAGTATGAAGCGCATAAAGGAGATTATCCTCGCTATATCGCGTTGCCGCAGAACTTCCGCAGCAGCGGACCGGTGATCGATGCGGTCAACAGGATCTTCGACCCTCTGATGACGAAAAACTTCGGTGGGTCTGATTATGCGGGAGCCGACCGCCTCTTGAAAGGCCGAGACATAGAAATAACCGATCCCATTGGGATGGAACTGCAGTATTTCACGGGAGAGAAGGAAGAGGAAGCGGCAGCTGTAGCGCAGCGAATCCGTCAGATGCTGACCGAACAGTATCCTGTCAAAAAAGGCGATACGTTCCGTCCATGTAGGGCGGAAGACTTTTGCATTCTCCTGCGGACGGCGGTCAACAATTATGAGCGTTTCCGCAAAGCGCTGGAAGACCTGAATATTCCGTGTCGCGCGCCGGGATCGGAAGCATTTTTCGATTGCTCCGAGATTAGGATCATGGTCTCTTTGCTGCGGGTAGTGGACAATCCGCGCAGAGACGTTGATCTGGCGGCGGTGATGCTTTCACCCATCGGCACTTTCACGATGGATGATCTCGTCGCTCTGCGGCTGAAGGACCGCAGGAAGAAACTGTGGCAGCTCTTGCTCATGCAGGAAGACGAACAGTCGGAGGAATTTGTTGAAAAGATCCGTTCTCTACGGGCAAAAGCGGCAGTCATGTCGGTTGCGGAATTCATCGGATTTGCAATGACCATGATGGATGCGGAAACATTGCTCACAGCACCTCCGGAATCAGAGGCACGCAAGGAACGGCTCCATGCGCTCATCGATTATGCGGCGGGCTACGCCCAATACGGCGGTAGAGATCTGCGGGATTTCCTCCGGCACTGCGAACAGGCGGAGGAGCAGGGAAAGGGTCCTGCGACATCCGTCAGTGCGGGATCAGGCGTTACGATCACCACGATCCATAAGGCGAAAGGCCTGGAATGGCCGGTGGTGATCCTGGCGGATGCAGGGCACGGTTTCAATTTCCAGGATTCCAACATAGGTAATGGGTTCTTCGACGCCATGACTGGCGCAGGATTCAAACTGCGAATGGAGGATGAGGACGGATTCTATATGAAAGAAAGTCCTTCCGCCCAGGCAATCCGTCGGAAGAAGAGGAGCGACACTGTCTCGGAAGAACTGAGAGTTCTGTATGTAGCGCTTACCCGGGCGCAACAGAAGATCCTGGTCACCGCAACGTTGAAAGGCAACAGAAAGGAACGCACGGCAGACATGCTGCGGGAGCAGATCGACAAGAAATCCCGCGAACTGATGCAGGGCACCGTGCTGCGCAGCACTGCCGTCGCAGCCGGCTCGCCGCTTGACTGGATCCTGCTTTCCTATTGCGCCGCCGGATTCACCGGCGACCTGCCGGAGAACGAAGCGGTGGATATCGGCCCGCTCCGTATCGTCCTGAGAACTGAAGGAGAAGAAGAGGAGGATGAGGTTCAGGAGATCCCTGTCTACGATACGGAAACACTGACAGCGGAAATCGAGAAGCGTCTCGCGTTCCGGTATCCCTACGAGTGGGCTGCAAAACTGCCGACAAAGGTCACGGTCACGGAACTGTCTCACAACGAGGGAGAGAAGAAACGGTATTATACGCGTCCTTCTTTCATGAGAGGCGGACAGCTTGCCGCAGTGGAACGGGGAACTGCGGTGCATCGGTTCATGGAACTGTGCGACTATCGCGCGGCTGCGGAAGATCCGGAGAAGGAGATCGAACGGCTCCGCTCCGGCCAGTTCCTGGAAGACAGGGTCATCAGGGCAATCCGTCCGGAACAGATCCAGGCTTTCTTCCACAGCGATATCGGCGCCCGTCTCCTCAGAGCGGAAAGGGTTCTGAGGGAATATCCTTTCCTGGATCAGGTGCCCGCCTCCGAAGTGGATCAGGAGTTGCCTGCGGACTCGGGGGAGAAGATCCTGATACAGGGTGTTGCAGACGCCGTTCTGATTGAAAAGGATCGCGCCGTGATCCTGGATTTCAAGACGGACCGGGTCGACAACGTCCAGGAACTTGGACAGCGGTACAGAAAACAGATGTATTTCTACAGCCGCAGTATTAGTGCAATGCTTGAACTGCCTATAGAAGAATGTTATCTGTGGAGTTTCCATCTCGATCAATCGGTCAGGTTGACTTTCTTGGAAAAAACCTGAATACAGAAAGAAAAAACTGCGGTATGATTCCCCGGAAGCGGGATGTCATACCGCAGTTTTCATTTTTGATCGGCCAGTCATTTCACCGGGCGGAATACGCCCTTCTGGAGAAAGATGTTTCCGTAGAGATCTGTCTCGCCGGAGGCGATGACAAGATCGAACTGGTTCCACAATGACCAGAAGACGTCACCTTCCTGGTAGACGATACCATTGGGACACTTGTCCGCTTCTTCGCTGGCGGCAACAACCTTTTCGTAATCCTTCCAGCAGTCCGGTGCGGGAACGCCGGGATCAGTCAGACAGCAGCGTATGGGATCGTCGATATAATCGTCCAGAGGGATGAGTTTCAGGATCGCCTCAAGAAGCTCGGCACCGCTGTGACCATCTGCACGGATGCGGAAACAGTTGGAATGTCCGAGGTTGTTGATGTCGCAGTTGCCATCTGCGATCAGGATCTTCGATCCGTGACCGATCGAAGAAAGCGCGCGGAGCAAATCGGGGGAAATGCATCCCGGAACATGTTTAAGCATTGGAGACCTCCTTCATGAAACATTGAAACAATACGATATATATCATATTACACTAAAGATGTTGGACTTTGAAGAAGATCGTAAAAAAAAGCGTCCTCCTGAAAGCGGGAGGACGCGGATTGAAACACGGAAAAGTCATATCAGGTCCATGATTTTCCCGTAGGCGATCACGGCATTGTACACGCACTGCTCGCATGGACAGAGTACGACGCCGGTATCACGGCCTTTCAGGTCCTTGCAGTACAGCGCGCCGCAGGAGGAAACGAAGGTTTCCTGAATGGCCCTCGTTTTCATGATCGCTGTCCTGTCCGCAATGACGGCTCCCGCGATCATGGCTGCGCCGCAGAGCGCACCGCAGACGGACTCCATATTGCCCATACCGCCGCCGAATCCTGCGCCGACGCTCCACAGCTGCTGCGGATCAATGGCGGTCTGATCCGCCAGCGCAACGATGACCGCCTGGCAGCAGTTGCATTTCCGCTCCTTTCTCAGCGTAACAGCATATGCAGCCCTTTCTTCAATGGTCATAGTTCTGGAGATCCTTTCCTTTTTGTACATCTATTATAACCTACGGAATATAAAGCTGACAGGAATGAAGGTCTGGGTGACATGATTTGTCAGGGAAAACGGCAGAAGGTATAATGAGACAACAACTGACCAAGATGCTGAAGCGGAAGAAAGGAGGCACACGATGAAAGGAAAAACGGGACGTATTCTTACGGCCGTTCTTGTTGCTGCCATTCTGTGCTGCCTTTTTTCCGGATGCGGCGCCGGGACGAAGGCCAGGCAGGAAGTCCGTTACGATCTGTTCGATACGGTCTGTACCGTCACCTCCTACCGGAGGGAATCGGAAAAGACTTTTGAGAAGAACTGCGAAGCGGTCTTCGGGATCCTGGAGGAGTATCACCGGCTGTTCGATATCTATCACGAGTACGAAGGGCTCACGAACCTCTGTACGGTGAACAAGCTAGCGGGCGGAGAACCTGTTTCCGTGGATCCGGCGGTCATCGATCTTCTGGAGATCGGAAAGGAAATGTACCGGGAGACCGACGGGACCGTGAACATCATGATGGGGTCCGTACTATCGCTATGGCACGATGCGAGAGAGATTGCCGAAACGGATCCGGAGAAAGCTGCACCGCCGGAGGACGAAATGCTGAAGCAGGCGTCCCGGCACATGGCTATGACGCTGCTGGAGATTGACGTAGAAAAGCAGACCGTTCGTATCACAGATCCTGAAGCGTCTCTCGATGTGGGAGCCGTTGCCAAGGGATATGCCGCCGAACAGGCTGCCCGCTGGCTGGAGGAGCAGGGGATCAGAGGCTATGTGCTCAATGTGGGCGGCAATATCCGCGTGATAGGAACCAAACCGGATGGGAAAGGCTGGATCACCGGGATTCGGGAACCGGATCTTTCTTCATCCAAAGCCTTTGCTTTGACCGTCGAACTGAAGGATATCTCATGCGTCACATCCGGCGACTACGAGCGTTATTTTACCGTCAAAGACACATCGTACCATCACTTAATCGACCCGCTGACACTGTATCCCGCGCGCTTCTTTACCTCCGTCACCGTACTGACGAAAGACAGTGCCAAGGCGGATGCTCTTTCCACGGCGTTTTTCTGCATGCCGCTGGAAGAAGGCCGTAAACTGGCGGAAGAAATGCCTGGGGTAGACGTGATCTGGATCACGCACGAAGGAGAGATCATCTGCACGGAAGGGGCTGAAGCCATCATTGTGAAGGAGGATCCTGCAGGATGAAAAGAAAACTGATCGCGGATCTCCTCCTCATCGCAGCTATGCTGGCGGCTGCGGCAGTTCTGCATATCGTTTGGCAAGGCGGAGAAAAAGGCGTCCGTGCCGTAGTTGCAGTGGAAGGAGAAACAGTACTGACGGTGCCGCTGGACACCGACCGGGTCTATACGGTGACATGCGGAGACGGTCACAATGACATCATCGTTGAGAACGGGACGGTGAGGATCCTGGATGCGGACTGTCCGAGACGGCTCTGCGTAAAACAAGGTGCGATCCGAAATGCGGGACAGGTCATCGTATGTCTGCCCCATCATCTGACGGTGACCGTCGTGTCATCCGCGTCGGATGTGGATCTGGTCAGCGGCTGAGGGAGGTGAAACGATGAGCACAAGAAGATCCGCGTTTCTCTCCATGACTGTTGCAGCGGCAATGATCCTTTCCTGGTTGGAGAGTATACTTCCGTGGTTCACAGAAATACCCGGTATCAAAATAGGACTGGCCAATATCGCGGTGATCTTTGCGCTTGAAAAGTTCGGGAAAAAGGAAGCGTTCGCCGTTTCACTGGTCCGTGTCTTCGCCATGGCGTTGCTGTTCGGGTCTGTTTTGTCTATGCTGTACAGCGCTGCAGGCGCTGTTCTCAGTCTGAGTGTGATGATCCTGATGAAAAAAACCGACAGGTTCTCGCCCGTGGGGGTAAGCGTTGCAGGCGCGGTGGCTCACAATATCGGTCAGATTCTGGTGGCGGGTGCGCTGATGGGACCGGGTTTGTTCGGCTATTATCTGCCGATCCTTCTGATTAGCGGCGTCATCAGTGGAATTGCGGTCGGAATAGCCTCCGCAACGGTCACAGAACGCGTAAGAATCCCGAAAAGTTGAATTATATCCCCTAAAGGAGTAAACTGTATTAGTTAAACTGCGCGTATGAGCAGAATAGGACTTTTGTGAGGATATCATGGCAGAAGAAAAAACTACCTTTCATAAAGACAATGAGACGGGAGATTCTTTGAACGCTCCTCAGAATGGAGGAAAAGCAGCTCCCGGAAAGAAGAAAAAGAAATCCCTCAACTGGTTGGGTTATCTGACATTGCTGGTGGGGCTTTGCTGTGTCGCCGGAGCGCTGTATTACTGCGGCGTTTTTGACAGTTTCTTTACGGAACCAGAGACCTACTATACCTACGATGTCAACAACTCCGAAACGTTGGTGCGGTATCTGGAGCACAGTTCTCTCAGACCTGGCGACACGCTCAACGCCACCTCTCCCATCACTCTGGATCTGGATGAGGAATTTGGCGGATATGCGGAACTGCCGCTCGTCAACTGGACCGGCGCGGACGTAACGTTCCGCAACGGAACGGCAGTCTTTCTCGGTGGCGTGCCGAAGGAAGCGGATATGACACCTGTATCGTTCTCCGGTACGGAGGTGATCATCGACGCTGCTTCCACCGCGCTGACGCTCCCGAGAGTTCCATCCGACGCTTCCAGGATCAACGTGGCAACGCTCAACGGCGAAGAACATCTGGCGGAACTGGATCTGATCACTGCGGGCACCAAATTCACGGTCCCCGTTACGCTCAAGAACGTTTCTTCCGATAGCCTTTCACAGGTAGCTGTGAGGCTTACCGGCTCCAACTACATCTTCACCGATGGTGACACTGTCACAGTGGATCTGGAGGCTGGAGCTTCCACGACGATCGACGTCAATGTCATCTCGACACAGGGCGGACGCGCGAAAATCTGCGCTACCGCATATGATGATGCGGGAAAACTCCTCGTCGAGGGCAGCAGCGAATATCAGGTGATCCCAGGTGGCGGATACTACGCGGGAGAACCGCATACTGAGACTGCGGCCAGCGGCGGCGGCAAGCGCGGCACCGTTTCCGATATCATCACCACGGCGTACAACAGCGGACTCAGCTGGGTCGGCTACGCTGAGCTGGAAGTGGATAACGAGGAGGTCACGGAGGGCCAGGTAGACAGTCTGACGCACTCCCACGGCGATTTCCTGTTCATTACCGGTATGCAGACGGGCAAAGGCTTTGGCACCCATCACCTGCTGGCGTACAATACTACGAAACACCCCAGATCGGATTACGGCGAGTGGGTGGACGACCACGGGTTCTGGGTTCTTCAGGACGCCGTTCAGGAATACGTCGACGACGGCGGCATCGTCATCTTACCCGACTTTTTCAGAATCGGACAGCTGACGGACTGCATCGCCAAGTGCCGCTCCCTGCGTGATGAGACGGCGCTGGAGATCCTGTACGGTCATCTGGAACTGGATTCCATGGAATATAAGGTCGTCATGAACGTTTGGAACAACATCAATGTCCGCGGTTATCAGAAGCTGTTCGGACTTGGCAGTTCTTACTATGTTGCGCCTGCGGATACAGTCGGATACACCTACACCAAAGGCTATATGACGGAACTATCCGAACAGGCATTCTATGACATGCTCACGAGTGGCAACTATTTCGTCACCAACGGACCTGAAGTTTATTTCACGCTGGGCAGCGCGATCCAGGGCGGTGACCTGAACGTCGCGGAAGGTGACCAGGCACTGCTGAAAGTGTCCGCATTTGACGACGTCCCGCTGAAGAGCGTTACGGTGCTGCGTTACATCATCACCGGCAACATGGACAACGAGATCAAGGAAGAGGTGTACACAAAGGATCTCACCGGACAGAATCTGACATCATGGCAGGATGCGGTACTTCTTGATATGAATACCGAGGAAGACTGCTTCTTCCGCGTGGAAGTCACTTCTGAAAAAGGTGGGAACGGCAAGGAAGAAGGCAGAGCGTTCTCCAACCCGATCTGGACCCGTGTGTCCGACAAGTCCGGCAACGCTATGCTCAACGGCATCACGATCAACGGAGAAGCACAGTTGTTCCAGTCCGGGGACGGAACCTTCTATGTGGTCGGCGAGAAACTGAGCGGCGATACGCTGGAAGTCGCAGCGGATGAAGGCTCCCTGGTCTATGTGGACTATCACAGAGTATCCGGCAGCCGTTTTGCCAGTTTTTACATGGTCCGTATCATTTCGGAAGACGGAACGGTCCATACAGAGAAGATCTACGCGATCGATACCTACACCGGCAGAAAGAAATAAAAAATAGCCCCGCGCGGACCGATTTACCGGTCCGCGCGGGTTTTTGATTGGTCTTTCACGGATTTTTCCGGCTTAACGCTTGACTTCACCGAAGCGCGGGGATATAATTATCAGGCTTGATGAAGCAATGCTTGCGTCGTTAGCTCAGCCGGATAGAGCGTCTGGCTACGGACCAGAAGGTCAGGGATTCGAATTCTCTACGGCGCACCAAGGAAAAGGACGTGTATGCGCCGTCCTTTTCCTTTTTTCATTCAGGAGGATTTCTATGAAGCGGATCGTCGCGATATGGCTGTTTATCGTTCTGTGTTTTTCACTTTCCGCATGCGGACAGCCGGAGCCGGAACCGGAGCCAGTCCATGATTTTCGGAATGTGGACTGGGGAATGAGCCAGTCCAAAGTTCTAAAAGCGGAGGGGACGGACTATCTGTACGCGGACGATACGCTGATGTATTTCTCAGGCGAACAGCTCGGTCAGGAAGTCGAACTGTACTACGAATTTAAGGATGACAAGGTTTTCAGTGCGGAATGCAAGTATGTCATAGCGGAAGGAATGATCCTCTCGGATTGCATGGAGAACTATCTCGCACTGAGAGATCAGCTTATCAGCCTTTATGGGGAACCGAACGAAGCGGACTATCATGTATGGGCTTCAGAGGAACTGAAAGAGCAATACGACGGGGATAAGGAACAGATCCCGATTTACTGGCAGGCGCTGACATATTACAACAGCTGGAACACGGACACCTGTTTTATGGAATTGGGGCTGGATTACACGAATCTCCAGATCAACCTGATCCTGCGGGCATCGCAGATCGTAACTGAAGAACCTGAAGAAACGGAAGCAGCGGAAAAGGAAGGATGAACATGAAAAAAGCCGGGCATCAGCCCGGTTTTTTGTCCGTATTCACATCCTGATCACTGGATAGTCCGCAAGATTCTCGGGATCGAAGACGTCATATGCTTTTACAAACGGCGCGACCGCGCCGAAATGGCGGTGCGGCGCGTTCTTTTTATACTTGAAAACGTTTCCTTTGACGGAGGAGAGTTCTGTCGCAGAGGAGATCCCGAAATATTCCTGAAGCGTGTCCGGAGTGAGACGCAGAGAAACATACCAATATACACCGCGCTCGTCTTCTCCGGTCTTGCGGGCACAAGGATAAGTGCCCACAGAAACGCCGTTAAGGTACATTTCACATCGTTCTCCTGCGTTGCAAATGAAGGTCAGAACACGGTTTTTCAAAGGAGAGAAGTCGAAAGAAACAGCAATGAGGTCGTCGGTCTCAATGAAATCATCACTTCCGGATATTTCCGGCAGTGTCACGAAACTGAATATCTCCATCTCGACACCAAGTCCGCTGATCTCGGAAAAACGGGCAAGAGCATAAGGGTGGAAACTGGTCGACAAATCGTCATACTCTGTCGTCGGGAGCAAAGGCGTCATTTCAAAAAACAGTTTATCCTGGATCGTTGGGAATTGGATCATGTGCAGTCCTCTTTCAGTGAAACCGGACCATGCGGTCCAGCAGTTTTGTGTAGATCGGGATCATCTCGGGCTCGGATTCCGGACTGAGAATTTGCTCCTTCGTGCGCCAGCCAACCGCTGAGTTCTCGTCCGCTTTGATGAAAACAGGAGATTCCGGATCCGCTTCGAAAAGGAAGGTCACGTTGAAGTGAAGATGCGCGGAAACGATTTCCCCCTTCCTGACGTGGGAAGGGACCCCGAGTACCTCCAAGGAGACTGGGGACACGGACAGAGGGAGCAGATCCTGCACGCTGGTCTCTTCCACGGCTTCTCTTCGCGCGACGGCAAAAAGATCACCATCGCCGTCAGCATGACCGCCGATCCATGCCCAATGTTTGTAGATATTGTGGAAGGCCATTAGGACTTTGGTCCTGGTTGGATCAGTGATCCAAGCGGAAGCAGTGAAATGACCGATAATGTCTGTCCGCTCAAGTGCATCGTGTCCTTCCGAAAGATAATGGAGGATGAGATCCCGGTCCTTGACTTCTCTGAGATCCTGAGGCTCGTAGGAAAGGATCAGTTCCTTTACCTTCTGGGTGTCAGTCATGCGTTATCCTCCTTTTTAATGAAGAGGAGAAGGAAGCAGACCATCAGGGCTTCTCCGTACATGCTGATATAGAACATGAGGCTCTGTGTACGGTCTCCCGAAGGATCCTTTCCAAGAAAGATACCGAGAAGTGTGAACAGGAGCATGAAGAAACCTGCAAAGAAAAGGTGAGGATTTTTCTTTTTGATCCAGATCAGGATGCCGGCTCCGATCATAATAAATACAGGAACGATATCCAGCATCTGGACCAGTCCGTCGACCCAACCAGGAGTTGCATCTGCTTCAGCGTAACGGTTGATCGCTCCGACAGTACGAGGTTCTGTGACAAGACAGATCCCGGCTGCCAGACCGAGGATCATAATGACGATGGTGATTGCCCATACCGCTTTCAGGACAGCGGGCTTCCATTTCATGGAGATCGCAATCACAGGGAAAAGCAGGGGAATCATCGTGCAGTGCAGAATGTAGCGGAACTGACTGACGAATTTCAGGAAGGCGCTGGGCTGCAGCAGTGCACCCAAGGCTAAGATCAGGGAATCGTAGAACAGTCCGATGCAAATGATGCCAACGAGCAGCGGCAGCTTGTTTTTCCGGTTCTGAAGATAGTAGGAGAACATCGTGCGGATACTGACGGCATCCAAACCCGTCATGATCCACAGAATAATGGGCATGCTTGAAATCAAAAGATCTCTCATCGTCGGGACCTCCTGCCTGTGAAATATGTATTAAGTATAACACGGTTGTCCCTGCCTGAAACCAACAATCAGACACGTACAGGAACCGCCTCTCCGGTTGAGGTTTGCCGCCGATTTCTGTATGATGGAACAAGGAAAAAAAGAAAGGGCGATAAAAGTGGAAACAAAGGAGATCTATTTTGCCGGCGGATGCTTCTGGGGAACGGAAAGAGTTTTCCAGATGCTGAACGGCGTGCTTGATACGGAGGTCGGGTATGCAAACGGTCATGTGGCAAATCCGACATACGAACAGGTGAAGACGCATGAGACAGGGCACAGGGAAACGGTCCGGGTCGTTTATGATCCGGAGCAGATTTCTCTGCGAAAGCTTCTAAAGGCCTTTTTTCTTTGCATCGATCCAACGGTGAAAGACCGGCAGGCTGGGGATATCGGAAGTCAGTATCAGACGGGCGTATATTACACCGATGAGGAAAGCCGCAGAATTGCGGAGGAAGTCTTCAGCGAGAAGCGGAAAGAATATGTTCCTTTCTGCGTTGAACTTGGTCCGCTAGGATGTTTCTATACCGCGGAAGAATATCATCAGGACTACCTGACCAAGAATCCGAACGGTTACTGTCATATCACGCTTGTCGAGTATGAAGCGGTCCGGAAACTGAACGAGGAGAATTAAGGAAATGGCGGAAAAAGAAACGAGAAGGATCGCATGGCCTGACGTGCTCCGCGCGTTGGCGCTCTATTCTGTGATTCTGGCGCACCTTGGGCCGTATTCACAGAGAGTATCCCTGTTCTGCTTCGGATACGTCATGCAGCTGTTCTTTTTTGTCAGCGGTCTTTTTGCGGCAAGCTACAAAAAGCTGGAATTTGCCGAACTTATCAAAAAACTGTTTCTGCACCTGTTGATCCCCCATATTCTTCTTTCGGCCGTTAACATCGCCTACGCCGCTTATAGAAGGATCCCAAACTGGAAAGACGGAATCATGCAGTGCGTCCTTTCGATCCGCAACAAGATCATGTTCCCGACGTTGTGGTATCTGCCCTGCCTGATCGTTATGATTTTCGCGTATTGGTGTCTGTGCAAACTCATCAAAAACCAGTATCTGCGACTTCTGATCTGCCTGGCGATCAGCTTGGCTTTTCGGATTTACAAAGAGCCGTCCCAGTGGTTCTGGTCCAGCGATTCCGCAATGATGTTCATTTTCTTCTTTGCACTCGGCGATGTTCTAATGCCTGTGCTGAAAGCAGTTCCTCTCCCGGGCACGCCTCTGTGGAAAAAGATCCTTTTCGTCGTTGTCGTAGCCCTATGTCTGGTCCCGGCGGTCTTCAGTTATTATGTGTTCAACACACAGGATCCGGTCCTTTTTGGCAGAGTCATGCACATCAGGGATATCCAGATCTTTACATTCGTCTCTTCTGTTGCGACGACGCTTGTCCTGACTGGCGTTTCCTATCTGCTTCAGAAAGTTGATGCGCTTAGGACAATCGGCAGAAGTTCGATATTGCTTTTCGCTATACAGGGGCCGGCTACAGACCTTTTTACCTGGGTCCTTTGGCAGATTGGCGTGACATGGATCCCAAGATATGATTGGCAGGTTCTGTTTCTGGGGGCAGCCAGACTTCTGTTTTCTTGTTATGTCTTTGCGGTCCCTGTTTTCTGGTTATTCGGCAAACTGAAAGGAAGCAAAAAATAATGGCAGAGAAACAAGCTGTCGCTTGAATTCATACTGCCGGTGTGGTTAAATGATAAATGCATCCCGTGTGGATGCAGCATGTCTCCGTAGCTCAGCTGGACAGAGCACTCGCCTCCTAAGCGAGGGGTCGGAGGTTCGAATCCTCTCGGGGACGCCAGTAAAAAAAGCCTTAGAAACGATCTGTTTCTAAGGCTTTTTTATTGGCGCTTTAGCGGCAAATAAACCCCTGGTTCTGCCAGGGGTTGGAAAAAGTGGAATAGACAACCTCCAAGGAAATAGAATGGTGATGGTTACGAAGCATCACATCCCAGATCCAAGGAGGTTGAGAACGAGTGA
>JAEEGL013447311.1_pt1 | contig 43994 bp, 38 predicted proteins | sample 9134231 | NCBI WGS metagenome assembly JAEEGL01 (sample SAMN16246548, study PRJNA631951) | gut metagenome | biome: gut microbiome; feature: rumen; material: fiber-attached | host: Bos | place: Iran: Karaj | collected 2018-10
ATGTCTCACCATTTAACTGACCTGAAACTGTAAGGTTTGTAGCGTGGCCAAAGAAATCCTGTGAGAAATCTACCTTGCCGTCATCTGTCTTAGGGATGTTGTTAAGGTCCATTGTTGTAACCTGGAACATCTCGCCTGCACCCTCGCAGTCACTACCTGTAATAAGTGGAGTGTGAACATATACGAAATCACGCTCCTGGAAGAACTTGTGAATAGCATATGCGCAAAGAGAACGAACTCTAAATACTGCCTGGAATGTGTTTGTACGTGGACGAAGATGTGTCTGTGTACGAAGGTATTCCATTGTGTGTCTTTTTGGCTGAATTGGATAGTCAGGTGTTGACTTTCCCTCGACAACAATCTTTGTAGCCTGAATTTCGAATGGCTGCTTTGCATCTGGTGTAAGTGTTACGATACCTGTTACATATACAGCAGCACCAACATTAAGATGTCTAACCTCATCAAAGTTCTCGATATTATCCTGATTAAACACTACCTGTACTGGGTTGAAAAAAGTACCATCTGCAAGTACTAAAAATCCGAATGTCTTTGAATCACGCATGTTGCGAACCCAACCAGAAACAGTAACTTCTTTATCACCATATTCTTGGAAGTTTCTAGAAAGAGTTCTTACGTCTGTAGTTTTAACGCTCATTGTTTCTACTCCTTTTCTTTTAAAAAGAGCCCCACCAAACTCTCGCTTGATGAGGCTCACATAATCTTACTTATCTAGAACAATCTTTTACTCTCATCAACACAATAAAATTAAATCCCCTGATTATTATTATTCACGGAATTATTATTGTTATTATTATTGTTGTTGATTACAAATGTACGTGACATAATTGTTCCCCTTTATTCTGTTAAAGTATAAATTTTTAGACTATTTTAGTCAATAGTCTTTTTGCACTTTTCTGCTTGATATCAAAAAAATTCGACCGTATAATTAATGTCGCATTACATAATTTAGGAGAAGATACTAATGAATAAAAAAGAAGTAAATGAAATAAAACGACGCTTTAAGAAGGATTCTTGCAACTTTGACAAGATGGTAGGTTGCTATGTTGACGGTGAGAAAAACATTGTTCTTACCTTTAAGGAGACCTTTTTAAATCTTGATGATGAAGAGTTTCACAAGTACCTTGAGATTGCCAACAAATCTCTCTCTGGAACAATTGGAAATAACTTACTAGAACTTCCATTTGATCCTAACAACGAAATCGAGGGTAGCGGTCATGACTTATTGATGAAGCTTCGCGAGACTCGTCTTCAGGATGAAAAACTTCTAATTGAATACTACAACAGAATTATCGAGTCCTTCGACTATGTTGGTAATTTCTTAATTTTACTTTACCATGATACATATGATATTCCTCTCAAGACAACTGATGATTTACAGCTTGATGACTCAGAGGAAGTATACGAATACATTATCTGCGCTATCTGCCCTGTTCAGCTTTCAAAGCCGGGACTAGGATACCGCGAAGACGAAAATAGAATTGGTGCACGCCTCCGAGACTGGGTAGTTGGCCCTGTAGACACAGCATTCACTTTCCCATGCTTTACAGAGCGTACTACTGACTTACACGCTTGCCTTGCCTACACAAAGAATACTAAGGAGCCTCACGTAGAATTTTGGGAGAATTGTATCGGCTGCGGCACTAAAAAGACTTCTACCCAGAAAAAGGCTGCATTTAACAATATGCTTGACCAGGCCCTCGGCGAGGAAACTGATGAAACTATCGAAAAGAAGCTTGATATTCAGCAGAATCTTTCTGACTTCATTACACTTGAGACAGAAAAGCTTGGGGAAGACGAGCCAATCGTTCTAGAGCCACAAGATGTTGCCAACATTCTCGCTGACTCAGGACTTCCTGATTTAAAGGTAGAACGTATTCAAGCAAACTTTGAGAATTATTTCGAGGAGCAGCTTCCTCTTGCAGATGAGCTTTTAGACGAAAAAGCTCTAAAGAATAACGAACTTAGAGTAGAGAAAAACGTTCTCAAGGAAAGAGTTGTTGATCTAACAAATCAGCTTAAAGAAGTTGGTGCAATTTCTTCTGAAGGAAAGCCAACAGATATTGTTGTAAAGGTATCAGAAACAAAAGCCGCCGACGTAACTACTGCGTACGTCGACGGTAAAAAATGTCTTTGTATTCCAATTGAGCCAGACGATTTATTGGTACTCAATGGCGAACAGATATAATAATTACTTTTGGGCAAAATAGCTGTCGACTCCGGCAGCTATTCCATTTGCCAATTGCTGCTGGTACTCGTCTGTTACTAGCATTTCTTCATCTTCTGCATCTTCTACAGAACCAATCTCAACAACAGTACTTGGTGATGCACACCAATTCATAACTGCCACGTCATCACTTTCAACGACCTCTGAGCCATTGCAATTTGGTCTCATTGAACCAAAAATTGCATCTGATAATAATCTTCCATCGCTATAATTTCCATAATTGTAAGGATTATCATCTGACTGACAAACTACAGATACCCCTGAGCCATCATTGCCACTATCACGTGTGCTGATGACTACCATCAAATCAGCATCAGCCACATTTGCTATCATTGCGCGGCCACTATTGCTGATATTCACATCATTTGAGTCTCTTGTTAATAAAACTGTATACCCCTGCTCCTCCAAGTTTTCCTGAACCTTTTTTGCAACATCCAGAGTAAGTTCATATTCAGCACATCCTGTATTTGCACCTACATTTCCGGTTGTAGCTTCTGGGCACATAGCATAAGCGCCCGGTCCTATCGGTTCTTTATCATTGTCAGCCTTCTCTTGAAATGCTGGATCAATAACAATTACTCTTGAATTGTTCTGAGTACTCTTTGCCTGTGCATAGCTAAAACTTGAGCACCAAGAACAAAGTAGGAGCATAATTACAAAACTTTTTTTGACCACCTTTGTTGATTTTTTCATATGTAATCACTCCCTTCAAAGAAATTTTCACTAATTATATTATCGGTAATAATTGTGAAAATTATATGTTGAATATACCACATTTGTGAGAAATTTTCACTATATTTTCTGAAAATTCCCTTCTAGCTTGACACCATACCCCCATAGGGTATATCATCTCATTATACAAATACCCCTGTAGGGTATTCCGCAAACAACAAGTCAAAGGAAAATGCATATGTCTAATGATAATAATGAATTAACTAATAGCGATTGTGAATGCTGCTGCACTGGCAAGCATAAGGATCGTGAGGAAAAAGAAAAAAAAGATTTGATGAATCGTCTAAAACGTATCGAAGGTCAAGTCCGAGGTGTGGAGGGCATGTTAGAGAATGACTGCTATTGCATAGACATTCTCATGCAGGTATCAGCAATTACTTCTGCCCTAAACAGCTTCAACAAAGTCTTACTAACAAATCATCTAAAGACGTGCGTTGCAGACAATATCAAAGAAGGAAACGACGAAGTTGTAGATGAGCTTGCAAAAGCTTTACAAAAGCTTATGAAATGAGGTAATGCAAATGGAACAATACAATGTCACGGGCATGTCATGCGCAGCTTGCCAGGCTCGTGTTGAAAAAGCAGTCTCTAACATTCCTGGCGTAGAGACATGCGCTGTCAGCCTTTTGACCAACTCAATGGGTGTCACAGGTTCAGCATCATCCGCGGACATTATAAAAGCTATTGAGGATGCTGGTTATGGTGCCAGTCTAAAGGACTCTTCTTCAAATAGTTCTAGTAACAATACAGCTAATTACGAGGATTCGCTAAAAGATACTGAAACGCCAAAAATCAAAAAGCGCCTTATTGCTTCACTGATACTCCTAATTCCTCTAATGTATGTCTCTATGGGACATATGCTTTGGAACTGGCCCCTTCCGCCATTTCTAGATGGAAACCATATAGGTATGGGGCTATATGAATTAATTCTTTCGGGATTAATTATGGTAATAAACCAAAAGTTTTTTATTAGCGGCTTCAAAGGCTTGATTCACAGAGCACCTAATATGGATACCTTAGTAGCTATGGGTTCTGCTGCATCATTCATATATAGCGTCTATGCTCTCTTTGCCATGACAAGTGCCCAGCTTTCCGGTGATGCCGATAGAGTGATGTCTCTTATGGATGAATTCTATTTTGAGTCAGCAGCCATGATTCTCACCCTGATTACCGTTGGTAAATTGCTTGAATCCATCTCAAAAGGCAAGACCACTAATGCCATAAAGGATTTGATGAAGCTTGCCCCAAAGACTGCAATCCTCAAGCAAAACGATGCGGAGATAGAAGTTCCAATCCAACAGGTAAACATTGGTGATATCTTCATTGTAAAACCTGGAAGCAACATTCCTGTAGATGGAGTTATCATCCAAGGAAATGCAGCAATCAATGAATCTGCTCTCACCGGCGAGAGTATTCCAGTTGACAAATCTATAGGAGACTCTGTATCTGCTGCCACTATCAATGAAAATGGCTATATTGAGTGCCGCGCAACACGAGTTGGAAATGACACAACTCTCTCCCAAATTATACAAATGGTTAGTGATGCAGCTGCGACAAAAGCACCTATTGCAAAAATTGCAGACAAGGTATCAGGTATCTTTGTGCCTGCTGTTTTGGCCATCGCAGCTCTGACCTTCATTATATGGATGCTTGTTGGTCAGACACTTGGCTATTCTCTTGCAAGAGCAATATCCGTTTTGGTGATTAGCTGTCCTTGTGCACTGGGACTTGCAACACCTGTTGCAATAATGGTAGGCAACGGAATGGGGGCAAAGCATGGTACTATGTTCAAAACAGCCGAGTCATTAGAGACTGCAGGCAAGGTACAAATTGTTGCCTTGGACAAAACTGGAACTATCACAGCTGGTCAGCCAAAAGTAATTAGCTTTATTCAAGCCCCTGGTGTCGATGATATAGACTTACTTAGAGTGGCATTTGCCATAGAAAATAAATCCGAGCATCCTCTCGCAAAAGCGATCGTCGAATATGGCCTAGAGCTTGCTATGGAGCCAGCCGAGGTTACAGACTTCAAGGCCCTTCCTGGCAACGGTCTATCAGCAGTTTTGGATGGAGAATGTATTTACGCTGGAAACCTTGCATTAATCCAAAATTATGTGACCATCGATGCTGAAACAATAGAAGTTGCAAATAATATTGCGATGGAAGGTGAAACTCCAATTTTCTTTGCAAAAGGTAATCAACTATTAGGTATCATCTCTGTTGCCGATGTAATCAAAGATGATTCAGCAGAAGCAATTTCTCACCTTAAGGCTATGGGAATCCATGTGGTAATGCTAACAGGTGACAACGAAATCACTGCAAATGCGATTGCCACTGAAGCTGGCGTAGATGAAGTTGTTGCAGGCGTAAAACCAGATGGTAAAGAAGCTGTAATAAAGGCGCTTCAAGAACATGGAAAAGTCGCTATGGTAGGTGATGGCATTAACGACGCTCCTGCGCTCACGCGAGCAGATATTGGTATTGCTATAGGGGCAGGCACCGATGTAGCTATAGACGCAGCAGATGTTGTCTTGATAAAGAGTAGGCTAATGGATGTTGTTGCTGCAATCAGGCTCAGCCGCGCGACACTAAAGAATATTCACGAGAATTTGTTCTGGGCATTCTTCTACAACATAATCGGCATCCCACTTGCAGCTGGCGCTTATATCCACGCCTTTGGGTGGACACTTAATCCAATGTTTGGAGCTGCTGCAATGAGCTTATCAAGCTTTTGCGTAGTAACAAACGCACTACGTTTAAACCTAGTCAAGCTTCATGATAATAAAAATGATAAACCATTAAAAAATGCACTTGGCCACCAGCCAATAATAACTATTCAAAAGGAGGACAATTCAAAAATGGAAATCACAGTAAAAGGAATGATGTGTGCACATTGTGAGGCACACGTAAAGGAAGCACTTGAAAAGATAGCTGGAATCGAGGAAGCAGTTGCCAATCACGACGAGAATCTTGTTACTCTTACTACATCAGCTGATGTGGCTGAGGCTGATATTAAGGCTGCTGTAGAGGGCGCCGGATATGAATACGTTGGATTGAAATAGTGATAAAAAATGCTACTACGGCTTAAACAACCGTAGTAGCATTTACTATTTAAAACTTAAATTTATTAACTTCTCCAGAAAGCTCCTTTGAAATACTTAGATTCTCTCCGGCTTCATTGCTAATGTTTGCAAGACTTGAAGCAACATCCACTGTAGCTGCAGATACGTTGGTAATTCCAGTTACAGTCTCTTCAAGAGCAATATTTATACTTGCAATAGTCTCTTTGATATCAGCCATTCTCCGATTAATATCCTGACTGTCAGCCGCAAAGTTTTCCATAGCATTTGCAACTGTTTCAATATCTTCTTGATATGCCCCTGTCATCTGCTCAACGCCCTCTCTACCACTTGAATTTGATTCAATAAATGCATTGGCGAGAGAATTTGCCTTCTCTGATAAATCATCTACACTAGCAATAACACCATTTGAGATTTCCTGAATTCCACTAGCTGTCTCCTTCGAATTATCTGCAAGCTGTCTAATTTCATCAGCAACTACCGCGAAGCCCTTACCTGCCTCACCAGCTCTTGCTGCCTCGATAGAAGCATTAAGAGCAAGAAGGTTTGTCTGTGCAGCGATATTTAAGATTTCGTCTGTCAAATCAGCAATCTTTTCAACTTCTTTTGCGGTTTTCATACTCTCTTGGAGTTGTTCAATTGCTGTATTTGCTTCTACATCAGCTGCATCTCTTTGCTTAATTGACTCAGTTCTAAGATTTTCAACCTTATGTAGAATTTTCTCTGTACTATTAGCCTGTATATTCGCCTTTTCATTAACATCATTTACCATTTCGGTAATGCTATTAATCGATTCAACAACCTGCTGCAATGATGCCGAAATTTCCTCTGCCGATGCTGACATTTCTTCCATTGTTGCAGAAACATCATTAATCTCATCATTTGTATGATTAATGTTATTGCCTACATTCTCTGAGATGCTGTTTAATTTACCGGAATTATTTCCAAGCATACTCATTACATCCTGCAATACGCTAACAAATCTATTAATTGAATCACCTATCTGTGCTGTTTCATCATGACCTTTGACTTTTACTCTTTGAGTTAAATCTCCATTTCCTGCATTGATGCTATCTACTATTTCATTTATTGTCTTATTAGCATCCCTAAGAGGCTTGATGATTGTTGACGTGACGATTATTACAATCACAATACTAATTGCAAGTGCAATTGCCATTATTAGTAATGCAGTATTCCGTACTTCATTTCTGGCACTGTCAAAGGCACTGTCTTCCTGAGCTACCTGTAAAACAAAATTATCTGTAACTCTATATCCGTTGTATCCTAACGCATTAGTGTTTGGATCAATATAAGAATAATAACCAATCATATTATTCATAATCATTGTCCAATCATCAGGAGCCACTTCCGCAACGTTAAAATTGAGAATCATTTCTGGGTCAGGAGAAGCAATAACCATACCATCATGTGTAAATAGTTTTACATCATAAATGTCATCATTAACAACATTTTCAGTCATTGCAGCAAGGTCAATTGAGTTGTTAACTGTACCAATATATTCACCTGTTGTTGGATCTTCAATAGCTAAAGCTATTACATACACAGGTTTGCCTGTTACTGGAGAAACATTTGTTCCAATGAATTCTCCATTAGTCATACAAGCCTGATAAAATTCCTCATCAGATACATCATGCAATGTAGTATTTCCAAGACAATCTGCATAACCTGTAGAACCTACTGTAATAAAGAAATTCTCATAAACATTGCCAGAATCCTCTTGTAGCTGAGTTAAATACTCGCTTAAAACTAACTGACCAAGAGTATAATCATCCATGGCGCCAAACTTATTTCCACTTATATCATCTTCTTCAGAAGATTCTTCGACTACTTCTTCCTCTACAACCTCTGCTGTTTCTTCCCCAACATCAACTACCTCATCTTCAGATTCAGTAGTTTCTTCAACTGTTTCCTCAGGAGTTTCAGCAACTTCCTCTGTAGCTTCCTCTTCAACTACAACTGTTTCTTCTTCAGTTGCGACAGCATCCTCAATAGCCTCATCTGCAACTTCTTCCTCAGTTTCTGTCGCAATATTGCAATATGTTTGGGCAGCCTTAACGACAGACGAATTTGTTGCAATCGCCCGTGTTAATTGCCTTTGTGACAGAATATATGTCTCGATTGTTTCACCCTTGGTATAAGCAAGGTTTGCCAAGTTATCCTCGCCTCGTTCTACTAAAAGCGATGACGCAATATTTGTTATTAAAATTGTTGTTGTAACCATTGAAGCAATTAAGATAAGCAATGTCATACATAGAATCTTGGCACCTATTGAAATCTTAACGCCCTTTTTTTTCGAAGAATCTTTTTTTGCCATGGGATTGTACCTCCTGCGGACATAGAAAATACTCAATATAAAAAAGTTACAAGAATAGTATAAATCCATTCTTGTAACTTTTTGTGAATAATCTAAGTATTTTTCAACAATAATAAAACAATTATTGTCCGTAATAAGCATTAGCTCCATGCTTACGATTGAAGTGCTTATCCCTGATACAATCTGGAGCTGGGTCAACCTTTGGATTAACCTGCTCTGTGAAAAGAGCCATCTTTGCAACCTCTTCAAGAACTACCGCATTATACACAGCTTGGTCTGCATCCTTGCCCCATGTAAATGGTCCATGATTCTTACAAATTACACCAGGAACATATTTTGTGTTTATACCACGCTCTTCGAATGTCTCAATAATTACTTTGCCTGTATTCACCTCATAAGCTGCCTCAATTTCCTCTGGTGTAAGGTTTCTAGTACATGGAATTGGGCCGCAGAAATAGTCTGCATGAGTTGTTCCATAAAGAGGAATATCTCTTCCTGCCTGAGCCCAAGCTACCGCGTATGTTGAATGAGTATGCACTACTCCACCAATCTCAGGATACTTTTTGTAAAGTTCAACATGTGTTGCTGTATCTGAGCTTGGCTTGTATTTTCCCTCTACAACTTCACCATCAAGATTTACAAGCACCATATCCTCTGGCTTTAATTCCTCATATTCCACGCCAGATGGCTTGATTGCAAATATTCCGCTTTCGCGATCGATGCCAGAAACATTACCCCATGTATAGGTAACAAGCCCTCTCTTTGGGAGCTCCATATTTGCTTCATAAACCTGTCGTTTTAATTCTTCTAACATTTCTATCTCCATTCTTCAGCTGCAACAGCCTCAGCCTTAAGGGCCTTCTTGTACTCTGCTGTCCATTCATCATAGCCCTTTACCATAGCTGGGTCTGGCTCCATCGTTGTAGACTCCTGACCTGCGAATACCTTTTCATCAAGATATTGCTGCAACTTCATTTCCTTATTTGCACGGATGCAGAAGTTTGCAAGTACTGCCATGCCCCATGCGCCACCTTCACCTGCTGTAGCCATAACTGTAATAGGTGCATTTAGTGCTGCCGCAAGAACTGACTGACCTACTCCTTTTGTCTTAAAGAATCCGCCGTGACCTGTAATTGATTTAATATTAACCTTCTCCTGCTTGAGAAGAATATCATTACCTATCTTGAGAACGCCAAGAGCACCATAAAGATTTGAGCGCATAAAGTTTGCAAGAGTAAACTTTGCGTCAGGTTGTCTAACAACCATAGGACGACCTTCATTTACACCAACAACTGGCTCGCCACCAAAATAGTTGTATGAAAGCACGCCACCGCAATTTGCATCTTCTGTAAGCGCCTTGCGGTAAAGTGTTCCATAGATGTCATTCATCGAAATATCAACACCAAATGAATCCGCAAACTCTTTGAAAATACCAACCCATGCATTCAAATCCGAAGTACAGTTGTTGCAGTGAACCATTGCAACAGCCTCTCCACTTGGAGTTGTTACCATATCGATTTCCTCATATGGCTTTGAAAGAGGTTTCTCCAAGACTACCATTGAGAATACTGATGTACCTGCAGATACATTACCTGTACCAACGGAAACAGCATTTGTTGCAATCATACCTGTACCAGCATCACCCTCTGGTGGTGCAAGTGGGCAACCTGGCTGTAATTCTCCTGTTGGGTCAAGTAGCTTTGCACCTTCCTCTGTAAGAGCACCTGCATCTTCTCCGGCTACGAGTACCTCTGGAAGCAAATCTTCGACCTTTGTAGTTACACCATGGGCACTTGCAAGTTTATTGAATTTCTCAAGCATTCCCTTATCATACTGGCATGTAGCTGAGTCGATTGGGAACATTCCTGATGCTTCACCGACACCAGCAACCTTCTTACCAGTCATCTTGAAATGAACATAGCAAGCAAGAGTCATAAAGTATGCCACATCTTTTACATGTGGTTCCTTATTGAGAATGCACTGATAATAATGAGAAATACTCCAGCGCTGTGGCATATTGAAATTAAGCTCTTTGGAAAGCTCTTCTGCTGCCTGTCCTGTAATAGTATTTCTCCAAGTTCTAAATGGAACAAGTAAATTGTCATCCTTATCAAAAGCTAAATAACCGTGCATCATTCCTGAGAATCCGATTGCACCAATCTTTGTTAGCTTTACATCATACTTGTTGTAAACATCTGCTTTTAGCTTTGCATAACAATCTTGTAAACCTGACCATATCTCCTCCACTGGATATGTCCAAATTCCATTGTCATAGTGGTTCTCCCACTCATGATCCCCCTGAGCAAGAACCTTATTGTCCTCATCCACGAGAACAGCCTTGATACGTGTCGAACCAAATTCAATACCAAGAGCCGTAGTAGTTCCCTCAGCGATAATTTCATTAATATTCATACGCAAATTCCCCCATAGATTATTTATAAAAAATAGCCTGTAGGCATCAAGCTCTGAGGTTTCTCAAGTGAGACATTCCGTCGAACGGAGAAACGCTCAGGCTTGTAGACGTAACAGGCGAGTGTTTACTCTCCGAATACCTTGATATAATCCTTCTGGAATTTCTCGATGCCAGCTACGGTGAGCGGATGATTAATCATAGTCTCGATTACTGAATATGGAACTGTTGCGATGTGTGCTCCAGCAAGTGCGCAATCATGTACATGAATTGGATTGCGGATAGATGCTGCAATAATCTCTGTCTCATATCCATAGATGTCAAAGATTTCTGCAATGTCTCTGATAAGCTCAATGCCTGGCATATTGATATCATCAAGTCTTCCAAGGAATGGAGATACATAAGTTGCACCAGCATTTGCAGCAAGAATAGCCTGGTTTGCTGAGAAGATAAGAGTAACATTTGTCTTGATTCCCTCAGATGAAAGAACCTTTACAGCCTTAAGACCTTCTGCTGTCATAGGAATCTTTACTACCATGTTTGGATGCATAGCTGCGATTTCACGACCTTCTTTAATCATGCCTTCTGCATCAACAGTTGTAGCCTTTACCTCTCCTGAGATAGGACCATCTACAATAGAAGCGATTTCCTTAAGAATCTCCTCCTGGCTACGTCCGCCCTCCTTTGCAATAAGAGATGGGTTTGTAGTAACACCGCAGATTACTCCAAGATCATTTGCCTTCTTAATGTCCTCAATTTTTCCAGTATCAACGAATAACTTCATTTTAATTTTTCTCCTTCTTTTCTTGCTGGCAAAGCCAGTTTTATTTACCTCAATTATCTAGAATTGTAAATCTTTTAAATAACCACTTCAATCAAATTAATGACGTCCTAGCGGTTATTTTTTTACCAACTATTTACCGTAAACAAGGCTTCCCAATGCCAAATCACGCTTAAAATCTCTTATCTTTGTATCTTTGTCAATGAAGACTGCTTCAATTCCCATTGCAGCTGCCCAATCTCCCATCTGCTCTGCAGTAAGGTCATATGTAAATGCTGTATGATGTGCACCACCTGCAAGCAACCAAGCCTCTGTACCTGTATAGAAATCAGGCTGTGGTGTCCAGAAGTTAATAGCTGTAGGAAGCTTTGGAAGTGGTTTTTCAACCTTCTTGCAATCAACATCCTGAATGATCAAGCGGAATCTATCACCTAAATCAATAAGTGATGTTGCAATACCCTTTCCTTCCTTTGACTGGAATACAAGTCTTGCAGGATCCTCACGATTTCCCATTGATAGTGGTTGACACTTGATTTGAATTGGGCCGTCAGCAATTGTTGGGCAAATCTCAAGCATGTGAGCCTGGATAATTCCTTCCTTACCCTTTACAAGATTATAGGTATAATCCTCTAGCATTGATGTTCCTTTGGCATCCTTTACGCCTGTTGTCATTATCTTCATGAGACGCACCATGGCAGCGACCTTCCAGTCACCCTCTGCACCAAAGCCATAGCCCTTTTCCATAAGCCTTTGAATTGCAAGACCAGGAAGCTGCTTTAATCCACCTAGATCACCAAAGTGTGTAACGATTGCCTGATAGTTTTTCTCCTCAAGGAATCGCTCGAAGCCAAGTTCAATCTGAGCCTGCACTGCAACATGTTTCTTAAACTCCTCAGGATCTCTTCCCTCAATGCAGATATCATATTTGCTGTAATACTCATCAACAAGCACATTAACATCTGACTGAGCTACCGAATCAACTGCCTCGGCAATTTCATTTACTGGGTATGCATCAACTTCCCAACCAAACTTAAGCTGCGCCTCAACCTTGTCTCCCTCTGTGACTGCAACATTTCTCATGTTGTCTGCCACTCTCATGACACGGATGTGGCTAGACTCAACGACACCAACTGCTGTACGCATCCAAGAAGCAAGCTTTTCCTGAACCTCTACATCCTGCCAATATCCAACAATTGTCTTTCTCTCTATACCCATACGAGAAAGAATGTGTGCATATTCTCTGTCACCATGAGCTGCCTGATTTTCATTCATGAAATCCATATCCATTGTCTCATAAGGAATCTCACGATTGTATTGAGTATGCAAATGACAAAGTGGCTTTCTATACTCCTGATGGCCAAGTATCCATGATTTAGCTGGTGAGAATGTGTGCATCCATGTAATTACACCAGCACACGTTGGGTCGTTGTTTGCCTCGTTAAAAGTACGTCTGATTACCTCATTTGTAATCATTGTTGGCTTCCACACTACCTCAAATGGAAGACGACCTGATTTGTTTAAGCACTCAACAATCTCCTTCGAATGAGCTGCCACATGTGATAAGCACTCATCTCCATAAAGGTCCTGTGAGCCTGTACAAAACCAGAACTTGTAGTTAAGCTGTGTTTTCATAAAATTACCCTCCATAAACAATAAACGAACTATCTACATATAAAAATACAACTTGTACACCATAGGTGCACAAGTTGTATTTTCCTTAGTCCCATTATCAAATTTTTCAAGTAAAACTCAGTATGTACAAGTTGCATTAGCCATGTACAAGTTCTCCTCATTGCCAGCTTAACTGACAGCTTCCCCCAACGGGAGCCTATAATGTACTTTTCCTCTCAACCACCTCTGGTGGGAGTAGTATCTGAGCGTCACGATTATTGACGCTTCCATTTATTAACCCTATTAATGTTTCTGCCGCTTTTTTCCCAAGCTCCTCTTGTGGATGAGCAATAGTAGTGATTCCTCTGCTCTGTGCCAACAAGGAATTATCAAATCCCGTCACAGATATATCATGAGGAACGCTTCGGCCAATATTTTGAAGCCCTTTTATAACCTCCGCCGCAATTTCATCATTGTAGCAAACCACCGCATGAAATGCTGCGCCTTTTTCTATCAGGCCAACTATCCCTTCCATTGGCTTTACACCTTTATCCTTTGTGTGATACCAAATTACCATATCAGGATCATAAGCTATCCCAGCCTCTTGAAGAGCCTTGACATACCCCTTATGTCTGAGAATTCCCTGAGTATCATCCGCCTTGAATATACCCACAATTCTCTTGTGGCCAAGTTGAATTAAATGCTTTGTAATTAATCTACCGCCCTCAACATCATCAAGCATTACGTGAGGTCTATCAAGCATAGCCTCATAGCAGCCTTGAATAAACACATATGGAATTCCCATTGCATCCATTTGATCATATAGTACCTGATGCTGACAGCTGATGGCACTTTGGCTTGGTTCGATAATCATGCCATCAATATTTTTGGAGAGGAGTTCTTCCATACACCAAGCCTCTCCCTTACGAGAATTATTGGTGGTTTTCAAAAGAATACTGTAGCCGTTATCATTTAATACCTGATTGATTCCCTGAATTACCCTAGGGAAAATGTAATCCGACATGTACGTGGTTACGACAGCAATGTTTTTGGTCCCCTTTTTCTTTATAACACGCTGCGCAACAAAGGTACCACATCCATGCTGGGCATATACCAAACCCTCGTCCGCCAGCTTTCTAATTGCCTTGCGAACTGTCTGGCGGCTTGCCCCAAACTTTTTTGCCAGTTCATTCTCCGATGGAATTTTTTGTCCTGGCAAATATTTTCCGGAATTTATTCCCTGCTTTATGTCTTTGATAATAAGCTCGTTTTTTGATGAAACCACCTAATTATTCCCCCAAAATGTACTATGGGTATTTTATCATAATTAGACTTTTATGCCCACTTAGAGAATTCCTCATCAGTACATTTTACATAGTGAGTTCCGCTAACAAGATGCTCTGTTCCAAGATTGTAATCTATGCCTGAAGTCTTGTAGTCGTATGTCTCTGATACCCTATTTTTCTCCAAGATTGGATTTGGCTCTGGAATTGCAGAAAGCAGACTCTTTGTGTATGGATGAATTGGATTTGAGAATATTTCCTCAGTTGTTCCAGTCTCCAAAAGATGCCCAAGGTGAAGTACTCCGATTCTATCGGAAATGTACTTTACCATGGAAAGGTCGTGGGCAATAAATAAATATGCCGCTCCTGTTTCCTGCTGAATATCCTTCATCAGATTTACAACCTGCGCCTGAATAGACACATCAAGTGCAGAAATACACTCATCTGCAATAATAAGCTTTGGATTCATAATAAGAGCTCTTGCTATTCCAACACGCTGTCTCTGTCCACCTGAGAACTGATGTGGGTAGCGAGAAATATGTTCTGGTGCCAATCCTACTTTTGCAAGAATCGCTCTTATTTTTTCATTTCTTTCCTCGTGATTCTTGTAGGAATGATGTATATCTAATCCTTCTCCAATAATGTCTCCAACCTTTTTTCTAGGATTAAGAGACGACATAGGATCTTGGAAAATCATTTGCATCTGAGTTCTTAACATATCCTTGTCAGATTTTCCAAGTTTTCCACTAATATCAACATTATTAAACGTTACCTTGCCATCTGTTGGATTATAAAGTCTTATAATACTTCGTCCAATAGTTGACTTTCCTGAGCCAGACTCTCCAACTAATCCATAAGTCTCACCGGCATAAATTTCAAAGGAAACACCTTCTACAGCCTTTACTGTATAATTTTTGTTGATAGGAAAATATTGCTTCAATCCTTCAACCTTTAAAAGAGGCTCTGTATTATAATTCACTGCCATATTCTAACGCCTCCTTCTTCATTCTCTCTAATCTTTCCTTCAATTCCTGTGGCATTTCAACCTTTGGTGCTCTCTCATCAAGAAGCCATGTTGCAGCATAATGAGTATCTGTAACCTTAAACATTGGTGGCTCCATCTTGTCATCAATCGCAAGAGCAAACTTATTTCTTGGAGCAAATGCATCTCCAGGCTTTTCGTTTAATAAGTTTGGTGGTGAACCAGGTATTGTATATAATCGTGGATCATCCGTGTTCAAATCAGGCATTGCAGATAAAAGTCCCCATGTATATGGATGCTTAGGGTCGTAAAAGATTTCATTTACCTTTCCCTTCTCAACAATCTTACCTGCATACATTACGTTTACATAATCAGCGACCTTTGCAACTACCCCCAAATCATGTGTGATATATATTACAGAGATACCACGCTCTGTCTGAATTCTCTTAATCAACTCGAGAATCTTCGCCTGAATAGTAACATCAAGAGCCGTTGTTGGCTCATCGCAGATTAAAAGGTCTGGGTCACATGAAAGTGCAATAGCAATTACCACACGCTGTCTCATACCACCTGAAAGCTGATGTGGATACTGCTTCATTCGCTTCTTTGCATCCTCAATACCAACCTCCTGCAAAAGCTTTTCTGCCTTTGCATTAGCCTCCTCCTTTGACATTTTAAAATGCCATAAAAGCCCTTCTGTAATCTGCTTGCCAATTGTCATTGTCGGATCAAGTGATGTCATTGGATCCTGAAATACCATAGCAATTCGCTTTCCATTTATATGCTTTCTAATCCATCTCTTGTCCTTGGTGAGAATATCTACAATCTGAGTTCCCTGCTCATTCTCATATTTAAACTCTATTGTTCCCGAATTTACTGTTGCATTTTTTGCGAGAATACCCATAGCTGCTTTCATTGTTACAGACTTTCCTGAGCCTGACTCACCAACGATTGCAACGGTCTCCCCCTCCTCCAAATCAATATTTATTCCGCGAATAGCATGTACATTTCCTGCTGTTGTCTTGAAGGAAATATCAAGGTCGCGAATATCTAATATAAAATTTTCATTCATTTTTCACTACCTCACATTTCTTTCATTTTTGGATCAAATGCTTCGCGAAGTCCATCACCAAGTAAGTTAAAGCTAAGCATTAATAACGCCATAATTAATATTGGCGGAATAATCTGATATGGATGAGTTGTAAATGAATTGTATCCATCAGATATAAGTGAGCCAAGTGAGCACTTTGGCACTGGTATTCCAAGTCCCACGAAGCTCAAGAATGCCTCTGTAAAAATAGCTGTAGGAATTGAGAACATTACCTGTGTGATAATCGGGCCAACTATATTTGGAAGAACTTCCTTGAAAATGATAAAGAAGCTTCCTGCTCCAAGTGTTCTAGATGCAAGTACAAATTCTTGCTCTTTTAGCTTTAACATTTCTGCTCTTGCAATTCGGCTCATGCCAACCCACTCTGTTAAAAGAAGGGCGAAAATAATTGTAAGCATGCCCGGTTTTAAAATAAGTAGTAATAAAGTAACAATAACTAGTCGTGGAATACCATTACAAATCTCAAGGAATCTCTGCATGACCATATCGACTTTGCCACCAAAAAATCCTGAAATCAATCCGTAGCTCATACCGATAATCATATCGATTAAAGCTGCTGCTATTGCAATGATTAGTGAAACTCGAGTACCTTCCCAACATCTTGTCCACAAATCTCTGCCGTAGATATCACTACCGAACCAGTAATAAGTATCAGTGAATCCACCATCCTCATACTTATTAACCTTCATATCACCAACAGAAGTTGACATAGTCTCACTTCCATCAAATATACCTATGTTTTCGAGCCATGAAACTCTAGGCGCAAGATTCTTTTCCTCTTGAATCATTCCCTCGTAGGTATAATCATTCATACCTGGACCAATTGCTGCAAATATAATTATTAATATAATCAGAATTAAACCTATTACCGCACTTCTCTTATGGAAAAATCTTATTGCTACTTCCTTCCAAAAATTCTGAGAGGCAAAGTTGGTGTCTAATCCCAAATCATCAGATTCATTCTTTAAGACAAAATCTTCTTCTGAAGGAATATATGTCATATCACTCATCCTAGTCTCCCTCCTTTCCAAGTCGAATTCTTGGATCGATAATTCCATAAAGAATATCAACTACAAGCATTATTGCGATGTACATTGCTGAGTAAATAAAGCTAAGGGCAATGACAACGTTATAATCATTAGATTGAATTGCATTTACAAGTAAGCTACCTACACCAGGGATTGCAAAAATCTTTTCAACAACAAGCGAACCTGTCATCAAATCTACAATAAGTGGTGCCAATACTGTAATAATTGGAATAAGGGCGTTTCTCAATGCATGAGAAAAAATCAATTTGCGTCCAGACAATCCTTTACTTTCTGCCAAAAGCATGTATTCGCTACCCAAAACCTCTATCATTTCAGTACGAGTAAATCTAGCAATTGAAGCCATTGTAAACATTGATAATGCTATCGCTGGCATAACACTTGAATTAAGGGCATCTGCGCTGTCATAAAGCATTGGGAACCATTTCCACTTGAAGCCAAGAGTATAGCTAAGACCAAGGGCAAATACATAGGATGGTACCGAAACACCTATTACTGAAATAATAGTGCAAATGGTATCTAAAATAGTGTCTTTTTTCAGCGCTGCTATCAGACCTAAAATAAGACCAATTATTGCACCTCTCAAAACCGCATAAAATCCAATACCAATTGAGATTGGAAGTCTTGATTCTATCAGCTGTGAAATTGGGGTATTCTTTGAAATTTTGTAGCTAACACCAAAATCTCCCTTGCACATGTTAACTACATAATGACCAAACTGAACCACTATCGGGTCATCTAGTCCATACTTAGAATATAGAACTTGTCTCTGATCATCTGAAAGCTTTTCATCATTGAAAGGTGAGCCCGGCATAAGCTGCATCAAAATGAAAAGAATCAGAATGATAGCAAGCAAAGTTCCAATAGAAGTTAGAACTCTCTTTAAGATATATTTTTTCACTTCATTTTCTCCTTTGTTTTTATTTCTTTAAGAATATGAAAAAATCTTTTTCACATTCTTAGAGAAATACTGGGTCCCGCATTATAGCAGGACCCAGATAATATTCTAGTCTTTACTGCTTTACTGTATCTTTAAATACTCTATTTAATGCTACTGGATGGAAGTCAATTCCAGTTACATTTGACTTAACAAGTGTAGCGTTTGCTGCTGTATAAATTGGGAAGATAACTGCATCCTCCATAACAATTTGCTCTGCATCGTAAAGTCTTTCTCTACGCTCATCAAGCTGTGTGCAAAGGTCTCCAGTTGTGCACTCTTCAATGATTGCATCGTATTCTGCATTTGACCAGAAACCATAGTTGTTAGCACAATCTGTTACCCACATACCAAGATATGTCATAGGATCATCATAGTCAGGTCCCCATCTTGTAAGACCAAGCTCGAAGTTACCATCCTGTAAATCCTGAACTCTCTGCTTCTTTGGCTCAGTAACAATATCAACTGTAAGTCCTGGAAGAGCTGCCTCCCACTGAGACTTAAGAACTGTTGCAACCTTCTTTGGAGCATCATCATCATCTACAACCATCTCAAGTGTGATTGAATCAACACCTAACTCATTAAGACCTGTCTCCCAATATGAAGCTGCTGCTGTTGTATCATCAGCACAGTATGCTGAGTACTTATCCTGATCAGCTGAGAAGTCTGAAGAGAAATCTCTTGGAACAGCTGTGTAAGTTGGAAGTGAACCATCATTAAGCTGGCTTGTTACATCTACACGGTTGATAGCATTTGTAAGTGCAAGTCTGATGTTAAGATTCTGAAGTGCTTCAACCTCTTTGATGTTAGGTGATACATACCAAAGATATCCAGCACCGATTGTCTGGAACTCTGGATCAGCAGAAACCTGCTCTACCTGATCACCATTTACAAGTGTGATATCAAGGTCACCATTCTGGTAACTCATAAGAGCTGTCTGTGAATCCTGGATTACCTGATAATCAAGACCTGTTAACTGAACTCTATCTGCATCGTAGTAGTCTGCATTCTTTGTAAGGTGGAATGCTGTAGCTGCTGGCTCATAATCATCAAGTACGAAAGCTCCATTTGAAAGTACTGTCTCTGGGCTTGTACCATATGTGTCACCGCATGATACAAAGAATTCCTCATTTACTGGATAGAATGTTGGGAAATACATTAATGAAAGGAAATATGAAACAGGAACATTAAGCTGAACCTCTAATGTATAATCATCAACAGCTGTTACCCCTAACTCGCTCTTGTCCTTTTCCCCTGAAATAATTTCTGCAGCGTTTACAATCTGACCAATGTCGCTGAGCATGTAAGAATACTCTGATGCAACTTCTGGATCAACTGCTCTCTGCCAAGCAAATACGAAATCTGCTGCTGTAACAGCTGTACCGTTGCTCCACTTTGCATCCTGACGAAGCTTAAATGTGTAAGTACATCCATCCTCTGAAACCTCATAGCTCTCAGCAATAGCATTTACAGGATTTCCATCGCTGTCCATCTGCATAAGTCCGTCTGTGAAATCTGCAATTACCTCGAATGATGTACCATCTGTTGCCTGCTGTGGATCAAGTGATTCAACTGCTGTCTCAATCATAACATTCAAGTCTGTAGAAGCTGATGCTGTGCTTCCTGTGCTTGTAGCTGTACTTGAATCAGAGCTTCCACAACCAAACATTCCTACAGCCATTGTTGCTGCAAGAACTAATGATATTAGTTTCTTCTTCATATCATTTTCTCCTCCTCTAATTTAGTAAAAAAAAGTACAATGGCGCTTCAATAATGTAGCACTTCACTGTACTGATGTGTTAAACTATACCACTCCACTTTAACGATGTAAAGTGAAAAATTAAATTTTTATTAAAATTTTCTTAATACCAAGTCATAAATTAATTTGATATTAAAATTACAATTCATATTTTAAGTGTTGAATTAGCAACGAGCTGTAAAAAATATGAATTGTAACATATAAAAAAAAAGACACCTACAAGTTGTAAGTGTCTTTCAATAAAATCAGGATTTAGAAATCTGTAAGCTCTGCAGCTCTTCTCTCAAGGAATGCACCCATTCCCTCAGCCTTATCATGTGTAGAACATGTAATTCCGAAGAGGTTTGCCTCCATCTCAACTGCATTCTTGATATCCATATCGTATCCGTTGTTGATAGCAGCCTTTGCAATTGAAACTGCGTAGCTACCCTTTGAAGCAATCTTCTTTGCCATTGCCTTTGCTGTATCCATAAGCTCTTCGCATGGAACAACCTTATTTACAAGACCAATTCTGTATGCCTCGTTTGCATCGATAGAATCGCATGTGAAGATAAGCTCTTTTGCACGTCCCATACCAACAAGACGAGCAAGTCTCTGTGTGCCACCAAAACCAGGAATGATTCCAAGTCCACACTCTGGCTGACCAAATGTAGCATTTTCAGAAGCAATGCGAATATCACAAGCCATTGAAATCTCGCAACCACCACCAAGAGCAAATCCATTAACTGCACAGATTGTAACCTGTCTCATGTTCATGAGCTTGAAGAATGGAACAGAAGCTCTCATGCCGAATGCTCTTGCTTCAGCTGCTGTAAAGTTAACCATCTCAGAAATATCTGCACCAGCAACGAAAGACTTGAATGCATTATCCTTCTTGTCAGGACCGCCTGTAAGAATAACAACCTTTACATCATCTCTAGCCTCGATTTCTGTTAAAGCTACATTTAACTCATCGAGTGTCTCACTGTTAAGTGCATTAAGTGCTGCTGGACGCGAAATTGTAAGTACTGCAATCTCGTCTGCAACTTCGAGCTTTAAATTATTGAATTCGCTCATTTTTTATCCTCCTCTTTTAGGGTTTGCCCCACTTTTTTACTGATGTATACTATAATAGCTCATTGTTAAAACTTTGTCAATCATTATATTAATCAGCAAAGAGGCTGTACTTATTGTACTGCCATTTTCATTTTTTTCTTATTTTCATACATGATGCTATCGGCTCGCTCAAACACATCAGATACAAAGTGGTCTTCCTCTGTGTACTTGGCTGCACCTACTGCTATAGTGACGCCATCATTCTTTTTGTTTTTCTTATTTGTCTTCTCTATGGCTCCTATTCTACTTTCAATGGTCTCATAATCCTTACCTTTTACAAGAACTAAGAACTCATCTCCACCGATTCGGTAAACTGGGCTATGTGGAAATGCTTCGCAAATTATATGACAACCATCAATTATAAATGCATCACCTGCTTTATGGCCCAATGTATCATTTACCTTTTTAAGGCCATTTATATCACACATAACAAGGGCGAATTCCGGTGCTCTTTGACCTTTTATCAATTCATTTAACTGCTCTTCAACATTTACATAAGCTCTCTTGTTCTTTACACCTGTAAGACCATCCTTAGTAGCTTCATTTTCAAATCTGAGAAGATTTGTCTCGTACTCAATATCCTTTCGAACCTGCTCATCAACATTGATTACTCCAAATACAAGCTGCGGTCCATCCACTTCTTCTACAAGTGCTGCCTTCAGAGATACATAAGTAGGCTTTCCATTGAGACACAATCTATAGGTGTAAATATAGTAGCCTAGATATTCTATTTGTTTCAGCACATTCTCTTTTGTAAAGTTTTCAAAAAAGTCATTTAAATCATCTTCATATATTACTGATTTACTATTTTCAGTAGCATCAGCAAAGAAATCTTCACCTTCCCCATCCAATTGCAGATTTTGGTAATCAAAGGTAGTCTTATAAAGTTTATAGTGATTGCTTTCTGGATTCACTGTGTAAATGCAGACAAAATCTCCAGAGAGAGCCGCAATTCGAGAATAAGTAATCCGCTCCTCTTTCATCCTATCTAGCGCCTCGCGCTGTCTCATTTGGGCATCCACATTACTTATACCAATGATAATATGATTGTCCTCAGCTCTAACTTTTACCGCCTTTAGACTAACATATGTTGGCTTGTTATTAATCATTGCCCGATATGTCACGGAGAATGTACCATGTTCATTCAAATGTTTTTCTATATTTTCTTTCGAACATGACGTCAAAAAAAGTTCCTTATCTTCACTGTAAATATCACTTAGAGCTCTCTCTTTTGAACGTCCAAAAAAGTCCTTACCATGATTATTTACCGAAACATCTCTATGTACACCATCAGATTTATATAGGACGTAATCTCCATTATCTAAATCAATATAGAAAAGCTGTATATAATCCTCTGACAAGGCTCTAGCTATATAATTATAGGTTAATGTATCGGCTGTCGCCTGATCCTTTGTTATCGACAATACAACTACAGCCACAGCTGATACTCTAGTGACATTATTCACAGCAATTCTATGTAGCAATAGCTGAACAGTCTTTCCATCCCTGGTTCTATCATCGATTACACGCTTTTCTCCATCTTGACCACACTGTCTTATGGCATTCATAGCATAGTAACCTATACCATGCGCCTCCTCGTCAAACTCATACTCCAAGGTGTTACGGCTCATAAACAATTCATCATTTACTTGAAGGAACTTTCGGAAATTCCTATTATCACGTATTATTCTTAATTTATTATTACCAACCTCAACGATAGCCATAGGAAGCGTATCAAAATAGTCATCCATATTATCTTCTTCCGATTTCATAAATGACATATCATAGAGACTGACTTTCCCCACAGTACTGAAATAGTCTGATTCATCTGGATTTTCAAATCCAATCTGTTTACCACTTCTATATCTATCAAATACTTTCTCTTTCGGTATCGGCCTGCAATAATAGAAGCCCTGCATCTTTGAGCAGCCTATTTCTTCCAAAAAATCTACCTGTTCTTTATCCTCAACACCTTCTGCGGTTGCCTCCATTCCCAAAGACATAGCAAATCTTACAAGTTCTGTAATAACTACTCTGGCGCCTTCATTGTTAGCAATCTGGTTTACTAATCTAAAGTTGATTTTGAGCATATCAAACTGAAGCTGCTGCAAGGTTACGGGTGAAACAAATCCACTACCATAATCATCCAGCCATATTTCATAGCCAGCAGCCTTAAGCTCTATTATTGCAGAGATTACCTGTTCATTGGTTCTAGCAATAGACATCTCTGAAATACCAAGTGCAATTTTGCTCTTAGGTATCTCTGTAGCCTCAACTCTCTTATTAATTTCTACAACTATATTGCAGGAATAAAAATCAATTTGAGAAAGATTTATGGAAGTAGGGACTACATATAGTCCCATATCCATCTGCTCTTTCATCTTAACTAAGACATGCTCTAAGACAAATAAATCTAGCTTGTGAATAACATTTACAGCCTCTAAAATGGCAATAAATTCCCCCGGATTCATAACTCCCATTATTGGATCATCCCATCTAACTAAAGCCTCTTCAGCGCAAACGCATCCATTAGACGTACGGATAATAGGTTGATAGTATACTTCAACCCATTCCTCGTTTAACGCCCGATCAAAATTTTCCAATAAATACTTGTTCTTATCCATGGAATTATCTTTTGCGAACAATCGTTATCCACTCCCCTATCTAGCAACAAAAACTAACCGTTAATTCATTCTCCCCTAGACGTTTAGTCGTCTCTGAATCTCGCTTGCGACCTCACGTCCTTTAAAAATGATTGCTCCGACAAATAATACAAAGCCAACCAACAAGCAAACAATCCATTCAACTGGACTATTCCTTTTAAAACTCATAAAAGCAATATATGGCATTATTCCTAATACAATATTTGTAAGCAAATACGCCATTGAATTGCCACTTTTATCAAGCATGGCGAATACAAAATTTGCAACCATTGTGGCCATAACAAAGTTCGGTAATATCCAACAAACAAATAAGTTAAGAAAGCCGAAATAAAATGCTGTAATAGCCATCATTATCATTACCGCAAATACGAATATTGTCACTATTCGCGCTGGACTCATTCCCTTTTTGAATAGTCTTCGTATTCCAAATTCGAATGCAAATAGCCACATGAGAATAAGTAAGCTCCAATGGAACTGGTAGGTTCCATTGGGTCCAAGCGGAAGTTTAAATAAATAATCTAATCCTAGTGCTGTAATAATTATTATCCAAACGATAAATAGTTGGACCTTGTAAAATAATGACTGCAATTTAAGTATTGTCTGTGTTGGAAAATACTTTTCCTCTGCTTCTCCAACCAATTTACTCTGGCAGAATGGGCACCTTTTTAAATCACCGCCCACCTGTATTTTGCAATAAGGACAATTCTTCATTATCGAATCACCTCCGTTGCATATGCTGTAACCTTCATACCATCCTCCGTGATGCTTCTAACAAAGCTTTTCACAACTCGCGTGTTTGAATATGGAGAAGTGATACCTAGAGTCAATTCTCCATTGTAGCTAGTCATAACCACGAAAAGATTTGATGAGCTACAAAAACCATTATAATTTTTTATCAGTGGTGTGAGTTCTTCTGGTGGTCTTTGGACACCTAGATTTGAAAGAACTACTGATACTTTTTTGTCGGTAACTTTTGAGCCATAACGAACCACCATTTGCTTAACAAATAATGGCACTGCCCTTACTGGAATAAAGTACTCCATGGTCTCAAAGTTATCCATCTGCTTTTTAATATTATCTTCTGCTAAATTAGCCTTTAGCTTTTCATCAAATTCTTTTGCCAGATCTTCTAGAGAAATCTCCTCTGTAAATACGTGCGAAACATTTACATTGTTGAAAAAGTTTCTCGACGTACTACTAGGATAATAATTTCTAAGATTTACCGGCATAGACACGTTAATAGGCGTCTTGCATTTTCTAGGAGGCATATCTCCTTTGATAGCCAACATCAGCCTAGCGCCAATGTAACTTGTGAGACTGACTCCCATCTCCTTTGCCTTTGGGAGAATATCACCTGTAGGAATATGTACCTCAAAAAACTGTAGCTGATCATATGGCAACTTTAGTCCGCCTGGATGATAAGCATATTTTAATGTAGAACCTCGAAGGCCCATGTTTCCAAAGAACTGCTTGTAACTATCCTGATTCAATTCATCCTCTGAAGCTCCAGAGTGAATTGTCACTTCCTCAAACTTGTCCGGATACTTTAATTTCAAATAATCCAATACAATAATATTTAAAAATTCAAGTGCGCCTGTTCCATCAGAAATTGCATGGAACAAATCTAAATTAATCCTATTCTTAAAGTATGTCACTCTGTAGTGAAGCATTGCTCGTCCCGGTTTGTACAATGTAGGGCAAACTCTACCATGCTCCTCTGTAACCACCGGTTGAATGTCTGTGTCCTCCATATAATGCCAGAACAACCCACGTCTTATTCTCACTTGAAATTGTGGTCGAATCTGTATTGCTGAAAGTACTGCCTCCTGTAAAAGCTCTGGGTCTATATCCTCCCATAACGTGCAGCTCACTCTAAGCGTTCTAGTATCTCGTCGAGCTGCAGTGGCAAGAAATACCTTCGCAACGTTGTCGACCTTATACCAGTTGTCTCTACCCATTTATCCGTATATCTCCTTACTTACGTAATCGGCGAGTCTTTTCATTGCTCTACTCGCCATTGGAATAGGCAGCTGCTGATAGACATGCCACCCATCCTTTTCTATATCAATAGTGGCATTGCCACCAGCTGAAATAATCTTTTTTTGCAAATTGACACTATCGTCTAATAGTATTTCATTCTTTCCTACCATCACAAGCGTTGGTGGAAAATCAGTAAAATCTCCATTTATAGGACTATAGCAAGCATCCGCAGCATCCACATCACTGCCTATAAAAGCCTCCCTTACTCCAACTACATAACTGTGAGTCAAAATAGGATCCTTTGTTTGGTATGTAGTATAGCTTTTTGATGATGCAGTCATATCTGTCCACGGACTAAACAAAAGCAATGCCCTAGGTCCATTTTCTTTTGCACTTATCAACCTTTGGCTAAGACAGAGCACTAGATTTCCACCGGCGGAATCCCCCGCCATGAGAATATGTTTCGCATCAAAGCCCTCTTCCAAAAGTCGATTCCATACCTTTTGGCCATCTTCTATAGGAGCTGGCCATTTATTTTCTGGTGCGAGTCTGTATTCAAAAGACACAACTGAAAATCCTGTAGCCATTGCCATCTTAGCCGCAAGAATTCTTGCGTAACCTAAGCCTCCACAAACATATCCACCGCCATGGGCATATAAAATTACATACTGAGGATTGTGGGCCAATTCAGGTCGTATCCACTCGCAAGAGATATTATCTACAGAAAAAGACTTTATAGAAACTCCTCCAGTAGGAGCAGCCAGCTTTCCTGCTCTATCCATAGCAGAACGCTGTTTTTTTAGATCCTCTTCGGTAAGTGAATTTCCTCCTATTGAGTTAAATGCCTTGATTGCTTTCATCAAGGGATCGTTCCAGTTAATCTTTAACAAGGCCATAGAGCATACATCTCCTAGTATTATACAGTTTATTATAAATGTCCTTTATTCATTTTTCCATAAAGGACACAAATTTTACAAAAACATAAATATGAGTTATTCTACGCAAGATTTTGAAAAACACACTTTTTTCACATTTTGTTCACAGTCTGACACCAATTCAAATATCTTAAATGCTAGAATTATTGGTGAGTGAAAAAGATGTATGTCTTTTTTAGGGGAGGCGTAAACATGGATATTGCTGAGATTTCTATGAATATGAGCCAGAATAAGCTAATGTCAGCAGTCGGAACTGCCATGCTAAGCAAGACACTTGATTTTGCAAGCGGCCAGGCTGACCTATTGACTGAGGGAATCGATATGAATTCTCCATCATTAGAAAGTTTAGTTTATCCTACCTCAGGAACAGCCATTGATTTACGCATATGAGTATTTGGGTTTTATAATATAAGGCTTGCTTAAACAGCAAGCCTTTTTCTTTGTCCATTATCTACATTATTTTTTTTAACATACTTCTCATTTAAAAAAATAGGGTAAGCAATTCACAAATAATCTTTTTCTTTTACAATTTTATTCACATATTTTCCATTGTTCGTTCAGAAATAGATTGTATTATAATTACATCGCAAGACAGAAGCGATGAACCATTTTTTTCATAACATTATTCTCCCTTTTAGAAAAGGACGTCCCGCCGGCGTCCTTTTCACTTGTTTATAATCTTAAATTCTCCAAAAACAATTTTTCAAAATCTGGATTTCCAGACATCATAACGACCTTTGACTTTTCCTTTATTTCCTTCAACAGATCTTCATCCCCTGATTTGATAAATTCGATATCGCCAAGCAATGATGTATTTCCTGCCGACTCAAATTTTGGAATCAGCTCTTGTGGGAATATTTTAATTCCAGCAGCAGACCATAATCCAATAGATGCCCCTAATCCACCAGAAACATATAAATGCTCAATATCATCTATTTCAATGGTCGACTCTCTCACTAAAAGAGTTATCGCAGAATATATCGCTGCCTTGGCCAAAAGCACTTGCTGTATATCCTCTCCAGTGATTGTTATTTCATCTGTAATTGGAAATCCCTTCTCACTGTACTGCTCTTGAAGAAGTCCGCCGTCATCAATAATCCCTTTTCTATACATTTCTGAAATTAAATCAATGACACCACTACCACAAATACCAATAGGCTTTTCACCACCGATAGTCGTATACTTTACCACACCCTCGGTAATAGAAATGTGATTGATAGCCCCTCGAACTGATGCTGTTCCACAACTAAGATTTGCTCCCTCTAGAGCAGGACCAGCAGACGCAGATGTACACAAGTAACCTTCACCATCATACAAAACGATTTCCGCATTAGTCCCCAAGTCCACCAACAAGAATGTATCCTGTTTTTTTGTCTTGCGTAAGTAATACAAGCCCGATACTATATCGCCACCGATGAAGGCTGAAATAGAAGGCATAAAGAAAATGTCCTTCTTATTTGCCACGAACTTTACGCTATCTGTCGTATATGGCACAAAAGGGAATCTTGCCAATCCATCCACTGGATACTTCAAAATCAAGTGGGTCATGACTGTATTTCCTGAAAATACAATTTTATGCATCAGATAATCCTGACCTAGAAGCTTGCGTCCCATGTTAATTAAATCATCTCGAACGCAATCCATCAGCTCAACATTATGCCCATCAATAGCAGCCTTAATTCGAGTCATAACATCAGCGCCGTAATGAATCTGACTATTTGTGCAGTTATTCTGACGCAAAATTTTGCCACTAACCAAATCCACAATGGCAGTTGCAATTGTCGTCGTTCCAATATCAACAGCTATGCCTATATTTGTCTTGTCTAGTGGCAAATTTTCTTCTGCAGTTAATGTGTCTGGAGAAACAATTTCAGAAACCAAAGAAGATGGCACCTGTATCTTGCAATCACGCGTAATAATACACTTACAACCAAGACGCCATCCGTTTCTCATATCTGAGAAATCAAGTGCCCTTTCGTCATCAGACGTCATTTCTGGGGCACCATAAACGAATCTTATGGCACAGCTCATACATTTGCCGACACCCCCGCAAGGTCGATAAAAATTGATTCCAAGCTGGTTCATTACATCGACAAATGAAATGTCAAGTGCACTCATAAGTACGTATTCTTTTTGAGGTTCAGATCCCTCAATAACGATTTTAATTTCCATGCGTTCTATCGTATTCCTCTAATGAATGTAATTGAAGTTTAAACTCACCTTCATTATCCACCAAAACTGTCATATAAGTGTGTTCACGACTATTTTGTCTTGGAAAAGAAATACTTCCTGGGTTTGCAATGATTAAATCCTCGTAATAATCAATTGTCGGAACATGCGTGTGACCATATAGTACAACATCACAACCCTTGCTTCTGGCTGCTTGAGCAATAGTCTCATAGCCACTGCTTACTGAATAGTAATGGCCATGTGTAAGAAGGATTACATGCTTTCCTTCCTCTAAAACAACTTCATTTGGTAGATTTACACCCCAGTCGCAGTTTCCGCAAATACACTCGACTGGAGCAGTCGTCATCATCCAGATTTCGCTTTCTACCCCCTGTCCGTCTCCTAGGTGGTAAATCAAATCTGGCTGCTCAATTTCGATAGCATTCCTAAGTCTCTCTGAGCTACCGTGAGTGTCACTAACAACTAATATTTTTTTCATACTTCATTATTTCTTCCTTTATCATTCTAAGGGCTTGCCCTCTGTGGCTAATAGCATTTTTCTCCTCTGGAGAAATGCTGGCTGTGCTCACATCCTTGTCCCATAGATAGAATATAGGATCATAACCAAAGCCATTAGTTCCCATTGGCTCCCAACCAATGTAGCCCTCAATCGTACCCCTAACAGCCTTTTCTGTGCCATCCGGAAATACCGCCGATACAGCGCATACGAATCTTGCGCTTCTATCTTCTTTTTCAACACCTTCAAGTCTCTCAATGAGATTAGCATTCTTGATATCGTAAGAGGTATCCTCTCCCATGTATCTAGCAGAATAAATACCTGGCTCTTTGTTAAGAGCATCAATTTCTAAGCCGCTATCATCTGCAAGTACAATTGCATCAGGTGCATACTTTGCAATCGCCCTAGATTTAATTAAAGAATTCTCTTCAAAGGTAGCTCCATCCTCTACAATGTCGATATCAATTCCAGCTTCTTTCATTGTGACAATATCGTATTTTTCCTCGCCGAGAATTTCCTTAATTTCTCTGAGCTTATTCTTATTACCTGTTGCAAAAATAATCCTTGTCTTCATCATTATTCTCCATATAAGTATTCTATTACAGAATCATACATAGCCTTGGCAGCCTTCTGCTGATACTCTGGATCCTGTAAATTTTCAAGCTCTTTTTGGTTCGTCATAAAACCAACTTCTACAAGAGCCACTGGTGCTTCAGACATTCTGATAATATACACCTCATCGCCTACAACTACGCCTTTGGACTTACAGTCTAGCTCATCCAAGAGATTATCTAGACATAGCTGGGCAAAGGCCTTTGATTCGCCAGAGGTATCTCCTGCCTCATACATAACCTCCGCACCATTTATAGATGACATTCTACCTGATGCAGTAGAATTATTGTGGACTGAAAGGAACAAATCAGCATTCGAATCATTTGGCAATCCAACTCTATTTTCAAATGATGGATTTGTATCATCTGTTCTCGTGTAATAAACACCAATATTCTTATCAGTTTTATCAAAGAGCTTTTTCAGCTCTAGCACAATCTGTAAATTTATGTCTTTTTCGTTGACTCCCATCTTAGTTGCTCCCGGGACATTTCCACCATGCCCAGCATCAACCACTACAACATAGTCATATATATCATGTGGGTCAACAAAATCCAAGTAAATAAACTCGTCTTCTGACGACATAGATACTTCAAAAACATCATCCAAAACAATTTCTATGACACCAACTAAATTCTCGCTGTCATAGGTGACATCAACAATATTCTCAGAATTTCCTCGTATTGGGAACTTATCGAAATAATCCTTACCAATACCTTTAATGGTAATATCAATTGTCTTCTCCACATAGTTGTTGTTAATAGTCACCCCAGCACTAGTAACATTCTGTGGTAAAGCCAATCGAATTTGATGCCCCTTTAATATTGTCTTACGAGTTTCCTCGTCGTCTTCCATAAGCTCCTCGTCACTGCTTCTCAGCATATCCATTACAGATATACGCCCACCTACCATCTGGCTGTCCTCAATTCGCAGTGCTATTATGTGCATGTTTGGCACATAAATAAGCAGGCAGCTCATAGTAATTGCCACTGCCAAAATTATGGCAGTAAACACCCCCATTACTCTCTCTTCCATAACTTATTCTCTGCTCGTTATCGAGCCCCGCTTTCAAAAACTTCCATAACATTATTTGCATAGGCCTTTATGCAAAGATTTGCCGTAGCAACATCCTCTACACTCTCCCAATCTAGACCATTGTTGCTAATAAAGCCCTTTCCATCCTCGATAGTCACCGCCTCTGTCATATAATCAGCAGCATATTCCACCGCAAGTGGTCGCAATGTTTCTGGTGTATTTACATATAAAACAATTGCAAAAGTTTCTCCCTCTTCAACTGTTTTTGCCGAATTAAATTTAATTGTGTAATAGCCTTTTTGATCTACAGTGCCTGATGCCACTAATTCCTTTTGTGAAAGGCTGCTTGTATTCTCATAATTAGAAACAAAATAAATCTTATAGTTTGTATCTTTTCCAAGGGCATAAAAACCCGCCGCCTCAATTTGTTGCTCTCCATCAGCAACAAACGTATTAGCACCATAAGCCCATTGCTTACTATAGCCAATCTGGCCAACCCAACCACATAAATCCGACTGATAAATGTAATTATAGGTGTTGTTCGTATCTACATCAACATATGAAACAGCTTGATTTCCAATATTTGAATCATAATACGAAATATAGAAAACTCCATCCTCACCAAAGCCACTTCCCCAACTATTTTGGCATATAAAAGCGCCACTGCCTTGTACGGACTCACTAAAATTGCTTGAAGGATATGTATCATCCCAACCAATAATTACTACATCGTGATTTGGTTTTGAATTTCCAGTATAGCAATAAGAATTTGTTCTGCTGTTATAGCTAGATGAACCACTTAAATTTGAAGTAGAAACACTAGCATAAATAGAGGTAGAAACACCGCCATATCTATATACTGCCCACTTTATAGCATCTAGATTTTCCGAGTCGTAAAACTGAGCTGTTTGTAAATGAATTGACGTTGGTTCCTCTGTGGTAATGCCAAAAGCATTCTCAACAGTTTCCTCTGTTGGCCCCTGCCAAGACAAAAGATAAGCAAGCGCCATTGTATAATCCCCGCCTGCTGATTCATCCAAATTAAAGGAATTATCATTAATCATTGAATCAACAGAAAAGGTGTAGCTGTTCGCAGGAAGCATGGATGACTCCATAGCCTCTAATGACGCACATGCCCAACATGTAGAAGTAGATCCTTGGTTTCTAATACTACTTACTCTATTGACAGTTCTCAGGTCATATTTAACTGGCAGTTTGGCAGTTTTGTCATAACTAATATTTACTGTGTAAGAGTTTGCATCATAGTTATACTGATAGCCAAAAATATTGCATAAATCCTCTAGGCCAATGTACATCTGCCCTCTGTGAATAGATGGTGCCACTGTAAGCTGTATTTCGTCACCATTTTCTGTAGCAGATAAATTATCGCCAACGAATTCATATAAATCATTTGTAATTTGAACAATCGCACTATTTTCGTCGCACATAAATGCTGAACCCATAAGGGTTGTACGTATAAATTCAAGGGATCCGACAGGATTTAATTTGTCGTCGAGAATAGCATAGCTTTGAGAATTTGAATAAATCTCACCATTGATATAGAGTTTTAGCTTGCTAGAATCATTAAGATTTTTGGACATAAGAGGGTACAGCACTTCCTCTTTGAGTGCTGCACCTCGGAATGTTTCTACAGCTGCGTACTTATCATTCCATTTATTTAATTTCCCAAATAAAGTGATTGCTAGAATTAGCGCAAACACCAAAAATCTCTTGGAAAACTTCATTTAACTAGTCCTTCTTTTTTGGCTTTGGTCCAAGGAAATGATAGAAGTATGTCTTTATCATTCCATTGTAGATTTTACGATTCTTGTCCGCTTTTCTACCAATTGACTTTGGAGCATCCTCGTAACTAGTAATTACATACATTGACCAACTGTCCAAATTCTTGTAGGCGCTTCCCAATTTGCCATATATTTCTGGCAAATCCTTTTTATCTTCTAAACGCTCTCCATATGGTGGATTTGTAAGAATAAATCCATACTTTTTCGGATGACTGAGAGCTCCAACATCTCTAACCTGGAAATGAATCATATGGTCTACGCCTGCCTGCTTTGCGTTGAGACGAGCAATCTTTACCATATCTGGATCTATGTCATAGCCCTGCAAATCACATTCTACTGATGTATCAACCATCTCGCGGGCCTCATCAAAGCAATCCTTCCATAGCTTGGCTGAAATAAGATTGTCCCAATCCATAGATGTAAATTCTCTATTGAGACCTGGAGCAATATTAGCAGCCATCATAGCTGCCTCAATCAAAAATGTACCGGAACCGCAAAATGGATCGACCAAAATACGGTCTGGATGCCATGGTGTCAACTGAATCAAAGCTGCTGCCATCGTCTCTGACAATGGCGCCTTACTTGTATATGTACGATAACCTCTCTTGTGGAGTGGCACACCTGTGGAATCAAGTGTAACAATTACATTGTCGTTCATAATAAAAATACGCACTGGGTAATCAGAACCATCTTCCTTGAACCACTGTGTATCGTAATATGCCTTCATTCGCTCAACCATTGCTTTTTTAGCAATAGACTGAATATCTGTGAGAGAAAACAATTTACTCTTTACAGAGGTAGCTTTTGTAACCCAAAATCTACCATTTTCTGGGATATAATTTTCCCAATCAAGGGCCTTTATCCCTTGAAATAGCTCCTCAAAGGTAGTAGCACGGAAACGTCCCACCTCAATAAGAACTCTCTCTGCTGTACGCAGATTAATATTGGCGCGGCAGATAGCCTCCGCATCACCAGTAAAGGTTACACGACCATCTGTGACCTCTGTGACCTCGTATCCTAAATCATATATTTCTCGTTTTAATGGCGCTTCCAAGCCAAAATGGCATGGACAGCTAATAGTAAAAATTTTCAACATAAAATAATCTTATCCCTTGAAATAGATAGTGTCAAATATAATAGCTATTGCACGAAATTATGCGCAATATATATTTTTTATTGCATTAGCTAATGTATTATATTATAATCTGAGACGTGATAAGGAGTTTCCTTGTCACACCCTTATTAATTATTTATACTCCCCTCAAAAAGACCGAGTTTTCGGTCTTTTTACTTTGTAACCCCATTAATTTTCACAGCTAAGGTTACACAATATAACAAATTAGTTTCCATTGTACGCAATCAAAAAGGACTGTTCCCAGTCCTTTTATTTATTGTTTTATTTATGTAAAGTGTGCTAACGCTTCTGCAAATCGAGCCTCATCAAAAGGCTTGATAACAAAGTCTTTTGCACCTGCCTCGATTGCTTCTATAACATAACACTTCTGTCCCATTGCACTTACCACCAAGATTTTGGCATCTGGATCAAACTCCTTAATCTGCTTGATTGCATCAATACCATTTGAACTACGTCCGACGGTATGACCATCAACAGTCATTGTTATGTCCATCGTAACTATATCAGGCCTTAACTGTTTATATTGCTCAACAGCACCGTCACTACAATCCGCCTCGCCGATAACAGTACAGCCATTTCTTTCTACTTCGTTTCTGACAACCGCTCGCATAAAGCGAGAATCATCAACAATTAATACTGTTTTTCCCAAAAGGCATCCTCCTAACTTTTAATGGTATATTTGGATGTGTGCAGATTTATTATAACACAATACACTTGGAACAAATTATGAAAACTTTGTTAATTGTAGCGCATAAGTCCATTATCGTTAACAAATGCGCGGTAAACCTTCTCCTTGGAGAATATCAAGAAATCTTCGCCCTCCAATTTCGGTATTCATAACCAAAGTTCCCCGTTCCATGTCATCCTCTGGAGTATTTACATTTCCTATGATACATGCATTTTCTCCATATTTGCAACCTTTAATTAATGCTAAACACTCACCAGCAACTTCTTCTGGTACTATAGCAACCAGCTTTCCTTCATTGCCCATATATAGTGGATCAAGTCCCAATAGCCCACTAAAAGATTGAACTTGAGGGTCAACTGGTATTTTATCCTGCTGCAGATCAAATCTCAAACCACTTGCAAGTGCCAATTCCTTTAACACCGTAGCAAGTCCTCCTCGGGTCACATCCCTTAGGACATGCACTGGAATCTTGTTCTCTACAAGCGCACCCACCATTTCTTGTAATGGTGCATTGTCACTTTTAATAGTGTTTTTTATTCCCATTCTCTGACTGAGAACTGTAGCATGATGGTCTCCAACGTCACCTGAAACTATAATAGCATCTCCAGCCTTGGCATTCTTTGCCTTAATATCAACTCCCTCCGGAACAAATCCCACTCCTGCGGTATTGATATAAATCCCACCATTGCCTTCAATTACTTTTGTGTCGCCGGCGACAATTTTTACTCCAGCCTCGTTAGCAGTCTCCGCCATCGATTTTACAATTCTCCTAAGAGTCGGAATATCTGCTCCTTCCTCGAGAATAAATCCACAGGTAATATACATAGGCTTTGCGCCACGCATACACAAATCATTTACAGTTCCACAAATACACAGGCGACCAATATCTCCACCTGGAAACTCTAGCGGTGTAACAACAAAGCTATCTGTGGTCATTGCTATTGTTCCATTTCCAGGAACTACTGCTGCATCCTCCATTTCTGAGAGCACATCACTATTAAACTCTGACTCAAATATTTCTCTAATTAATTCCCCTGTAGCACGGCCGCCAGAACCATGCTCCATTATTATTTTTTCCATACATTATTTCCTCGTTAAATACGCATTAAAACATGAGCCTTCCTCTGAAACCATACAAGCGCCTTGCGGTGTCAAGGTTGTGCATGTTTTCCCAAATAAAGGGCAATCACTAGGCTTAGCTTTACCCATAAGTATTTCTCCGCAGCGACAGGCTTTATTCTTTTTATTGTCCTCATTTAAACCGCCACTACCAGCATCATATTTTGAGTACTCTTCTCTAAGCAATAAGCCCGATTTGGGGATAATTCCCATACCTCGCCAAGCTACATCTACCTCAATAAAATATTTTTTTAATTGGTTCTCTATAGTTTCATTTTTCCCCGGATCGACCACAGAGGTATAATAGTTTTCCACATTATTCTTGTGTTTTTCAACCATCCTAACCAGGCCGTAAATCGCGATTACCAGCTCCTTGGCAGAAAATCCTGACACAGCAAAGGGAATCTGATACTTTTCCGCTAATTCATTAAAATAATCCGCTCCTGTTACTGCACTAACATGCCCCGGAGCGATAAAACCATCTATCAAAGCTCCATTATCACACAGATATGAAATTGCCCCAGGCATTGTTTTTAATGCAGTGAGGATTTTTATATTCTGCACCCCTTTAGCTATCACATTATCTAACAACAATGTGTACACAGGTGCTGTGGTTTCAAATCCAACGGCCGCAAATACGTATTTACGGTTTGGATTATTCTCAGCCAATGCTAACACATCCATTGGAGAATACACCATCTCCACGCTGCCACCACGCCCTTTTGCCTCGTTTAATGACTCTTTCGAGCCTGGCACTCTAAGAAGGTCGCCAAAAGTTACTACCGTAGTTTCCGGCTCTAAACTGATTTCTATTAATTTGTCTATATATGCTGTTGGCGTAACACAAACAGGACACCCTGGTCCCGACAATAATTCGATTTTCGGAGAGAGTAAATCTCTGATTCCATGCTTTGCTATTGCATGAGTATGGCTCCCACAGACTTCCATAAGTCTGATTTCTGGGCCATCATATTTCTTTAAGTAATCAACTAATTGTGGGATATCCATTAGCCTTCTAGGCCTCCCATCAATTCAATTATTTCTTCAGCCTCGTCCTTCTTTAGTGTTTGAATAACACATCCTGCATGAACCAAGGCATAATCTCCCTCTTTCACATTTACAAGGCCTGCGTATGCCTCAACTTCATTTCCATTGAAATCCACAGTCACCTTGCCATCCTTTAATTTCTTAACCAATCCCGGTATTGCAACACACATTATAATTCCCCCTTAGCTAAATCATACTCTACTATTCTACCATGCCTTTCCCTCTTGGGGAAGCTGTCAGCTATGCTGACGTAGGAGGTGTAATCTGCTATAATTATCATCAATTGTTACCTAACGGGGGAAGAATAAATGCACGAATTAGCTGTTACAGAATACGTTTTTAATTTAGTTAAAAAACAGGCTGACGCAAATTGCGTCAGCCATGTAAATAAAATTCATTTGTTGATAGGCGATCAATGCGATTACGTACCTGAAATCATAGAAGAGTATCTTCAAGTCATGAGTGAGGGCACACCACTTGAAGGTGTAAAGGTTGAAGCCCTTGTAAAGGAATCTACTGTTTCCTGCATTGATTGCGGTGCTGTTTTTACGCGCCATGAATTCAAGGATTGCTGCCCTAAATGTAATAGTAAAAATCTCAAGTTAAATCGTTGCACTGATTTTATCGTCCAAAACATCGAGGCTAGCTAATTTCTACCCTTCAGAACCTGGCGCTGGCCTTCGCTTAGCAGAAATCTCTTTTACATCAATTCTCATTACTGTTACGATGGCAACCATTCTCTCATCAAATTTGAAATCACTTTTCTTTGTTTGAGTCTCCATAAGCGCCACTAGAGAATCAATCTTTTCTTTGGGATCATCAATAATTTTGACTTCGCCTGTCCCCATTATGCACTCATAAACCATTCCGTATTGGCATGCCAATCTGCCTTCAAATGCCGCCACATTTCTTTCCATAGTAAAACAGCATGTAGGATTTTTCCTAATAATATCTAGCTTTCTCCCTTCATTGGCACTATGCAAATATAAAATGTAGTGGCCATCCTCTGGGTCCTTTACGACGCCATAATTCATTGGCACTATGTAAGGCATTCCATCATCTACAAGTCCCAGATGCAAATAGACACTATTATTTAAAATCTCATCAATTTCATTTGGGTCGGTTATTTCTCGTTCTCTTCTTCTCATAGTTTTCCCCACTTATGATTACAAGTTTAATTATTAATCGTTCTGCTTGCCAAATATGCTTGGCCCAAACAAATACCTCCATCGCCTGGTGGAAGTTGATTTGCTATATAAACATTGTATCCATTTTTCTCAAGATTATCTATCGTTCGTTCCAAGAGAATCCTATTTAAAAACGTTCCTCCCGATAGAACAATCTGTTTCACATTGTTTTTAGAAACTATCGTATATACGTAATCCGATACTGCATAGATGAAGCTTCTTGCCAACTTTGCTTTTAGACCTTCATTTAATTCTTCGTTCGAGCCAATTATCGCATTTACGATATCTTGAAATAGCACTTTTATATCACCATCTTCTGGTATATAAAGTGGAATAGAATGCTCTGTTAAAGAAGCTATATTTTCAAGTTCGACTGGTGCCTGTCCTTCGTATGAGTTGTAGTGACATATATCAAGTAACGCTGCTACAGCATCAAATAGACGTCCCATGGATGTTGATGTCACCGTATTAATATTGTTTTCTAGTGCACTTTCAATAATCGCACTTGTTGTATTCTGTTCTTTCTCAAAAGATATTTCACTTCCATATAACATTGCTGCTAGAATTGTATCACAGTTTTTTGCACCTTCATCCCCACCAATGAGCTTCATAGGTTTTAAATGTGCAACTCTCTCCATCTTGGATTTTCCATCCCATAGGAAAGTCTCACTTCCCCATATTGTCCCATCATCACCATAGCCTGTTCCATCAAAAGCAAACCCTAAAACTGGTCCACTTAAATTATGCTCTGCAATAACCGAGGCAACATGTGCCTTATGATGTTGGATTTCTTTTTCCTTTTCAATGCGCGAAGAGAAATACCCTGGATGCTTATCCGTTACGACTGTTTTTGGCTTAAATCCAAATATTCTCGCCATAGCCTCTTTTTCTTGCGTATAGAACTTTTGGCAACTAACTGACTCTAAATCTCCCAAGTATTGACTCACATATGCAAGGCCATTTTTCACAAAACAAAAACTTGATTTTAAGTCTCCACCTGCTGCAAATATTTCTCCATCTATAGACACTGGAATTGGATTTGGTACATATCCTCGGCCGCGTCTTATAAACTGTTGTCTGCCTCTGACCACCTTCATAACAGAATCATCCATAGGTCGAAGAATTCGTCTGTCGTGACTAAGCATTGCAACTTCAACATCCCCTAGAATTCCAGATTCCACTCTATTCTGAAGCCATCTTTTCATATTTTCATTATCAATTTCCAAGACATCGCCACTAGCATTTCCACTTGTCATAATAAGCGGGCCACATTCTTTTATAAGTAGAATTTGAGTCGGATTACATGGTAACATCGCGCCTATTGAAGGGCTTGTAAGACAGACATTGTGAGCTAGCGACGCACTGGTCTGCTCTGCTTTTTTCTTCAATAGCACAATCGGTCTAGCTGGCGATTCCAATAGCTCTTGTTCTTGTTGATTTACTTCACAGTATTGTGTCACCTGTTCTGTGTTTCCAAACATCACAGCAAAAGCCTTTTCTTCTCTGTGTTTTAGCCTTCTAAGAGCCTCAACAACTTTATAATCAAAAGGATTACAAGCCAAGTGATATCCACCGATATCCTTTATGGCTAGTATTCCTCCTGTCTTTATTATTCTTACGGCCTGTGTGAGGGCTAAATTATTGTCTCTTACAGATTCTATTTCGTGCCTGTTAAATAGCATAAATTCAAGCTTTGGACCACATTCATTACATGCAATAGTCTGAGCATGACGTCGTCGATTTGTTTTACCTGTATATTCTCGTTGACAATCAGGACACATATCAAAGTCGTCCATAGTTATGGTGTCTCGATCATATGGAAGCTTTTCTAAAATGGAATATCTCGGGCCACAGATAGTACAACTAATGAACGGATGTCTATATCTTCTGTTATTAGGGTCCAGCAGTTCTCTTTCACACTCAGGGCAGGTTGCTATATCTGCAGGGATCAGCGGGAGATTCTCTGCAATGTCATCATCTGATTCTATTATCATAAACTCATTGTGTTCAGAATTATTAGTCTTACTTTTTTCAATTTGTTCCCGCATTATATTATTTACTAGCCTTTTCAGACCTTCTGATAATTCGTACTTATCAAATTTCTCACATTTTTCGATTTCAATTAAGCTAGATAATTCTTCTACTTCTATGTCTGAAATAAATCCTCCGGTAGGGACCTGCTTTACAATTGTGTTTTGGAACTTTCTCAATGAGATTTCATCTCCACTTGCAAGGACCGTAACAATCCCCCCAGTATTTCGCACCCATCCATCTATATTCAATTCATCCGCTGTCTTTGCAACAAAGGGCCTGTATCCTATTCCCTGCACCAGCCCTTTAATTGTGTATTTCTTAATCATAACTTCTCTCTTTTATTATCAACTATTCAAATTTCTCCCTTGACCATATTATTTTTCCATGTTATATCCTCTCGTGTCATTCAGACACGATGCATTTTATCTAAATGCAAATTCCCATTTATTATAACAAATACTTATCACAGGATGGGACAAGTTATAGAAATTTATTTTAACAACAGAATTAATAATCTTCAGGAGGAACTCTCTGAAATAGAAGTTAAACTATCCACTATGCCTGAAGGAGAATTGGTTATTTATTCTAACAGAGAGAAATACTGTAGATATTATGTTATGAAAAATTCCGGCAAATCTTATATATCAAAAAGGGAAATTGAAAAAGCATCACTATACGCTAACAAAAAATATTTAGAACTTAAGAAAAATCTATTAATTGATCAAATTGAAGCAATTAAATACTATCAAGAATATATTTTTCAATCTTCTGCTGCACTAAACGATTTTTTACTAAATAAACAGTTTTCTAACATTCTTATAAACAGTAACTCTAGTATTAGCAACAAACACATCACTTGGATAACATCAAATTTTCCAACAAACCAAAACCATCAAGAAAGTTTAACACCCCCTGTCGTTCAGGAAATATGGTTCGTTCCAAATCTGAAGTCTTTATAGATATAGTGTTATCTCAAAATAACATTCCATATAGATACGAAAATGAATTGTTATTAGATGGTAAACAATTCTATCCTGACTTCACTTTACTTAATCCAGTTACTAAAGAATTAATTTATTGGGAACACTTAGGATTGATGTCTAACCATGATTATGTTCGAATGTGCTTTAATAAACTTCGAACCTATCATCAACACGGCATCACTCCAGGGGTCAACCTAATACTCACTTTCGAATCAACTAATAATCCATTCTCATTTACCGACGCAGAAGCAGCTCTAAAACAAATGAAACTAATATAGTTTCACCAGCAAGCCTACGATTCCATCATTCTCGTTACAAAAATGAAAACCAAAAGAGGGACACCTCACTTTCTGACGTGCCCCTCTTGCTTAGCGATTATGCTGTATGAAAATTAGGATCTGGCTCCATGCAAGATGTGTCTATTTTAATAGCTTTCCCATAATCAGAAGTGTTATTTATGAATTGATTGGCATTCGGCTCCACATTTCTGATTATTCCATTTTCCTCACGATAAATAGCTCCACCTTCATTTGTAGAATGATTATCTACAAATGGAATATCTGACATAATATATTTTCCATCAAAATATATTGCTCCACCTACATCTACGGCATGATTATTTATAAATCTGTTTTCATCCTGCTCACATGCCAATGCACAAATGGAAGTGGTATTTCCTAAAACTCCTACACAACCTACTATTATCATCATATTAATCATTTTTTTCTTCATAAGCTCCACCTCCTTAATCATACTTTGTACTCTCTGTCTTTTTCTAATTAAATAATAGCAAGTGCATTATCACAAAAATATCACATCAACATTTTCATAATTATTCAGCTTATAAAAAATAGTCCCAGCACAATCGCACCGGAACTATTTCTATTCATTACTATTTACTTTCTAGAAAGGCATCAACATCTAGTAAGATTGATTTTCTTTTATAACTATATGTTGTTGTGGTTTTACATTAATTCCATCGATTTTTTTGCTTTTTATGCCTTTTTGCAACCAAAGTGCAACCGGGAGGCATCCTTCTATTACGCCAATTATTATGTCATCTATTATGACATTATGCAAGTGCTATTTTATGACATAATGACCGAATCGATTCGATCCAACATGTTCAATCTTGCCTTCGTCCATTAGACGTTTCAAAGCTCTCTGAACAGTTCTTTGAGAAGAACCTACTATCTCAGCAAGCCCTGCAGCTGATTGATTGCCATATCGATAGTCGGCTCATCTATTTCATCACGAATAGAGGGCAACAGTCCATGATTGGCCAAGTATTCATATGTAGCCCTGCATGCAATCCTACGTGCTTCGTTTTTTGATAAGCCATACGCTTTAAACCTCGGAAGATCATCACGTATGGATATTTCGCATGAATGGTTGGCATTCGTCGGATAGTATCGGCCTTGTGGCACTACTTCTATCACTTCCGGATTACTTGGGATATAAACACTATAATGCTCCTCTTTATACCTAAAGTACGGAATGCACCCAAATGCCTCATCCCACTCATAGATCAGCCGGACATAATCCGCTTCTTCTCCGTTATCAACGATTGAATCCGGTCGAAGCATTATCTCTGCTACATTTTGTATAATTTCATAGTCATAATTGGTATCCAGGGCTACCGCACCAAGTATTGCTTCAAACAGATCTTCCTTAACAGAGGGCTGCTCCGCCATGTTCTGTTCAATGTCACCCTTACCCATAATCAGAAACTCTGTGAAACCCAGTTCATCAATACGTATCGCGAGCGTTTTCTTTTCTACCAGTTTCTGTTTAATCCTGGTCAGTTCGCCTTCCGTCTTTTTACAGTGAAACTCTTTCAGTTCCTGCGGTGTCCGAAATCCGGATGGTATCTTATCTTGAACATGAAGATCATTTCCATACTTCATCGTAAGATACCGCATAACGGTCGCACTTAGAACGGTATCTCCAATGAAAGGACTTCATGAATGCTCCCCTCCGCCGTATGCCAGCACATTTAACAGAAATCTGCGGTAAGAGGGTTCCTCAAAGACAGATACCAGATGGCCTGGCATGGAAACGATGACTTCCCCTGCTCCCACCTTGCGGATGTAGGCCCCCACACGATCCCCGCCGGTAGCGGAATGGGTGGTAAACAGGGCCTGTATATCCTTTGCCACGATCTCGCAGTTGTAGTGTTCGTCCCTGACTGTAAAGTCCGTAACCCCCTCCATAAGCGGATGATCCTGGCTTGTGCTTCCGGTTATACAGATAATTGGATATGGGGACCTCAAATATGACCGGGATCGAAACACCAGCGGAATCCCGATCAGCAGCACCGCCCCCATAAAAAAGCGGGGCTAAAGCCTGCCAGTTCCTGCCTGTATCTTACCAGGATGCGTATCGGGTTAGCGACCAGAAAAACGACTGCCACCACGATCTGCAAGATCCGTATAGCGATCACGACCACAAGGGCATATCCGATCCCATCGATGCCCTTTCGTTCGCTGCTGTCCTTTCGATTACTGCCTGTGATCCCGACCGCAAGCAATTTCAGCAGCAAAAAAGCTGCCAGTTGATCCGGTCAGATCGTAAATTTCTTTACGATTTCTTCCAGAGAGTCTGCATCTGCCACATTCTGGCGGATCTGGGTACGCGCTTTGTCCAGAGCGGATACCGTGTCTGTACTCTTGTCTGCGATCGCC
>JAEEGL013669966.1_pt1 | contig 43993 bp, 42 predicted proteins | sample 9134231 | NCBI WGS metagenome assembly JAEEGL01 (sample SAMN16246548, study PRJNA631951) | gut metagenome | biome: gut microbiome; feature: rumen; material: fiber-attached | host: Bos | place: Iran: Karaj | collected 2018-10
TCAGCAGCGTAGGCGAGTTTATAAAGCTGTTTCTGTGCATAACGCCGTAACGCAGAAATTCCGCGTCGTGAAGCGCGGGAAACATAGAAAACACTCGTTTCTGCTCTGAAAATTTCAGATTCGTCTGAAAGCCTACAAGATTATACATGGTTCCCTGCGAATTCTCTTTGCGAAGCTGCAGATTCGCCCACGGTCTGTGCCCTGTTCGCGGGTCGGTAAGTCCGACGGGCTTTAAGGGGCCGTAGCGCATTGTGTCCTTTCCCCTCGAAGCTAAAACCTCGATGGGCATACAGCCCTCATAAACGTCCTTACGCCTGTCAAATTCATGAACGGGAGCGCCCTCGGCGTTTATTATCGCCTCGTAGAACGCTTCGTACTGCTCCTTATTCATAGGACAGTTGATATAGTCATCCTCGCCGCCGCGATCATAACGCGACTGGGTGAAGGCGTACTGCATATCAATACTGTCAGCCGCAACGATAGGCGCCGCAGCGTCGAAAAAGGACAGAGCGTCGCCGCAAAGTCCTTTTATGGTTTCGGAAAGCTTCTCGCTTGCAAGCGGACCGGCGCAGATTATTACGGCGTCGGCTTCGGGAAGCGAAGAAACCTCCTTATTGATTACGTTTATATTTTCGCAGCCTCTTATCTGCTCGGTGACAAGGTCGGAAAAAAGCTCCCTGTCAACTGCCAGCGCACCGCCCGCAGGTACCGCCGTCTTCAGAGCGGCATTCACGCAGACAGAGCCGAATTCAAGCATTTCGGTCTTTAAGAGACCTGCCGCGGAATTCAGCCGCTGAGCCTTGAATGAATTGGAGCAGACAAGCTCGGCAAATTTTTCGGATTTATGGGCAGGCGAAAAGTGTTGCGGCTTCATTTCGTACAAATCCACCGCAATACCTGCTTTATTCAGTTGCCAGGCGGCTTCGCAGCCCGCGAAGCCCGCTCCGATAACTGCTGCCTTCATTAATTAATCCTCTTTTTTGGTTCTCTTTTTTCTTTCTGCCTTCTTCTCGTAGCCGCAGCCCTCGTTAAGACAAACGAGCAGACCGCCCTTTCTCTTGAACAGCGACTTGCCGCAATTCGGGCAGATTTCGTCGGTCGGCTTATCCCAGGTCATGAAATTGCACTCGGGATAGTTGTCGCAGCCGTAGAAGGTATAACCCTTTCTCGACTTCTTCTCGATAACCTTACCGCCGCAGACGGGGCATTTGGCGTTGGTCTGAACGACGAAGGGCTTGGTGTTCTTGCACTCGGGGTAACCCGGACAGGCAAGGAACTTACCGAAACGTCCTACTTTGACTACCATCATACGTCCGCACTTCTCGCAGGGGATGTCGGTTACGTCCTCCTGAAGCTGAATCTTGACGCCGCTCATATCGGCCTTAGCCTTTTCAAGCGTATTTTCAAAGCCGTCATAGAAGTTGTGGAGCATTGCGATATAATCAACCTCGCCGCTCTCGACCTTATCAAGGTCGGATTCCATGCTGGCGGTGAACTTAACGTTGACAATATTCGGGAACTGCTTCTTAAGAAGTCCCGTAACCGCCTCACCGAGTTCGGTGGGCTTAAGCTGCTTCTTCTCACGCTCAACGTATTCACGGTTGAGTATGGTGGAAACTATTGAAACGTAAGTACTCGGTCTGCCGACGCCCGTTTCCTCAAGCTCCTTGATAAGCGAAGCCTCGGTAAATCTCGCAGGCGGCTGAGTAAAGTGCTGATTGCCGTCGAGCGCCTTGAGCTTGAGAGCGTCGTTGTCCTTCATTTCGGGAAGTACGCTCTCGGTCTCCTCTTCCTCGTCGGTGCTTACCTCGTAAATACGGGTATAGCCGTCAAACTTAACGTTGTAGCCGTTGGCAGTGAACAGACAGAACTTTCCGTTCTTTCTGTCGGCGGCGGTAGCCGCGCTTACGTCAACCTTAACCGTGTCCTGAACGCAGGCAGCCATAAGGCTTGCCATAAAGCGCTTCCAGATAAGCGAGTAAAGCTTATACTGCTCGCTTGTAAGGCTGTCCTTAACCTTCTCGGGATCAAGAAGCGGATTGGTCGGTCTGATAGCCTCGTGGCCGTCCTGAGCGGAAGCCTTGGTCTTGTAATATCTCGGCTTCTCGGGAAGATAGCTCTTGCCGTAGTTGCTGAGAATATACTCGTTACCGGCTGCTCTCGATTCCTCGGAAATACGAAGCGAGTCGGTTCTCATATAGGTTATAAGACCCATTGTGCCCTCGCCCTTGATTTCCATACCTTCGTAAAGCTCCTGAGCGATTTTCATCGTTCTCTGAGCCTGGAAGTTAAGCTTTCTCGAAGCCTCCTGCTGAAGCGTTGAGGTGGTGAAGGGCGGTGCGGGCTGGCGCTTTCTCGTGCCCTTCTTTACCGAATCTACGATATAGTCAGCGCCGTCAAGACGCGCAAGATATGCGTCCGACTGCTCTTTGTTTTCAATTTTAGCCTTACCCTTTTCGTCAGCGGTAAGCGTAGCGGTAAACGCTCTCTTTGACGAAGGGGCGATAAGCTTTGCGTCGATGGTCCAGTATTCCTCGGCGTTGAAGTTGCGGATTTCGTTCTCGCGGTCAACGATAAGTCTTACCGCAACGGACTGAACACGGCCGGCTGAAAGTCCGCGTCTTATCTTCTGTGAAACGAACGGGCTGAGCTTATAGCCGACGATTCTGTCGAGAATTCGTCTCGCCTGCTGTGCGTCAACGAGGTCCATATCAATCTTCTCGGGATTCTGCATACCCTTGAGAACGCTCTGCTTATTGATTTCGTTGAACTTAACGCGGTTAAGCTCGTCGGTATTAAGTCCGAGAACCGTTGCAAGATGCCACGAAATCGCCTCTCCCTCGCGGTCCGGGTCGGTTGCGAGATAAACCTTATCGGACTCTTCAACCATGCCCCTGAGCTCCTTGACAAGCTTTTCCTTGCCCTTGACTATCGCGTACTTGGGAGCAAAGTCGTTCTTGATGTCGACAGAGAGCTTTGCTGCGGGCAAATCTCTGACGTGACCGACGGATGCGGTTACCTTGTAATCCTTTCCGAGATACTTCTGAATAGTCTTTGCTTTTGAGGGTGACTCAACAATAACTAATTTTGACATAATTCCTCTTCCTGTTTCTTATATTTTTTTGTATTTTCTTCCGGGCAGCATTTCAATAACGCCGTACATTTCAAGCTCGGTTATTGCCGAGAGCGCCTTCTGAATGCTTAAGCCGGATTCGGTTACTATTTCATCCAGATCGGTTTCGCCGTCAATGACGTTGTAAACCGATTTTGCGTTTTCTCCCGCGCCTGCGGGAAGAGGTTTTGGTTCTGCCTTAACAGTCGGCTTTTCAGCCTTCTTCGGCTTTGTTATTATATTTTCTTTTGCCGCAGTATATTCCTGAAGTGCTGAGGAGAGCGGAACGTCCGCATTCTCAATACTCAGCCTGTCGGGATATCTGTAATAATATTCCTCGACGATATCAAGCGCCGTGAAAACGGGCTTGGCTCCGTCGTGAATAAGTCGGTTAGCGCCGTTGAACGAGCTTGCGAACACGTCTCCGGGGACAGCAAATACGTCACGCCCCTGCTCGGCGGCACATCGCGCGGTAATAAGCGAACCGCTTCTCTCCCCCGCTTCGATTACGACAGTGCCCAGCGACATACCCGAAATAATGCGGTTGCGCATCGGGAAGGTCGTTCTCGAAGCCGCCGTAAACGGTGCAAACTCGGTAACAAGTGCGCCGTTGTGAGATATTTCAAATCTCAGCGCCTCGTTCTCGCGCAGATAGTCGGTTCCAAGACCGCAGCCAAGAACACATACGGTTGGCTTTCCGGCGTTAAGCGCTCCGTTATGAGCCGCACTGTCAACGCCGAGCGCTCCGCCCGAAACGACGGTAAAGCCCGCGTCCGAGAGCATTGACGAAATAACCGTTGCCGCTCTTGTTCCGTAAACGGAAGCGTTTCTTTTGCCGACAAGCGCTATGAACAACTCGCCCGAAATGCATTCGACGTTACCGTCAACATAGAGCACTGCGGGATAGTCGCAGATTTCGCGTAAAAGCGGCGGATACTCAGGGTCCTCGGGAGTGACGATATCCCAGTGATTCTGCTGACAGTCCTTTATTATATCCGCGGATTCGGACGGGCTGTAACGCGTAAGCTTTTCAATCTGCTTAGCGGTGAAAAGTCCCGACAGCAGCCATTCGCTTCTGCCCGCTTCATAAAGCTGCTTTGCAGAGCCGAAGCAGTTGATAAAATCGTCAATCTTCGCCCCGTAGCCGAGTGTGCGCTGAAGCCATATCCAGTACTCGCAGTTCTTCATCGCATCATCTCCCACATCGCTATAATCGCGGCGGCGGAAGCGTTGAGCGATTCAGCTTCGCCCTTCATCTTAATCGTGGCGCGTACGGCGCACAGCGACTGTATGTCAGGCGAAACACCGTTGCCCTCGTTGCCGATAACGGTTAAAACGCCTTGTGAAAAGTCAACTGTCGTAATATCCGTTGCGTTGGCGTCGGGGACGGTTGTGAGCGTTAATATACCCATAGCGTTTGCCTCGTTAATAAGCGAAGCAAGGCTGTCCGTCTGACAGACGGGAATTCTCATAAGGCTGCCCATGGAAGCGCGCAACGCCTTGGGATTGTATATATCACAACCTCCGAAAGTGATAAGCGCGTCTATGCCGAGCGCCTCAGCGGTACGGGCAACAGAGCCGAGATTCTGCGGATTCTGAACGTTCTCAAGGGCAAGATACCTTGCGCCCTTTAAGAGCTTAAGCTCAGTGTTCTTCTTTGCCTTCACGACACTGAATACACCCTGAGTGCTGACGGTATCGGAAAGCTTGTCGGCCACCTCATCGCTGATAACGAAAACCTCGCCGCTCTTTTCAAGAAGCGGTGAAACGGTATCGCGGTATTTTTCAAGCGCGTTTTGTGTTATGTAGGTTTCCCTGACGTCATAGCCACTTCTCACGGCATCGGCGCACAGTCTCGCGCCCTCAAGCGTGAAAAGTCCGCTTTCGCGGCGAAGCGAAGCGTCCGTAACGAGCTTCTTTACATATTTGATTCTGTCATTATTCCGACTTGAAATTACAGAATATTCCATATTTCACATACCAAAAATTAACCACGCCGTAAAATCGGGCGTGGTTATAGCTTATTTAAGAGCCGCTTTAGCCTGCTCTGTGAGAGCGGTGAATGCTTCGGGGTCCGAAATAGCGATTTCGGAAAGCATCTTGCGGTTAAGTTCAACGCCTGCCTTGGTAAGACCGTTGATAAATGTTGAGTAGTTCATGCCGTTTGCCTTGCAGCCTGCAGAGATTCTTGTGATCCAGAGTCTTCTGAAATCTCTCTTCTTCTGCTTTCTGCCGATGTAAGCATACTGGCCGGACTTCATAACTGCCTGCTTGGCAGTCTTGAAAAGCTTTGACTTTGAGCCATAGTAGCCCTTAGCGAGCTTTAATACTTTATTTCTTCTTTTGCGAGTCATCATCGCGCCCTTAATACGAGCCATAATATTTTACCTCCGAAAATTTAGTAGTTAAGCGGTCACTCCGCCTTCAGTTTATTATTTATAGGGAATAAGACGCTTAATCTGTCTCTGATTGGTTACATCGGCAACAGCAGTCTTGCGAAGATTTCTCTTTCTCTTGGTTGACTTCTTGTTAAGGATGTGTGACTTGTAAGCGTGCGCTCTGATGGGCTTGCCGTTCTTGGAGAGCTTGAAACGCTTTTTAGCTCCGGAATGTGTTTTAATCTTAGGCATTTTTATTTCCTCCTGATAATAAATTACTTGTTTGCAACGGGGGCAAGGAACATAAGCATCTGTCTGCCCTCTAACTTTGCGGGCTTCTCAACCGTGCAGAACTCGGCGGTAGCCTCGGCAAATTTCTTCATGGTTTCCTCGCCTATCTGGGGATGAGCCATTTCTCTGCCCCTGAAACGGATTGAAACCTTGACCTTCTGACCTGCCTTTAAGAATTTGACGGCCTGATTAGCCTTCGTATCAAAATCGTGTGTGTCGATATTAAGAGAAAGACGGATTTCCTTCGTTTCGATGATACGCTGGTTTTTCTTGTTTTCCTTCTCTTTTTTTGACTGTTCAAATCTGTACTTGCCGTAATCCATAATCTTGCATACGGGCGGGTTTGCCGTAGGCGCAATCTTAACAAGGTCGAGGTTCTTGGCCTCGGCTTTCTTAAGCGCATCTTTAGCCGACATAATGCCGAGCTGTTCGCCCTCGGCTGAAATCAGTCTGACTTCCTTGTCACGGATTTCATCATTGAGTTGAACTTCTTTGATAGCGATGGATAATCACTCCTAAACAAAAAATTAAAGCGTGAACTTGACAGCTCACACTCAACACATCAGGCGCAACACGCCTTTTCTGTATTGACCTGTTTCATTTGCAATCGCAGGTGAGAACTGTCGGTTCTTCTTTGTTGTGCAGATATAATACAACATAACGGGCAGTTTGTCAACAAAAATTTTGACATTTGCCCGTTTACTTGTTTTATTACATATTTATTTTACCGAAAACACGGGACTCAAGCTTAACATCAGTATCGTCCTCACACATTTCAAAAAGAAGATTAAGCGCAAGATAAAGAGCGCTGAGAGACTCGAAGACATTTTTCAGATTAGCCTGCTGATAATACGGCTTTTTGGTTTTCTTATCGATTTTGCTTCTCGAATGCTTGATATTGTTATAGCTTTTCCACCAGTCGCCGCTTTCCTCATCCGAAAAGCCGCTGTAGGGCACATAGCTGCGCCCGAACTCGGGAAGTGTTTCAACCTGCGCGTTACGAAGGTTGGGAATATTTGCACGCAGCACGGACATTTTAAGACCGATATTTCTCTGACGTTCCTTTTCAAAGCAGTCGCAAAGCTCGCTGAGCACCGCGTCAATTTCATTGCAAATCAAAACGAACAGACTGAGATACTCGAATGAAAAAGCGTCATTATTCTCCTTGTCAATAGTCACGTACTTGTCGGTATCGATAAAGAATTTTTCAAACTTCTGATAGTTTTTCCAGTATATTCTGATGAATTCGCTTTTTTTCATTTATAATCTCCCCTTTTCGCCGTAAATAATACCACAAAGCAACGCAACTTTCAATATTTTTATCGAAAAACGATAAATTTTTATTGACAAACAGAAATAGAGGCGGTATAATGACCTCGTAAAACACCTTTCGGGGAGGACTTACCATGAAAAAGAAGCAGAATGCGGCGCTTAAGGTTTCAATAGGCTTCACGGCGGTTTTTGCGCTTGCGCTGACTGCGCTCACCTTTACGGGACCGTGGACGGTAAAATGGCTGTGCGAGTTTACTAATAATCAGCCGATTGAAAAGTTCCTGCTCGGCATCACCTATCTGGCAGTCCCGGCAGGCTGGGGAGCGATAATAATTCTGTTCAGGCTGCTTATCAATATCGATAAGGGTATAGTTTTTGACAAGCAGAATACCAAAATGCTCAATATACTTTCGTGGCTGTGTCTTTATGTAGGCTTTCTTTCGGGCTTCGCGACACGCTGGTATATTCCGTTTATAATAGTAAGCGTTACGGCGCTTTTTATCGGTCTTATAGTCAGGGTTGTCAGAAATATCATCGGCGAGGCAATAATAATCAAGGATGAGAATGACCTTACGGTCTGAGGGCTGAATATGGCTATAAGAATTAATCTCGATATGATGCTCGCGCGCGAGAAAATGTCCTCGGGCGAGCTTGCCGAAAAAGTCGGCATCACTCAGGCAAATCTGTCTATACTTAAGACCGGCAAGGCAAAGGCGGTGCGCTTCTCAACGCTTGAAGCCATCTGCCGTGAGCTTCACTGCCAGCCGGGCGATATACTCGAATACGAGGAGGACTGATTATGGAAAACAATACTCAGGGCTATGTTCCCTACGTGCCCGCTACCGCAGCGCCGAAAATCAAGACGCTGGATTTCAAAAAATCCGACTATATTTTTGCAATACTTTTTGCAGTTTCTTCGGTGCTGCTTGCCTTTATAGGCATTACCGAGAGAATGGCGCTGGGCTACACCGTTTCGCATATCGCGTTTCTCGCGGTATTCGCGGTCTATCTGTTAAAGAACGGCAGGCTCAACGTGCTTTCGCTTTTCTCGCTGATAGCTTCCGCCGCTTCGTCGGTAACGTTCTCGCTTTACACAGGCGACAAGGCGGTATATCTTGCGTTTGCACTTGTTACCGCTTCGACGGTACTGTTCGCACTGTCGGCTTCGGGACTTGAGGTTGACAGCTTCGGCGACGTTCTGCGTATGGCTTACGCGGCGGTTATCACTCCGCTGGAAAACGCGCCCGTTGCGTTAAAGTCGCTTTTTGCGGCGAATAAGAAAAAAGGCGTTCTGCAGGTGCTTCTCGCCCTCGCGGTAAGCATACCCTTCCTCGCAATAGTAATAGCGCTTCTTGCGAGCTATGACGCGGCGTTTGAGGGACTGGTCAATTACGTTGGCAAGCTGATAGGCAGAATTATAATCAAGCTGATACTCAGCGTGATTCTGTTCATTATACTGTACAGTCTTGCGGTTGACTGGAAGTACAAACTGTTCAAAGACATTAACGACACATACTTCAACGTCCCCAAAAAGCGATTTATCAAAAACGCGTTCACGCTGACCTTTCTTATACTGATAAGCGTTGTATATCTCGCGTTTATCGTTTCTCAGTTCGCCTATCTTTTCAACGCGTTCAGAGGACTTCTGCCGAAAAACTTCACCTTCTCGGAATACGCGCGCAGAGGCTTCTTTGAGGCTGAGGCCGTCACGGCGCTCAACCTCGCGGTAATGGTGCTTTTCACCCGCTTTTCGGCAAGGCGCGAGGACGGCAGGCTCTCGTTTACAAACAAGCTTTTCTTCAGCTTTATCGGTCTGTTCTCGCTGTTTCTTGTAGTTACGGCAGGCTTCAAAATGGTTATGTATATAAATTCCTACGGGCTGACGGTATTAAGACTTTCCTCGTCCGTATTTATGATAGCCACAGTCGCGTTTGTAACAGCGTTCATATTAAAGCTTTACAAGCCCGAATTAAAGCCCGTCAAATACGCGGTTGTGTTCTCGCTGATGCTCTTTACGGCGCTCTCGCTTGCGGGTATTGACAGAACCGTTGCGAGCTATAATGTTAACGCATATATAAACGGCAGGCTTCCGAGCGTTGATCTGACTATGCTCTCACAGCTCGACCCCGATTCGACAGTGCCGTACATTGTAAAGCTTGCCGAGCTTGAAGGCGACGAAAACGCAAAGGTTGCCGCAGCGGCGGATGAGGCGCTCAGCTACATCTGTTACGAAAGATACTACAGCAGTATGGATTACGAAACCTATTTCGATGCGCTCGTAAAAGACAGCAATATTTTCCGCTCTGCGCTTATGAGAAGCTGTTCGAAAAAAGCGTTCGACAGTCATAAGGTTTTGGGCGGTATTCCAGAATACAGATATTTCAAGCCGCCGTATGCGTATGACAACTACAACTATGTTTCTCAAAGTGCAATGAGTGCGCTCCATAATTATTGTAATATCAATTTCGACGACGGCTCGGGTTATCCCGTGACAGCAGTTGATAATCACGACGGCTTTTTAGGAGACGGCACTTCTTTCGTTGATATTCAATACTACGACGACGAAAAAGAAAAACAAATTGCGGAAAACACAAGATGGAAAAAGACACCCGTTCCCGACAATCTGCGTGAATTCATTTATGGGGATTTCTTTGAAGAGATTTCAGACTATAACATTCCGGAGGTCAATAACGGATATTATCTTTTCTATGACAGAAGCGACGAGGCTGCAAACGACCGTTATGACGATTCGTTTCTGAACGGCAACCGATATTCCTACAATTTCACCTTTGCGCTCTACGACTGCGATACAGATTCGCTTTATTATATCGAAGCGGATACTTAATTGAGGTATTATTTATGGCAAAAAAGATAGTCTGCGGAGTATTAATACCGATTTTTCTTATTATCACAATCTTTGTTGCTGTCGACAAATTTGATAAAGCTAAACCGGATTGGAAAAAGTTTGATTTTATTTTCGAAGGATATACCGAAACCGACGGAAAATCATTGACTAACGGTAACGAGCTTTTTGAATCGTATTATTACACCTACCCCAACGACATTTCGGAAACGGTAGCATCAAGCGGACTTTATAAAAAAGTCAGCGAGGATGATTTAGATACTGTTAAAGCTTGCATTGAAAGGTTTGATTCTTTCTTTTACGGCAAACGGCTTGAGCCCGAACAGTTAAGTGAAAACGACTATATGATACTGACGTTCTGGGACGACGACAGCAACGAAACAACCGAACCGAATTACAGAGAATTCCGTTTGGTTTATTACTCGGCGGAAATGAAAACAATATTTGATATGAATTATCGGGATTAAAAGCAAAAGCGGGCACAATGCCCGCTTTATTTTTTCCTTATCTCCCTGTTCAATCTGTTGAGGACTTCCTTTTTGTCAGCCGACCAGAGAGGCGCGACGAGAAGCTTCTTCGGCGCGTCGCCCGTAACTCTGTGAACGACGACGTTCTTCGGAATGTGTTTTAGACATTTTATAACTAAAGCGATATATTCATCCTCTGTCAGTACGTCAAACCCGCCGTCGAGATACATCTTTTCAAGCGCCGTTCCTTTAAGCACGTGAAGCAGATGCAGTTTGATTCCGTCGGCTCCGCTTTTAACGGCGTAATCAACGGTTCCGAGCATCATATCCTCGGTTTCGTGCGGCAGACCGAGTATGACGTGAACTACGACATTTACGCCGATTTCCTTTAGCTTTCTGACCGCTTCGTCATAATCGGAAAGCTCATAGCAGCGGTTAATCAGCTTCGCCGTTTCTGCGTGAACTGTCTGTAAGCCGAGTTCAACGAAAACGGGTTTTATTTTATTCAATTCACCGAGCAATTCAATTACGTCTTTTCCCAGACAGTCGGGGCGCGTGCCTATCGAAAGCGCGACAATATTTTCGTTATTTATCGCATCAGAAAAAATTTTGCAGAGATAATCAATATCGCCGTAGGTGTTTGTGTAGGACTGAAAATAGGCGACGAATTTATCGCCCGAATATTTCTTTCCAACCTGCTTTTTAGCCCTTTCAATCTGAAGCGAAATATCGTCAATATGCCTTTCGGAAAAGTCGCCGCTTCCGCCCGCAGAGCAGAAAATGCAGCCGCCCGTCCCCTTCGTGCCGTCACGGTTGGGGCAGGTCAGTCCGGCGTCGAGCGAAAGCTTATAAACCTTTTCGCCGAAGCGCTCTGTCATATATTCGTTGTAGGAGTAATAATACGGAAGCATGGTGTTCTCCTGTCTGCTGATAATCTAATTATATTAATAAATTGTAAAAAATGCAAATGCGGTTGAAAAATGCTTCATTATAAAGTAAAATAGACACGGTGATTATTTTGGTAGACAGGAATTGCATTTCAACAATCAATCACATACGCTTTGACCCGACTAAGCCGAAGGCTGAGTATATCGAAATCGACGATATAGCTCACGCACTGTCATACATAACGAGGGCAAACGGACATTTCAACAGATTCTTTTCCGTTGCGCGCCATTCAATCAACTGCGCCGAGGAAGCGAGGCTGAGGGGTTACAGCGTACGCGTACAGCTTCTGTGTCTGCTTCACGACGCGGCGGAGGCTTATATCGGCGATATGACAAGACCGCTGAAAATGAGAATCCCCGAATTCGGCGTAATTGAAAAGGAATACCAGAAAATCATTTTCACAAAATATATCGGTGAATTAAGCGACGGGGAAATCCGTCTTACGCGGGAAATCGACGACGCTATGCTCTTTAACGAGTTTCTTAAATATAACGGTGAAACTCTGCTTGAAGACAAACCTGAAATTCATATTGACCTTGACGCGACTGTGAAGTCGATTGACGATACGAAGGCGGAATTCCTTTTGAAATTCAATGAGCTTACAAAGGCTCTCAACGCTTGATTATGGAAACAGGCTGGAATTTATGGCACGGCTGTCACAAAATATCCGAGGGCTGCAAAAACTGTTACGTTTACCGCCGCGACAGCTCGGTTGACAGAGACGCCTCTCAGGTGCTTAAAACGCAGAACTTCAATCTTCCCGTTAAGAGAAGCCGCGGCAGAGAATATAAAATCCCGTCGGGCAGTACAATCTGGACGTGCTTTACCTCGGATTTCTTTATTGAGGAAGCTGACGAATGGCGCGTCGAAGCGTGGAAAATGATAAGGGAGCGCTCGGACTGCAACTTCATCATTCCGACAAAGCGTATTGAACGTATGGAAAAGTGCCTTCCGTCCGACTGGGGCGACGGCTATGACAACGTTACAATCTGCTGTACGGTTGAAAATCAGAAAAGAGCGGATCAGCGCTTACCCGTTTTTCTCAATTTACCGATTAAGCACCGTCAGATTTACTGCGAGCCGCTGCTTGAAAAAATCGACATCGAAAAATATCTTGATGAAAGAATTGACGTTGTAGCTGCGGGCGGCGAGTCGGGATTTAATGCGAGAGTCTGCGACTTTGATTGGGTGAAAAGTCTGTCCGAGCAGGCGAGAAGAAAAAACGTCGGCTTTCATTTTCACCAGACGGGCGCAAGGTTCGTCAAGGACGGACGGCTGTATAAAATAGAACGGAAATACCAGCATTCTCAGGCGAGAAAGGCAAAAATAGACTATAAAAGAACGGACGGTAACATTCAGCTGTCCTGGGAGGAATTGTAAGTCTTTATGGCAAAAGAAAAGAACAAAAATCTCAAAGAAATGCTTGTCTATTTTCTTTTTTGTCTTGTTTGTGCGGCTTCAAACTGGTCGGTCTATGTGCTGATGACAAAGCTCCTTAATGTCGATTTAAGCGCAGTCGGAGATAACGGTAACGCAATTATCCGTCTGTTTTCGGGAAACGCCGACGGTAATATTAAAAGGCTTTTTATCTGCACAATAACAGCATGGCTTGTCAACGTTATCGTGGCGTTTGTCACGAACAAAATTTGGGTGTTCAAGTCAAGAGAAAAGAGCCTTAAGGGCGTTGCAAGGGAGTTTGTCACCTTCTTCGGCAGTCATTTTTTCACGGGAATACTCGACTGGGCGGGCACTCCGTTTCTCGTTATGTTAGGTATTAATCAGAGCCTTATCGGCATAGAGGGCGGTCTTGCAAAGCTTATTGTAAGTCTGCTTATAATGGTGCTTAACTACCTGATAGGTAAATTACTTGTTTTCAAGAAAACTTCGGGAGGACAGAAAAATGTCTGAAGAATTCAAAAAATATACCCTCGGCTATCAGCGAGGTGAGCGTAAGGAAGCGTTCAACACTCAGCAGAGCGGCGGCCTTGTTGAGAACGAAATACCGCTTGACTTTCTGAGAAAGGCGACGGGCTATACGCTGACGATTTCCCAGCAGACTATACCTGTTGCGGGCTTCGTACGCGAGGCTGACGCAACCAAGCTGTGGGAGGTTTATCAGAAGCTTCACACGGACACATCAAGACCGATAAAGATAAGCTTCAATACGCTTATGCTCCGCTTCTTTGCGGAATGCCTCAAATCCGCTCCCATACTCAACGCGCATCTTAAATACAAGCCCTTTAATGCGACGGGCACACTCACCTATAAAGGCTCTATTGAGGTTTCAATGCCCGTTATTCTTCCCAACGGCAGAATGATACCGATAGTCCTTCACGACGCGGGTAACAAGAATCTTGACGAAATGGCGTTCGCCGTTTCGGAAATTGAAAGAAAATCGTATAACACCATACTCGACGAAACGATTTACGACGTTGCCAGACAGAGAATGTTCGGCCTTATAAGACACGGTCACGTTTTTCAGGCGATTGCAACCGGACTTTCAGCCTTTATCGGCAAGAACAAGGTTAAGTTTGCACCCGGCAAGGTAAGACGCGAATACAGAAGAGAGGTAAAACCCGAGGACAGACTCGGTGCCGACGACATAGGCGAAGGCACTGTGTGCATTTCGGATTTAGGCTCGATTTATTCGGGCAAGGGCTTTGCCACAACCTCCCCCGTGCTTCAGCCTACGACGGCGGTTATCGCCTTCGGCAGGGTGCGTGACGAGGACAAGGTTTATAAAAAAGAGGACGGCACGCTTGACCTCAAGACAATAAAGGTTCTGCCGATTACAATTCTTTTTGACCATAAGATAGGCGGCTTCCCCGATATCGTTCCTTTTATGAACAAAATGGACGAGCTGCTTGAAAATCCCGAAGAAATGATGAACTGGTAAAATGACTAAGATTAAAGAACTTTTCAAAAAGCACAGAGAAATAATTGTATATATTATCTTCGGCGTCCTGACAACGCTTGTAAACTGGGTTGTATTTATTCTGATGACGAAGCTGATGAACGTTGACGTCAGCGGCGTTTCGGACAGGGGCAATGCGTTAACGTCTCTGTTTTCGGACAATTACGAATACACCGTTTGCAATGCGGTTGCCTGGGTTGCAGGCGTACTGTTTGCGTTTGTGACGAATAAAATCTGGGTATTCAGGTCGAGAAGCAAAAAGGCGGCAACCGTTTTAAGGGAGTTTTTCTCCTTCGTCGGCGCAAGAGTTGTAACGGGGATAATTGAAATATTCCTGCCGACTCTGCTTATAAATATCGGACTCAATCAGTCCGTACTCGGCGTCGAGGGCGCAATTGCAAAGGCGGTCGCTTCGGTAATTGTTATCGTGCTTAATTACGTTTTCTCGAAGCTGATTGTTTTCAGAAAAAAGAAAAACTGAAAATATAAAATTAACGGGCGGTTTAACCGCCCGTTTTGTTATATTATATATTCCTTTATCGTTTCGAGGTAGGCTATATTTACAGTCGCGTCAACGAGCGTACCGTTCTCGTTATATTCTTCGGAGTGAATAACTCCGTCCTTTCGGATTTCGGCGATTATTCCGCCCTTTGAAAACGGAATTAAAAGCTTAACCCTCGTTCTGTTTTTCGGCAGTTCATCCTCAACTGCTTTTAGCAGGTCGTCGATACCCTTGCCGTATTTTGCGCTTATCATTACCGTTTTGCCTATGGTCGGCAGGTCGTAAATATCGGGAACAAGGTCGCATTTGTTCATAACCGAGATAATCGGTATCTGTTCGCATTCAAGCTCCTTTAATACGTTTGCCGTAACCTCAAGATGCTCTGCCGCTTCGCTCGACGATGCGTCGCACACGTTGAGTATAAGGTCGGCGTTCTTGGCTTCCTCAAGGGTTGACTTAAAGGCTTCGACAAGCTTGTGCGGAAGCCGTCTTACAAGTCCGACGGTATCGACGAGCATTACAGACTGACCGTTGGGTAATATCAGCTTTCTCGCCGTCGGGTCAAGTGTTGCAAAAAGCTTGTCCTCGGCAAGCACGCCCGCATTTGTCAGCGTATTCATAAGCGTTGACTTGCCCGCATTCGTATAGCCTACAATTGCGACGGAGATTACTCCGTCCTTTTTTCTGCGTGAACGCATGGTATTGCGGCGTTTTTCAATTTCCTTTAACTGTTGTTCAAGAGCGTTTATCTTACGTCTGATGTGGCGTCTGTCGCTTTCGAGCTTGCTTTCACCGGGACCGCGCGTACCGATACCGCCGCCCAGTCTTGACATACCCTTTCCCCTGCCTGTCAGGAAGGGAAGCGAGTATTTCAGCTGAGCAAGTTCAACCTGAAGTTTACCCTCGCTTGAACGCGCATGAAGGGCAAAAATGTCAAGTATCAGCATTGTGCGGTCAACTACTCTTACGTCCGTAATATCCTCGATGTTTTTAAGTTGTGACGGACTGAGTTCGTCGTCGGCAACGATTAAGTCAACTTCGTAGTTCTCAACCGCTTCTCTGATTTCGGCCATTCTTCCCGAACCGACATAGGTTGCCGAGTTTGGCTCGGGCAGCTTCTGAACCGATGTCAGCACGACATCGCCGCCCGCGGTTTCAACCAGCTCGGACAGCTCGTTTATCGACTCGTCGGAGTTGAACTTACCCGTGTCAACGCCTAAGAGCAGAACCTTTTCTTTTTCAGTTTTGTTTTCGTACAGTTCCATATTATTTATAATGCTTCATGTGATTCATCAGCGAAATAAGCAGCGGTGTGGCAATAACCGCCGATATTATATAGCCGAGCGGATTTGCAAGCTGAATACCGAGTACGCCGATAAAATGCGGAAGTATAAGCACGAGCGGAATGAAAAACAGTCCGTTCTGCGAGCAGGCAAGGAAAAACGCCCTGCCGCTCTTGCCCGTTGACTGAAAGGTCATATTGCCGACCATAACCGTCGGCAGGAAGAGCATTGAAACGCAGAGTATTCTCAACGCGGTAACGCCTATTTCAAGTACGCTTTCGTCGTCACGGAAAAGCGCTATAAGCTGCGGTGCAAACGCAAAGCATACCGCCGCAATCACCGCAATAACGAGCGTTGAAAATTTCCAGAGGAATTTTATCGCCTCTCTTACGCGCTCATAAAGCTTCGCTCCGTAGTTAAACGAGCACACGGGCTGGAAGCCCTGACCGATGCCAAGCGAGGTGCTGAAGATAAGCATACCGATTTTTGCGACTATGCTCATAGCGGAAATACAGCCGTCGCCGTATGGCTGGGCCTGTATATTGAGCACCATGGTGGAAACCGAATTAAGTCCCTGACGCGCAAAGCTCGGAAGGCCTACAAGTATTATCTCAAGAGTTACTTTAGGATTAGCCGAAAAGAACTTCGGTGAAATACGGCTCTGAGGCTTTTTCGCAAGAAAAAAAGCGAGCAGTATCGACATACTGATATACTGCGAAGCGGCGGTTGCAATACCCGCGCCCGAAATACCGAGATTAAAGACGAATATCAGAAGCGGGTCAAGCGCAATATTGAGAATCGCGCCCGTAGCAATACCGACCATCGCGAGCTTCGCCATACCCTCATAGCGCAGAATGTTATTCATGACAAACGCCGTTGTCATGGCAGGCGCTGCTATAAGAATCCACCTGCCGTAATCTATGGCATAGGGTAAAATCGTATCGGTGCTGCCGAGAAGCTTCATAATAGGCTCTATGAATACAAGTCCGACGCTCATTATAGCCGTACCGACGGCAAGCGCTATGAAATAGGCGGTTGAACTGTAAGTTCTTGCCTTTTCAAGCTCCTTTGCGCCTAAGCTGCGGCTGACTATCGAGCCTGCGCCCTGACCGAACATAAAGCCCGTCGCCTGAATTATACCCATTAAGCTCAGAAGTATGCCCGTAGCGCCGCTTGCGGCTAAGCTTATCTTAGAGACGAAATAGGTGTCGGCAATATTATAAAGCATGGTTATAAGCATGGAAATAACCGTCGGTACGGCAAGTCTCGGAATGAGCCTGCCTATCGGCGTTTCTGTCAGCTTTTTGAATTGTGCCTGCTGTGAATCCATACTTTTATCCTTTGAAAAAATCGTCGATATATATTACAACATTTCAAATCTTTTTTCAAGTGTGTTATTATTCATTATTTTATTGTAACTGCCCGATATATGTGATAAAATGAATCTGTAAAGGGGTGACGTTATGACAAAGGAACAATATCTTAAGCAGATAGATAAGGTAAATGAAAAAGGCAGATACAAGCCTGACTGGACTTCGCTTTCGGGGCACAAGACGCCCGACTGGTATTACCGCGACAAGTTCGGTATTTTCATTCACTGGGGTATTTACAGCGTGCCCGCCTACGGCAACGAATGGTACCCGAAAAATATGTACGATAAATCGTCACGTGAGTATTGGCATCATTTAAGGACATACGGCAGACATAAGGATTTCGGCTACAAGGATTTCATCCCGATGTTTAATGCTGAGAAGTTTTCGGCCGACAAATGGGTTAAGCTTTTCAAGAAGGCAGGCGCGAAATTCGTAATGCCCGTGTGCGAGCACCACGACGGATTTGCAATGTACGACACCGACTTTAACCGCTGGAACGCGGCGAAAATGGGCCCCTGCCGCGACGTAGCGCAGGAGATAAGGGCGGCATGCGAAAAGGAAGGTCTGACCTTCTGCTCGTCAACCCACAGAGCCGAGCACTATTTCTTCCTAAATATGGGCAGAACCTTCGACTCCGATGTCAACGACGAACAGTATGCGGATTTCTACGGTCCCGCCTACTACGACGAGGATTTTGACAGCAAAAACCTGTACAAAATGACTGAGAATCCGCGTACAAAAGGTCCGAGCGAGGAATGGCTCGTTGACTGGACGGTACGCACCTGTGAGCTTATCGATAAGCTTCAGCCGTCACTGCTCTACTTTGACTGGTGGATTCAGAATCAGGCGTTCAAGCCATATCTCAAAAAGATCTGCGCGTACTATTACAACCGCGCCGAGGAATGGGGTAAAGAGGTTTCCATTAACTACAAGCATGAGGCGTTTCCGCCGACGGTTGCGACCTTCGACGTTGAGCGCGGCGCGCTGACGGGTATATCTCCCCGGCCGTGGCAGACCGATACCGCGATAGGAAAACAGTCGTGGGGTTACCGCAAGGACAACAAATACAAGAATTCGCGTCAGCTGATTTGCGACCTTATAGATATAGTCAGCAAGAACGGTATGCTTCTTCTCAACGTCGGTCCCAAGCCCGACGGAACAATTACCGACGAGGAAGCAAAGGTCCTCACCGAAATCGGCGAGTGGATGGCGAAAAACGGCGAAGGCATTTACGGCACAACCTTCTTCAAACAGTTCGGCGAAGGCGAGGTCAATGCCGAAGCGGGCTTTTTCAAGGATTCCGCCGAAAAGAAATACACCAACCGCGATTTCCGCTTCACGTACAAGGACGCGTGCATCTACGCCTTCCAAATGAGACCTAACGGCAACAACGCGAGAATCAAGACTCTGCACAAAAGCAGATTCCACGACTTTATAGTCGAGCGCGTCACTCTGCTCTCAACGGGCGAAGAACTCGAATTCGAGAGAAACGAGCGCGAAATGGTCATCAAGGCAACCGAAGCATTCAGGAGCAGGACTCCCCTGTGCTTCAAAATAGAACTCAAATAAAAACCGGGTGAAAAAATGAGATTTATCAGCAGAAGAAAAACAATGGTGTCGGTTATTGCGATATTTATCGTAGTGCTGATTATCAGCGTATCGGCAACCTTCAGAAAATACTTTTTTGCGTCCTCGGAAGGAATATCGCTCTGGATTACGCTTCTTGAGGTAATCGGCGTGCTCGGAACGATAATAATCGCAATTATGCAGCTGCGTGACTCAAAGGAGATTTCGAGAGCTTCGTTTATTGTTGAGCTTAACCGTACCTTTGTGGAAAACAGCGATTATACATTAATATATAATGCGCTTCAGAACTGTCTTGATAAGAAATGCAGCAATACTGCCTGCGACGAGAAGCACTGTGAACTGCATTTTGAAAAGAGTCTTATATCAAATTATCTGACCTTTTTTGAGACCGTTTACATACTCTATAAAAAAGAGGTAATAACCTTTGACATTATCGATGACTTGTTCGCTTACCGCTTTTTCCTCGCCGTTCACAGCAGACTGATACAGCAGGAAAAGCTGATACCTCAGCCCGAGAATTTCAAGAACATTTTTTTACTTGAAAAGGACTGGCTTGAATATCGCATTTCAAAGGGTAAGATGACAGCCGAGGAGCTCGACAGCGCCTGCGAAACCTACCGCAAAGTCATAGCAGACGGCTTTGAGGGTGAGGATGAGGTAAAGTGGAAAAACGTTTACGTTGCCCGTCCCCTGCGCTCAGTTGTCAGCGAGGAAAAATATAAAGAAATAATCGGCAGGTGAAATAATGAAAATCAAAAAGGACGAATTCATTTTCAGGCAGTGCACCGCGGACGATCTGGATAGCATACTGAAGCTTCAGGATGAGGTTTACGGAGCGCTTGAGGATAAGGACCTGTTGAGAAAGAATACAGTTGAGATGCTTGCCTTCTGCCTTGAAGAGCCGAACTACACCGTCGGCGCATATTACAAGGGCAGGCTTGCGGCAATTTCGGTTCTCTATGTTCCGCTTGAAAGTGATAAAAAGGAGATGCTTGCGACCTCGCTTGAGGGCATCGACATAACGGGCGTGCGTCACGCGAACTACAAGCTGTGCCTTGTCAGCCCCGAGTTCAGGGGTAATTCGCTTCAGAGAATACTCGAAGAAAAGCTTGTGAGAAAAGCGAAGAAGCTCGGTATAACCCTGCTTTGCGCTACCGTTTCACCCGACAACGTGTACAGCGTGCGTAATATTGAAGGGGCGGGTTACAAATTCAACCGTCAGTTTGAAAAATACTCACTCAAACGCTGTCTGTATTACAAGTACATCTGACAAACTAAAAAGCACGGCTCTCGCCGTGCTTTTGATTTATTTGTCTTCAAACAGGATTTTCTGTATCTTATCGACTTTTAAGGGCTCAACTCTCAGTCTTGCGATTATCGCCTTTTCGTCGGGTGTGAGGTCACCGAGTGTTCTCGGTTCGGTTTCGGCGTTGTAGTCCTTTACGTTATCACCGAGAGCAAGAGGCTTCGAAACGTCTATACTGATTATTGCGTCAACCGTTACGCCGAAAGCCTTTGCAATTTTTTCAAGCAGGCTTATATCGGGGCGGTTGCGTCCCGTTTCGTAGGAGGCGTAGGTTGAGCGCTCAATGCCTATTACCTTTGACAGTTCAACCTGCGTAAAACCGTTAGCCTTCCGTATAGCCTTCAACTGTTCGCTCAACATACAATCACCTCAAAAATCAATTAACAATATTATAATGCTTGTGTTAAAATATGTCAAACAAAAAGAAGCATAAAATAATGTTGACAATAAAAAAACTTTATGCTAAAATACTTGTCAATATCGGAAATGCAACGAAGGAATTAATTACTGTTCCCACTTCGGCGCAGAGAGCCGTCGGTCGGTGTAAGACGGTGCGAAAGTTCAGTAAGCCTCGTTCCCGAGCAGAGTTACGGAAACCAAGTAAGTAACTACGGCTTGCCCCGTTACCATGGCAGGAGATTTGATGGAATCTCGCAGAGTGGGTTGATTACAACCAATTAGGGTGGTACCGCGTTAATAACGTCCCTGAGGTCTTAGGACTTCAGGGATTTTTTGATACTCATTACAGAAATAAGCAAAGGAGAAACAGATATGAAAAGAATTATTATTGCCGACACGACGCTTTGCCGCGAGGACTCCGGCTTCAGCTTCAAGGAGAAAATCGAAATCGCACGTCAGCTCGAAAAGCTCAGAGTTGACGTTATCGAGCTACCCGAAATCGCTAACTCCCGCACAGACGTGCTGTTGGTGCGTACTGTTTCGTCATTTGTTAAGGACAGCGTTATTTCGGTTGCAGCGGGTTTGGGCAAAAACAGTATTGCCGACGCTGCCGAGGCGCTTGAAAACGCTCAGAAGGCTTCAATACGTATTGAGCTTCCCCTCTCACCCGTCGGTATGGAATACACCTGCCATAAGAAGCCCGAAAAGATGCTCGCATATATAGATGAATGCGTTAAGCAGGCAAAGGAAAAGTGTCAGAGCGTAGAGTTCTGCGCGCTTGACGCAACGAGAGCCGAAGAGGATTATCTCTATAAGGCGATTGAAACGGCTATTGACGCCGGTGCTGACAAGATTACGGTATGCGACACCGCAGCGCTTATGATGCCCGACGATTTCGCTGAATTTGCGGGCAGGATTGCCGAAAAGATAAGCGTTCCCGTAGGTGTCAAGTGCTCATACAAAAACGGACTTGCCGAGGCTCAGGCGATACTCGCCTGCCGCAAGGGCGTAAGCGTTGTCAAGACTGCCGTTGGCGGCGAGACCGCTTCGCTTGAAACCTTTGCAAGCATTATCAAAGACTGCGGCGACAACTACGGCTTCTCGTCGAACATCCGCTACACCGAGCTTCACAGAATAGTCAAGCAGATTAACTGGATAACCGACAACGGCAAGAACGACCGCTCTACGGTTACCGTTTCCGCTGAGGACGCGGCTGTTGTAAAGCTCGACTCCAACGATAATCAGGAAGCTGTTATGGCTGCTGTTGCGGCGCTCGGCTACGATTTGTCCGAGGAAGATTCGGTTAAGGTTTACGAGGAATTCTTACGCGTTGCCTCTAAAAAGACGGTCGGCTCCAAGGAACTCGACGCCATAGTCGCTTCCGCGGCTCTTCAGGTTCCCGCGACCTATAAGCTTGTAAGTTACGTTATCAACAACGGCAATATCATTACTGCGAGCGCGCATATCACACTCGAAAAGAACGGCAAGAAAACCGACGGTATTGAACTCGGCGACGGCCCGATTGACGCGTCGTTTATCGCGATTGACAAGATTATAGGCCACCACTACGAGCTCGACGACTTCCAGATTCAGGCCGTTACTCAGGGCAAGGAGGCTATGGGCTCGGCCGTAGTAAAGCTCAGAAACGACGGCAAGCTCTATTCGGGCAACGGTATTTCGACCGATATCATCGGCGCTTCAATCCGCGCCTACCTCAATGCTATAAACAAGATTCTGTACGAGGAGGGTTAATATGAATTTATCATTCTCGACTAAGGGATGGCACAATTCCGATTTCAATGATTTCTGCGACACGGCCAATGATCTCGGCTTCAACGGAATTGAGCTTCACAATATACACAACCGCCTTTTCACCGATAAGGACGGCGCGTTTCACGACTACGCGGCGGCATCGACGGTAAGAAAGCTTTATGAGAGAAAGCTTACGCTCACCTGCATTGATACCATCTGCGATTTGTCTGACGCCGAAAATGAAACGGCAACCCTTGAGGAAATCGAGGCGTGTATCAATATAGCAAAAAATCTCAATATACCTTACATCCGTCTTCGTGCTCACGCCGAGTATAGCGAACAGGCCTTCAATCAGGTCGCTCTGCTTCTTGAAAAGGCTATCGATATGGCACGCGACAGCAAGGTAGTTATGTTACTCGAAACATCGGGTATGTTCTCTAAAACAGCGGTGCTTCGCGATATGCTCGAGCGTTTTGCGTGCGACGATTTAGCTGCGCTGTGGAATCTCTCGGCGGCATATCAGACCTCGGGCGAGGCTCCCGAGGAAGTTATCAAGAACCTCGGTGCTTACGTTCGCCACGTTCATTTAAGCGATACAAAGAAAACCGAAAACGGCATTGAATACTGTCTTGTCGGCGAGGGCGAGCTTCCCCTGAAGGACGTTATGCTCGCGCTTCGTTCGGTCAACTACGACGGATTTATTTCGCTGGTATGGGACCCCGAGTGGTGTCCCGAAATTGACGATATGGAGATTATCTTCTCGCATTTCGTCAACTATATGAAGCAGTTCAACTACACCTCCGGCAAGGAGAAAACTCTCTACTGGAACCGCGCTCACACGGGCAGATTCGTCTGGAAAAAGGATTTGCTTATCGAGGCGACCTTCTCTGACGTACTCGACAGAATGGTTGAGGAATTCCCCGACCAGTACGCATTCAAATACACCACGCTCGACTACACGAGAACTTATTCGCAGTTCCGCGACGACGTCAACGAATTCGCCAGAGTACTCGTTTCAATGGGCGTAAAGCAGGGCTCACACGTAGCGATATGGGCGTCGAACGTTCCTCAGTGGTTTATCACCTTCTGGGCGACTGTCAAGATAGGCGCAGTACTCGTTACGGTCAATACCGCCTATAAAATTCACGAGGCTGAATACCTTCTCAAGCAGTCAGACACGCATACCCTCGTTATCACCGAGGGCGCCAAGGACACGAGCTACGGTCAGATAGTTGCCGAGCTCTGCCCCGAGCTTGAAAACACGAAGCCGGGCTCTCCCCTGCACGCCAAGAGACTGCCTTTCTTACGTAATGTGATTACGGTAGGCTTTAAGCAGAAGGGCTGCCTTGAGTGGAATGAAGCGCTTGAAAGAGCCAATCAGGTGCCGAAGGAAGAAATTCTGCGTATGGCGTCGAGGGTTAAGCCCGACGACGTCTGCAATATGCAGTACACCTCGGGTACTACGGGTTTCCCCAAGGGCGTTATGCTCACGCATTACAATATAGTAAATAACGGCAAGTGCATAGGCGACAGAATGGATCTGTCAACCGCCGACAGGATGATGATTCAGGTTCCGATGTTCCACTGCTTCGGCATGGTGCTCGCGATGACCTCGACTATGACTCACGGCGGAACACTGCTTCCCATTCCTTACTTCTCGCCGAAGCCGTCGCTGGCGTGTATCAACAACGAGCATATCACGGCATTTCACGGCGTACCGACTATGTTCATAGCCTTGCTTGAACATCCCGATTTCCCGAAAACCGACTTCTCGTATATGCGTACGGGAATTATGGCGGGCAGCCCCTGCCCGATTTCCGCTATGAAGGAAGTCGTCGATAAGATGAATATGAAGGAAATCGTTATCGTTTACGGGCAGACTGAGGCTTCGCCCGGCTGTACGATGAGCTCGACGGACGATTCCATCGAGGTCCGCGTTACAACGGTCGGCAGAGCCATGCCCGAAATCGAGTGCAAGATAGTTGACCCCGAGACGGGCGAGGATTGCCCCGACAACGTTACGGGCGAATTCGTTGCGCGCGGCTATAACATTATGAAGGGCTACTACAAGATGCCCAAGGCGACAAGCGAGGCTATCGACAAGGACGGCTGGCTTCATACGGGCGACCTTGCCTGCCGTACGCCCGAGGGCAACTACAAGATTACGGGCAGACTGAAGGATATGATTATCCGCGGCGGTGAGAATATCTACCCCAAGGAGATAGAGGAATTTATCTATACAAATCCGAAGGTAAGCGACGTTCAGGTTATCGGCGTTCCCGACGAGCAGTACGGCGAGGAAATTATGGCGTGCGTAATACTCAAAGAGGGCGAAACGATGACCGAGCAGGAAATGAAGGACTTTGTCGCGGCAAGTATGGCGCGCCACAAGGTGCCGAGATATATCGATTTCGTTGACTCGTTCCCGATGAACGCGGCGGGCAAGATTCTGAAATATCAGATGCGTCAGGACGCCGTCAAGAAGCTCGGACTTCAGAAGGCTGACAGTGTGGTAACGGCATGATAAACAATAAATTCAAGGTAATTGACGCTCACTGCCACATCTATCCCGATAAGATTTCCGAGAAAGCGGCAAGGGCGACGGATAAGTTTTATGACGTTCACGGCTTCGGTGACGGAACGGTCTCGATGCTTATGCGCGAGGGCAAAAAGGCGGGAATTGACCGCTTTATAGTTCAGTCGGTTGCAACGACGCCCAAGCAGGTTTCGTCGATAAACAATTTCATTTCGCGTACTGTTGCCGAGTCGGACGGTGTACTCACGGGACTGGGCACGCTTCATCCCGATTCGGAGGATATGGCGCGCGACGTTGAGGAGATTATCTCGCTCGGACTTCACGGGGTTAAGCTTCACCCTGATATTCAGGGCTTCAAGATTGATGACTACCGCTGTCTTAAAATCTACGAGCTTTGCGAAAAGCATAAGCTGCCGATTTTAATGCACACGGGCGATTCGCGCTATGACAACTCCAATCCCAACCGGCTTATACCGATACTTGAAATCTATACCGATCTGATTGTAATCGGTGCACATTTCGGCGGCTGGTCGATATGGGAGGAAGCGAGCAAAAAGCTTCACGGCATACCCAATCTCTACGTTGACTGCTCGTCAACCTTCGCGTGGATGCCTGAGGACAAAACGATAAAGGAAATGATTGAGCGCTACGGCACCGACAGAGTACTCTTCGGCACGGACTACCCGATGTGGTCGCCGTCAACCGAAATAAAGCGCTTTATGGAACTCGGCTATGACGACGAAACAAATCGGAAAATTCTTTATGACAATGCAATAAAGGTTTTCGGAATAGAAGAATAAAACGCAAAAAAACGAGGCAGGATATCCTGCCTCGTTTTTGATTTAATAATTCTCTTATGCAAACATGCCCTGCTGATCCATACGCATAATAATCGTCGCGATTTCCGCGCGGGATGCTGTTGCGACGGGTGCCAGCGTACCGTCAGATTTACCGTTGATTATGCCGTTGGTGTTTGCCCATGCGATAGCATTTACGGCAAATGCGCTTATGCTTCCCTTGTCAGGGAATTTGTTGAGAACGCCTGTATCAACGTCGGGAGAGTCCATATAACGGTAGAGAATCGTTGCAACCTGCTCTCTTGTTATCTTATCGCCGACGCCGAACTTACCGTTATCGTAACCGCCGATGATTTTCTGATCGACCGCCCATGCAACAGCCTTGCCGTAATAAGCATTCATATCAACGTCTGTAAGCTTGCAGCTTGTGTAGCCGTCAATATCAGCACCTGCAATTCTTGCCAGAATTACGACGAAATCCTGACGCTGAAGCGCGTCTGCGGGACCGAACTTGCCGTTCTTGTAACCGGTTATGAAGCCTCTTGTTGCGCAGTATTTTACTGCATCGTAATACCAGTCGCCCTTTGCAACGTCGGGAAAACCTTTATAATTATCGCCAACCTCGGCACGGGTATATATAACCGTGATTGATTCGCAGCTGTAATTGATGTCTCTGTCTATAATCTTCACAAGCTGCCCGTCAATAACAGTATAGGTTGCAGTGTCGGTATTCACAGCCGACAAGTCTCCGATAGGTCCGCACATTTCAAACGGATTTCCCACAGTATCAACTAACTGCTCCTGCGTCCAGTGTTTTCCGCAGGCTGCCGCAAAAGCGGAATCGGTTTCGTACAAATCCACGCTTGAGGATGCCGTAAGAGGCAAATCGGGATAATACTTCTTTGCAACGTTTCCGGCATCCTTCCAGCTTTCGTCCATTTCATCGGCATAGGCCTCCGTGCTGCACTCAGCCAAACCTTTGCCGTCCTCGCCGACAATGCCCGGTATCAACTGCGCAAAGCCCTGATCGTCCGTTTCTCTGAAGGCGTCAAGCACGGCGGCCAATACGGTTGTAGAGCGTGTAATATCATCGGAATACAGGTATTTAACCGTACTTTCTCCATCGACAAATACTTCGCCCGCATAAACCGTGGAAGACTGAACAATCTCCGCAATCTGATTGTTAACGTTAACGATTGTTTCGGTTGCAAAGGCATTTATCAGTCCGGCGGGAATCAGTCCGCAAATCATAACGACACAAACAATTAATGAAATTGTCTTTTCAACAGTAGTTCTTTTCATTATAACCCTCCGATAAAAACGCAAAAGCAGGCTTACCCTTTCGGCAAACCTGCTTTGATTTGTGTTACTGAATTTCCGTAAGTTTGACCGGTCTGTGTTCGGCAACGGACTTCTTGGCAGCAAGTCCTATCTTAACCGACTGCATACCTGCGTGAATGCCGACGGGAACATCCTTGCCGTTCTCGCAGGCGTCAACGAACTGTCTCATTTCCTCGGAGAAGGATTCCATATATCTCTCAAGGAAGAAGAACAGCGGCTTCTCGCCCGTTACGCCGTTAGCGTCGGAGATAACTGCCGAAGAAAGAGTGTCGTTAGACGTTGCAACCATACCCTTTGAGCCGAAGAGCTCTGCTCTCTGGTCATAACCGTAAGCGGCACGGCGTGAGTTATCGATAACCGCAAGTGCGCCGTTAGCCATCTTCATTGTGATAATGGCGGTGTCAACGTCGCCCTGCTCGCCGATAGCGGGATCAACGAGAACTGCGGAATTGACGTAAAGCTCCTCAACGTCGCTGTTGGTAAGGAAGCATGCCATATCGAAATCGTGAATAGTCATATCGAGGAAGATACCGCCCGAAACTGCTATGTACTTTGGGTTCGGAGGCTCGGGGTCGCGTGATGTGATTTTAAGGATATGGGCCTCGCCTATCCTGCCCTCGTCATAAGCCTTGCGGATAGCCGCAAAGTTGTGGTCGAAACGGCGGTTGAAGCCGACCTGGAATTTGATTCCGGGATGAGCCGCAAGAGCGTCTGCAACTGCCTGAATCTTGGCAACGGAATGGTCAACGGGCTTCTCGCAGAAAACGTGCTTGCCGGCGTTGATGGCCTCGATTGAAATCGAAGCGTGAGTGTCGGTTGACGAGCATACAAGTACAGCGTCGATGTCGGCGTCGTTGAGGATTTCCTTATAGTCGGTATAAATCTTCGTAACGCCGAAGCTCTCGATAAAAGCCTTCGTCTCGTCGTTCATGAAGGGGTCTGCAACCGCAACAACGGTCGCATTTTTAACGTGGTAAGAAATTGATTCAAGGTGAACCTTGCCGATGCGTCCCGCACCGATGATACCTATTTTTAACATTTATTTGTCCTCCTGTTATATAGTTCCGTCCCACGTTGATACATTCGTGGAAGTCTTTTCCTCTTCGTCAAACCAGTGCGTTGTAACTGCCTTTGACTCGGTGAAGAAACGGTATGCGTCCTTGCCGAGACAGTGCAGGTCGCCGAAGAAGGACTGCTTGTGTCCCGAGAACGGGAAGAAGCCTACCGGTACGGGAATGCCGACGTTGATGCCGACCTGACCGCCGTCAGTGTAGCGTGCGAACTGACGTGCAAAGTAGCCCGACTGAGTGTAGATAACCGAGCCGTTTGCATAGGGGTTATCGTTCATAATCTTAAGACCCTCTTCGAAGTTCTTACAACGCTTGATGCAAAGTACGGGACCGAACACCTCGTCTCTGCCGATAGTCATATCCTCGGTAACCTTATCGAAGATTGTCGGGCCTACGAAGTAGCCGTTCTCATAGCCTTCGACGACGCAGTTTCTGCCGTCAAGTACAAGCTCAGCGCCCTCTGCAACACCCTTATCGATGTCGGCGATAACCTCTTTATAATGCTTCTCATAGGTAATCGGTCCGAGCTTTGAATCCTTGAGCCATGAAGGACCGACCTTAATCTGTTCAGCCTGCTTCTTAAGTTCGGCAACGAACTTATCTGCAATAGCCTCTTCAACTACGCAGCACGAAAGAGCCATACAGCGCTGACCTGCGCAGCCGTAAGCAGAATTGATAACGCCTGCAACTGTTCTCTCAAGAGCGCAGTCAGCCATAACGAGAGCGTGGTTCTTCGCCTGACAGAGCGCCTGACAGCGCTTGCCTGCGGCGGCGGCTCTCTGATAAATCTTAAGACCTACGGGAGTCGAGCCGACGAAGGTGATGCCCTTTACGTCGGGGTGGTCGAGAATTGTGTTAATCTCATTTCTCGAGCAGGTAACGACGTTGATAACGCCGTCGGGAACGCCCGCTTCCTTGTATATCTTTGCAAAGAGCATTGCGGTCTTGGGTGTAAGCGAAGCCGCCTTAAGCACCATGGTATTGCCGCATGCGATGCAGGTCGGAGCCATCCAGCCGAAGGGAATCATAGCCGGGAAGTTAACCGGAACGATACCTGCGAATACGCCGAGAGGCTCGCGGTATTTAACGGTGTCATAGCCGTTTGAAGCGTCCATAATGCTCTCGCCCATCATAAGCGAGGGAACCTGAGTTGCAAGCTCGGTGCCTTCCTTAGCCTTGAGAACGTCGCCCTCCGCTTCGCCCCAGACCTTGCCGTTTTCACACGCAACGGACATGGTGAGCTCTTCCATATTCTCAATAATGAGGTCACGGATTTTATAAAGAATCTGCGCTCTCTTGATTGCGGGAACGGCTCTCCAGCCCGGATACGCCGCCTTAGCCGCTTCGATAGCCTCCAGAACCTCGTCATTGGTGCAGCAGGGAGCCTGACCGGTTACCTCGCCCGTTGACGGATTGTGAAGGTCGTACCATACGTCCGTCTTTGAATCACGGAATTCACCGTTTACAAAATACTTGAGTTTTTCGATTGCCATTGTATATATCTCCTTCTATTTAATTACTTATTGATGCCTGTTTACGAGCAAACTCTAACTGATCAAGTTCGTTGTACATTGCTCTTTTTGCAGCATTGCTTTTTGATTTGAACCTTCCAACCAAACTGCTTAAAATCAGCAGAACAACAATTAATACCAAACTAATCTTACCGTTTGAATTATCGCTACCGGCGTTAAAAGCAAATGCCAACGCTAGGAAAGCAACGATAAATGCAACCAATGCAAGTAATAAACTAATCAAAAAGAATTTTCTTGCCCTCGGCTTATAATAGCCTATAATCGCGTCATGTTCTGCCGCATATTTTTCATAATCGAGTGCCACGAACCATCCTCCTAAAAAGCATCTATACGGCGGGAGCAAACCCCGCCCTACAGTAACAATACTATTAAAGACCTGCAGTCTCGCGGATGTACTTTCTCGCCTTGAGAGCATATTCAAACGGATTTGCGATTGCAGGATCCTGCTCGGCTTCAACGAGAACGTAGCCCTCGTAGCCCGTCTTTTCAAGCACGTCGAAAATCGGCTTGAAATCTATACAGCCGTCGCCGGGAACGGTAAACGCGCCGGCTCTTACGCCCTGAAGGAAGCTCCAATGGTTTTCCCTAACCTTCGCAACAACCTCGGGACGGATATCCTTGAGATGTACGTGACGGATTCTGTCGGCGTACTTGTTGAGTACCGACATATAGTCCTCGCCGCAGTATGCAAGGTGGCCCGAGTCAAACAGAAGTCCGAAAAGCTCGGGATCTGTGTTAGCCATCATTCTGTCAATTTCGGCCTCAGTCTGAACAACCGTGCCCATGTGATGATGGAAGCAGAGCTTGATGCCCATATCCTTTGCAACCTTGCCGAGCTTGTTGATACCGGTGCAGAGCTTATCCCACTCTTCGTCATTCATAACGTACTTAGCTTCGAAAATCGGCTTGTCAGTACCCTGAATTGAATGTCCCTGCTCGGAAATGCCGACTACCTTTGCGCCCATTTCCTTAAGGAAAGTGATATGTTCGATAAAATCCTTCTCAACCTCTTCGTAAGGCTTTGTTGTAAGGAAGGAGGAGAACCATGCATTGCAAATCTGCATACCGCGAAGGTCAAGCGCCTTCTTCAAAACCGCCGTATCTCTGGGATACTTGTTGCCAACCTCACAGCCTGTAAAGCCTGCGAGAGCCATTTCCGAAATGCACTGTTCAAATGTGTTTTCGGCGCCCAGATCGGGCATATCGTCGTTTGTCCAAGCTATCGGTGCAATGCCGAGCTTTACCTTGTTTTTGTCAAGCATAGTTTTTCTCCTTAATATTTTCTTGCCTTTGACTTGCTTTCTTCCTTAGCTTCAAAGGCTTTGTTTACTTTTTCATTCTTCGATACCGAAGGAACGCCTACGTGCCACCATGCGCCGTAACCGTCGGTCATGGTCTTGGGCAGAACCTTGATATCGATAAGTGTCGAAACTTCCTGCTTAAGCGAATCCTTAAGAGCAAATTCAAGCTCTTCGGGCGTTCTTGCGGTGTAGGTCTTTACGCCGTAACCCGAAGCGCATTTTGCAAAATCAATCGGAATAAGGTCGCCGAGCAGCTCGCCGTTTTCATTTCTGAAACGGAATTCGGTTGCAAGGTTTCCGATGCCGTTTGACATTTCGAGATTGTTTATGCAGCCGAAGCCCGAGTTGTCAAAGAGCATGACGTTAATCTTCTTATGCTCCTGCATACTCGTAACGAGCTCGGAATGAAGCATCAGCCAGCTTCCGTCGCCGCACATTGCATAGGCTTCCTTGTCGGGCATAGCCATTTTAGAGCCGAGAGCGCCGGCAATTTCGTAACCCATGCAGGAATAGCCGTATTCCATATTGTAGGTGTAACGGCTGTCGGTCGTCCACATTCTCTGGAGGTCGCCCGGAAGCGAGCCTGCCGCAGCAGTGCAGGTTGCGTCTGCGGGAATGAGCTTTCTTATCATAGCAACGGCTGCCGTCTGAGTGATGGTGCCGAATATCTCGGCAAACTCGGGAATGGTCTTTTCGTCACGCGCTTCGATAAGCGGTTTGAAATTCTCGTCGTAAGCGTAATTCGAAAGGAATTCCATTTCCCTGTCCCAGCCGTCCTTCGCGGCTTTGATTTCGGTTGTATATGATGAGGTGTAATTAAGCTTTTCAAGCTCATCGCCCAGAGCGATGATACCGAGCTTTGCGTCGCAGACAGCCTTGACAGCGTCAAGCTTATAAGCGTCAAAGCGTGAGGTGTTGATTGTTACAAACTTCGCATCCGCCTTAAACAGCGATTTTGAAGCGGTGGTGAAATCGGAAAAACGTGTTCCGATACCGATGATAACGTCGGCCTCTTTTGCAATATCGTTGCCCGACGAATTGCCCGTAACGCCGAGGCCGCCGAGGTTGTATTCGTCAGAAGAAAGGCAGGCGGATTTACCTGACTGCGTTTCGGCAAAGGGAATGTTGAACTTCTTACAGAAGCTTTCAAGAGCCTCGCCCGCTTCGGAGTATCTTACGCCGCCGCCGCATATTACAAGCGGCTTTTTAGCAGAGGCAACAACCTTTGCTATATCGTCAATCTCCTCCTTAGCAGGAGCGATACGTGTGATTTTATGTACTCTCTTTTGGAAGAAGGAATCGGGATAGTCAAAGCTTTCGCCCTCAACATCCTGACAGATTGAAATTGCGACCGCACCTGTTTCGGCGGTGTCGGTAAGCACTCTCATAGCATTGATAAGAGCGCTCATAATCTGCTCGGGGCGCTGAATTCTGTCCCAGTATCTTGTGACCGCCTTGTATGCGTCATTTGTAGTCGTTGCAAGGGAATTTACCTGCTCAAACTGCTGAAGCACGGGGTCGGGCTGACGGGTTGCGAATGCGTCAGCGGGGAAAAGCAGAAGCGGTACGTGGTTGACCGTAGCCGTAGCCGCAGCGGTAACCATATTGGCAGAGCCGGGACCTATCGAGGAAGCGCAGGCGATAATCTTCCTGCGGTTATTCATCTTAGCAAAGGATGCTGCAACGTGCGCCATACCCTGCTCATTCTTGCCCTGATAGACACGAAGTCCGCCCCTGTCGGAATCAAGAGCTTCGCCGAGTCCGAGTACAATTCCGTGACCGAAAACGGTAAATATGCCGTCAACGAATTTCGTTTCAACTCCGTCGAAGGAAACGTACTGATTGTCAAGGAACTTCACGATAGCCTGAGCCATTGTCATTTTTGCCATAATTTCACCTCATTTATATTTATGGAAAATTGCTAACTTATTCATCCAGAAGCCATTTGTGCTCCGGTGCGTCAATTCTCGTTTTTCTCCACGGGTCGCCGTCGAGATGGCGTATCATCCAGACGTAGCACATTTTGTAACCGGGAGCCGCCGCCTGCTGATGGGTGTGCATGGGAGTTATGCACAGACAGCCCTGATTCTCGACCTTATAACAGTCGTCGCCGTTGAAGCCTACGCCGAAGCCCTGCGGCTTTTCAAATTCATAGTAGTAAACCTCGGGCTGCGGATGATAATGCGGAGGATAACTCGTCCAGCAACCGGGCTTGTGGAAAACCTCACCTAAAACAAGATTTGAATACGGCGCAGATTCATAGTCAAAAACGGTGAGAACGAATCTGTCTGCCGTGCCGTCCCACTGGTCGGCGCCGAAATGTTGAATCATAAGGTCGTCGGGAGTGTAGTAATGAACACCGAAATCGTTTGCATTGTCGGTCTGCTCGATAACAAGTCGGGACTGAGCGTTAGCCTTAACGCTGACCTCATTTTCCTTTGAGAAATGAATTGCGGTCGCCTTGTCAAGAAACGGCGAACGGCGCTTTGCGTTTTCCGTCCTGCCCTCAAAGCAGAAGTCAACGTCGCCCTGCATAAGCAGTATTGCGGTTTCGTTTTTCGCTTCGCAAACCGTCAGGCTCTCCCCTGCTTTAAGTATTTTAACCTTTATGTTCATGAGCATATCGGAATTGATACCGTTCATTTCACACAGGATTTTTTCATTGTTTTCGTTAAATTCGGGATTGTGATACATAATGTCCTCCGTCAGTCTTTTATTCTGTCGTCGGTCAGCGCACCGCTTGACCATATAGGAATTGCTTCGCCGAGATAGGTAGGCTCGGGTTTGAAAATGCACCAGACAAAGTCCTTGACTCTTGCCGCCGCTTCGCGTACGTTGTTGATTACGGGATAGAGCAGATTCTCCGCCTTGTAGCCGTAAGCATCAAGTCCGAGCTTTCTCGCGTCGTAAACGGCACGGTAAATGTGATAGGTCTGAGTGACAATAAGCAGTTTTTCAACCTCAAACACATCTCTCGCACGGTACATTGACTCGTAGGTTGAGAAGCCTGCGTGGTCCATAAACACCTTATCGGCGTCTACGCCTCTTTCGACGGCGTAGTCCTTCATAAAGTTGACCTCGTCGTAGCTTTCGGTGCCGTGGTCGCCCGACATAAGCAGCCTGTCGCTGCAGCCCGTGCCAAACGCTTCAAGTCCGAAGCTTAAGCGCTCGTCAAGCATCGGCGAGCCTTTTCTGGCGCCGAGCACCATCACGCAGTCGAAGCTTTCCGTCTTAACTGTATCAAGGTCGAGTATGTACTTTGAGGCGTAGCCGACAACATAGGCGTTTGCCAGAAGCGCAAACAGACCTGCGCAGACGCAAAGGCAAAGCGCAATACAAATCAACCGTCTCAACGGCTTTGATTTGATAAGATATTTTTTCGCTTTTTGGGTTTTCTTTTGCTTTGTTTTCATTGGATTGGCAATAATCAAATGCTGAACGTTAATACCGAGAGAATTTTTCGTAAGGCAAGGCTTGCCGACGAAGGAATATGCCGATATTTCAAGGAGGCATAACGAAGCATTACGGAAAACTATCCGAAATTAACCTCTGGCTATCATTTCGCCGTATTCTTCTTTCTCTTTCTTAATGAAGTCCTTAACCTTTTCTACCGAAGGCATATCCTCGGAGCAGGCGTGGGAAGCAATAAGCAGCGAAGCCGAAGCCGAGCCGAATTCAAGGCAGTCGATAATTTCCCAGCCCTCAAACAGACCGTAAAGGAAGGCGCTTGCGTAGCCGTCGCCGCCGCCGAAACTCTTGAGAAGCTTAATCGGGAAGGGCTTGATTGAGAAGCTTTCGCCGTCGTTGGTGTAAGCGGTTGAGCCTTCCTTGCCGTGCTTGATGATAACGATTTTCGCATTCTGAGCGTGCCAGTATTTTGCTGTCTCGATATCGTCCATACCCTCTTTTATGAGCTTCTGGGTAAGGTCGTATTCCTCACGCGAGCCGAGAATTATATCGGCTTCCTTGGCAACCGCCGAATAGTAGATTGCAATTTCGTCCTCATTTTTCCAGTTGTATGCGCGATAGTCAATATCAAAGATAATCGGAACATTATTTCTCTTGGCAAGCGCAACAGCCTTTAATGCCGCTTCTCTCGACGGACTTTCGGCGAGAGCTGTGCCGGAAATAAGCAAAGCCTTACCTTTCTTTATGTATTCCTCGTCAATGTCGCAGACGTCAAGCTTAAGGTCTGCCGCCATATTGCGGTACATAACTATCGAGCTTTCGGTTTCGGACTTGATTTCGGTAAAGGTAAGACCTATCTTTTCACCGTTTTCACATTTTACGATATGCGAGGTGTCAATGCCCTCTTTTTCAAAATAATCGGTAACAAATTTTCCGAGCTGGTCGTCGGAAACACGCGCGAAGAAGCCGCACTTCTTGCCGAGTCTGGCAAGACCGACAGCGATATTGGCGGGCGAGCCGCCGAGATAGCGCTTGAAGGTGGTGCTTTCGTTAAGCGGGCAGTAATAATCAACGGGATTGAGATCAACCGCAACTCTGCCCAGTAAAATCAGATCGTATTGCTTTGTGTTATCAAATTCAATGTACTTCATATTTTTCTCCCCTTAGTCATTTATAAAATTAAACACTTTGATATGTCTTTTAACATTCTGATAAACGCCCTCGACCTCGGCAGCGGAAAGCTCGAAATAGTTTGCCTTTTCCTTGCCGTCGCAATAGTCCTTGGCGTATTTTGCAAGGCGGTCGAACGACGCCGTTGCAATATTAACCTTGCGTATGCCGAGCTTAATTGCATGCTGGAACTGCTCATCGCTTATTCCCGTGCCGCCGTGTAAAACGAGCGGAATATTTACGCGCTTATTAATCTCTTCAAGCACGTCAAAACGAAGCTCGGGTGAAACGGGATAGTTGCCGTGCGCGTTGCCGATAGCGACCGCAAGCGCGTCAACGCCCGTCTGCTCACAGAATTTAACCGCATCGTCGGAATCGGTGCAGAGGATTTCGTGCTTCTTTCCCTCGCCCTCGTTACCGCCGACTACGCCGAGCTCGGCTTCAACGGTTGCGCCGTATTTATATGCCTCGGCAACAACGGCGTGAACCTGCTTTATATTCTCGTCAAGCGGCAGAAGCGAGCCGTCAAACATAACCGAAGTAAATCCCAGTTCAAGCGCTTTTTTTACGGTTTCAAATTTAAGTCCGTGGTCGAGATGTACGGCAATATCAACCTTGGCATTCTTTGCCGCCGCAATCATCATCGGTCCCATCAGCTCAAGCGGAGAATTCTTAAGCCTTACCTCCGCTATCTGCAGGATTATAGGCGTGTTCAGTTCCTCCGCCGCCCTGACGGCACCCATAACCATTTCCATATTGCCGACGGAAAACGCGCCGACGGCAACGCCTTTTTTGTCAGCCGCTTCGAGAAGCTGCTTCATTTTCACAAGCGCCAAAGCACTCACTCGCCTTTCATCTGAGGCTACTGCCCAGCTTATAATTATACATATAAAAGTTTACCACAGTTTAATATTGTTTTCAATCATTTTAATACAAATAAATATAAAAATTTAGTTGTTTTTATTGCGTTGTTTTTAACGGGTTTTTGTGATATAATCGGCTTGAAATCACGTCACGGAAGGAAGGCTGAAAATGAAAGGAATTAACGACTGGGACAGAATGGTAAGCGGAAAGCTTTACAACGCCGCAAGTAAGGACCTATACAAAAGACACGCGCTTGGTATGATGCGCTGTCAGAGATTTAACCGCATAGCCTTATGGAGAGCTGTGTCGAAGCAACGCGCGCTGACTAAGCTTATACCGTCTTCAAAAGGCAAGGACTTATGTATTTTTGCGCCTTTTTACTGCGAATACGGCGTCAATATCAAAGTAGGCACGGGTTGCTTTGTCAACTATAACTGCACGTTTCTGGACATCTCCCCGATTACGCTTGAAGACGGAGTCTGGATTGGTGCGAACGTCACTCTCGCCACGCCTTCCCACCCGTTTCTGCCCGAAGAAAGACTGCCGCAGAACTATCCCGACGGTTTTCACGATCTGGAGTATTCCAAGCCGATAACGATAAAGAAAAACTGCTGGATATGCTCAAGCGCCACGATTATCGGCGGAGTAACAATCGGGGAAAACAGCATAGTTGCCGCGGGCGCGGTCGTTACGAAGGACGTACCTGCAAACAGCATTGTCGCGGGAGTTCCCGCAAGGGTTATCAGAACCATCGACGAAAAGGACAGAATGGATGTCTGGGAAGCTTATGTAAAGGGCGAAGTTCCGTTGTCAATCAGGGAAAAAGAGGAATAGGAAAAGGCAGGAATTTTTCCTGCCTTTTAATATAGCTTGAATATATAACAGATAACACCGTACACGAATGCCGCCGCTGTGCCGTAGGCTATGACGGGACCTGCGATAATAAATATTCTCGCGCCCGTACCGAGTACACGTCCTTCGGTTTTGAATTCCATGGCGGGTGAAACGACGGAATTTGCAAAGCCGGTTATCGGGACGATGGTTCCGGCGCCTGCGTGCTTGGCGATTTTGTCAAAAATCCCGATACCCGTAAGGATTGCGGTCAATACTATAAGCGTCACGGCGGTCAGCGCCTTCTGCTCGTCCTCGTTCATTCCGAGCCGTTCATAAAGCATCAGAAGTCCCTGCCCTGTTGCGCAGATAAGTCCGCCGATAAGAAACGCCTTGACGCAGTTTTTGAGCTTCGGCGAGGGCGGCGTTACGCGCTTGACCATTTTAGCGTACTGTTCTTTAGAAGTTGCCATTTTCAACACCTCGACTTATTATCTGCAAAAAGAGTTCCAAAATTCATAAATTGTTTATTGATTTATCGGGTGTTTTACTATAAAATCTATTCATAAGGCGGTGATCTTTTGGCACTGATTGAAGTTAAAGATATTTATAAGATTTACAACCCCGGCGAAAACGAGGTGCGCGCCCTTGACGGCATTACTCTTTCTATCGACAGAGGCGAATTCGTCGCCATAGTCGGTCAGTCGGGTTCGGGTAAATCGACGCTTATGAATATGCTCGGTCTTCTCGACATACCCACAAGCGGAACCTATATGCTCGACGGCGTTGACGTGTCAAGTATGACCGACGACGAGCTGTCGGAAATCCGCAACAAGCAGATAGGCTTCATTTTCCAGGGCTTCAATCTCATACCGAGTCTCACCGCGCAGGCAAACGTTGAGCTTCCCCTCGTTTACAGAGGAATGAGGGGCGAGGAACGTCACAGACTTTCGCTCGAAGCGCTTGAAAAGGTAGGTCTTTCGCACCGTCTTACCCACCTGCCCAAGCAGATGTCGGGCGGCCAGCAGCAGAGAGTTGCGATAGCCCGCGCCGTAGCCGCGAGACCGCCTATCATACTCGCCGACGAGCCGACGGGCAATCTCGACAGCCACTCGGGCGAGGACGTAATGCAGATTTTAACCGGTCTTTACAAGGAAGGCAGAACGGTTATCATAATCACCCACGACCCCGGTATAGCCGCAAGAGCGAAAAGGGTTATCAAGATTTCCGACGGTCAGGTTATCGATGACTATATCAACGAGAACGTAGAATAAAAAAATCGGTCAATTCTATTGTAATTTGAAAATCTTTAGTATATAATATTATTCGTAAAAATTTGGAGGTGGCAACTGTGTTAGATCCCAACAAGACAATTAAATTCTCAATTAAGGACGAGCATGACGAGGAAATGCGCCAGACACTGCTCACGGTTTATAATGCTCTTAAGGAGAAGGGCTATAACCCGATAAGCCAGATAGTCGGCTATATTCTTTCCGAGGATCCTACCTATATCACAACACACAATAATGCCCGCAGTCTTATCCGCCGCCTTGACAGAGATGAGCTTTTACAGACTCTTGTTAAAGAGTATCTTATCGAAAGCTCTGAAAAATAAAGGAGAATAAAATGGCAGAGAAGAAAAAAGCACCCGAGTTTCTGACCTATAAGGGAAGACCGCTCGTAAGAAACGGCAACACCATTTACTACGGCAATATGACCGACGATTTCGTAATTATGATGCAGATCGGCGCTTCAAAGGAGTTCGGCGATCTGGACCTGGCTTCAAAGGTTTCGATTCAGCTTATAAACACCGATCCCGACGTCAGCATAAAGGAAAAAATCGTCAAGTCCAGTGAGAAAAAAGGTCTCTACGCCGCGATGGATATTGCGGATATCTGGCTTACCAGAGCGCTTAAGGGCGGAGACGAGGAAGAATAAAAATTTAGGACACGGAAAACTCCGTGTCCTTTTATTATATCTTTTATCGTTAATTCTGCGCCTGTGAGTAATTCAGCTCGCCGAGGTCGCGCCACGCAAGGTAGAAGTCGTTCATTGATCTCTTGAACGAGTCAACTTCAAGATTGCTGCCGGCGCTCTTCATTGAAAAGCTTCCGTTGCCAAGCTTTGTGTAACCGGATTTAAGCAGGGCCTCTTCAAACTGATTTGCCATCTGAGAGCTTCTCATACGTACGTGCAGGAACATTACTATTTCCTCGGGATTTACTACGCCCGACTTAAAGCCCGTCAGCCACCAGTGACTCTGCCATTCGCGGTAGAACCACATATTGTTCGCCTTGAAATCAGCCTCGTTTAAGTAAAGCGCCGATTCCCACTGAAGCATATGGTCATTGTCAACGCCCGTGTAGAGCATATTGTTCGCATTGGGATCCTGCGTATAAATACCTGCCTCGCAGCCGCCGAACACACAGTATTCGCCTTTACACAGCTGCATTCTCCAGTTATAGCCCTCCGTCGGTCCGAAGTCGATACGGATGGTCTTGTAATTCATATTGATATAGTGAGCGGCGGTATCGTAGTGCGCTACGAAGTTACCCTGCCTCTGCCAGTTGTCAAGCGGGACGTAAAAAATACCCTGATTGGGATCGTATTCCCAACCCATTACACTTATGAACTCGGCAATGTCTTTATCCGCAGGCAAACCGGGTTGTGAAGACGTAGCGAACATCCCCGCTTGATCCATCCTCATTACAATAGTTGCGATTTCAGAACGAGATGCAGTGGCGATTGGTGCAAGTGTTGTAGAATCTTTACCTCTAATTACGCCGTTTTGAATAGCCCAAACAACTGCATCAATTGCAAACGGGCTTATCCTATTAGCATCGTAAAATGTAATAAGAGTATTGCTAACATTATAAATCTTAGGTGAACCCATGTATCTATAAAGAATAACGCATATCTGCTCACGAGTGATATTGTCGCCTACGCCGAACCTGCCGTTGCTATAGCCGTTTATGATATGATTATCAACTGCCCAGTTAACGGCAGCAGCATAGTACGAACCATTTGCAATGTCGGGCATAGAACTCTGTACATTTTCATAAGTTGAAAGGTTGGCGCCTGCAATTCTCGCAAGGATTACAACGAAATCCTGACGCTTAAGTGTATCGGCAGGGCCAAAATTTCCATTCTTATAACCTGTGATAAAGCCACGGGTTGCGCAGTATTTAACCGCGTCGTAGAACCATACTCTATTCGCTACATCGGGAAAACCCTTATAGTCGTCGGCAAGTGAAGAAATGGCCGTAAACGGCAAAAGCGATAATACTAAGACCGCCGCAACCAGCAACGATAAAGTGTTTTTTACTTTATCATTTTTCATTTTTCTACCTCCCTTATTAGTTAATTAAATTGTATCACTTTCAAAAAATACAGTCAACAAAAAAAACGGGCGATTCGTGAATCGCCCCTACGGAATGTTCGTCCGAAGTGAGCACGTAGGGCGGGGTGCCCTCACCCCGCCGTTAGTTTACCGCACAGCTTTGCGGCGGCATGTGGGCATGTCGCCCTACGCATAGTAGGTTTTACACAAAAAGCAATACAATGGGTGCGGGTGTCCCGCCCACAACTTGCCAAAGGCAAATTTCACTCGTCCGAAGGACGAATTTCACTGCCAAAAGGCAATTTAACTCTTGCGAAGCAAGAATTTCACTTCGAGGTCGAAGACCTCGATAAACTCCGATTTGACGGGATAATAAAAAACGGGCGATTCATGAATCGCCCTTACAATTGTTAAAAATCAAGCTAACAAGATTTTTTATAAGTATTTATACGTCAGCTCATAGTCGCTGTCGAAGCTATGAAATATCAACAGTTCGGACATCACGGATTTCTCTTATTTTACAAATATAATACTTGTTCCGAGAAGCACCTGCGCGGTAAAATAGGTGATGATATACAGATTCTTGACCGGCTTGGTCTTGAACTTCTCCGCAAACATAAACAGCGCGAGCGTTGAGTCCGAAGTGATGAACAGCGCCGCACCCAGAAGCACCGTGACGAACACGGGTATCTGCATTATATGAATTGACAGCCTCGCCGCCATCGTGAGCATTGAGCTTATCATAAGCGCGTACAGGATTACGGGAACGGTGAGCTTGCCGTATCTGACTTTGTTTAAGAAAGCAAAGCCGAAATAGCAGGCCGTAAAGGCGACGGGCGCAATTACCGACGGAAGCGCAAAGAACTTTTCGCCCGGCGCTCTTGCGCTGAGTTCTCGGTAAAACGCGATAATGTAGAATATATGCCCTACAAAGAACGCAACGCCGCCGAGCACATTGATAATACCGTGCTCGGGAACGTGAATGAGCAGATCGCCCAGCACTCCGCAAAGAAGGCCTATAAACATAAGCTTCGCGTACAGGCCGAAGTTGCCCGAATAAAGTATGCAGCACACGGCGGTTATGATGAACATGGCAGCGCAGGCCATTTTCACCTTAAGCGATTTCCAGCACTTTTCGGGCCACGAATATTCAAGGAATTTCGGTACCAGAAAGAACAGCGCAATTACCGCCGCCGCATAAAGCGCGATATAAACGTATTTCATAATCTTTTCCCCTAAAACAAGTTATCGGACAGTCCGACTGTCCAAAAGGTGACAGAATTGCGTATTTGAAAACTCGTAGGCGTATAAAGATACGGTAGGGTTTTCAAAGACGCAAAACGCCGAAAGGTCGCAGTAATTCGACATTACTGCGACCTTTTTTTGCCGAATTGTAATATGTGTCTAACTTACGGCGGGAGCAAGCCCCCGCCCTACGTGTAAAGTTATCCGTGTTTAATACGGCGTGGTTATGGTGCCTTTTCGACAGGCGTTATTCTGCATCGGGTTCATACATTGTCTTGAGTTTAAGCAGGTGCTTATATCTCTCAACAGAGGTCTTTTCAGCCTTATCGAAGAGAACTTCCGCTCTCTCGGGGAAGGAACGTGTAAGCGATGAGTAACGTGCTTCGTTCATGATGAAGTCGCGATAGCTTGCGCTTGATTCCTTCGAGTCGATGGTGAAGGGGTTCTTACCCTCAGCCTTAAGCTGCGGGTTGTAACGGAAGAGATTCCAGTAACCGCAGTCAACAGCCTTCTTCATCTCAGCCTGACAGTTGGTCATACCGCCCTTGATCGAGTGCATCTCGCAGGGTGCGTATGCAATAACGATTGACGGGCCGTGATAAGCCTCAGCCTCGGTGATAGCCTTGATGGTCTGATTGTTGTCAGCGCCCATAGCTATCTGAGCAACGTAAACGTAGCCGTAGCTCATTGCGATTTCTGCAAGGCTCTTCTTGGCGATTGCCTTACCGGCAGCTGCGAACTGAGCAACCTGACCGATGTTGGAAGCCTTTGAAGCCTGTCCGCCGGTGTTGGAATAAACCTCGGTATCGAATACCATGATGTTTACGTCCTCGCCGGAAGCAAGTACGTGGTCAACGCCGCCGAAGCCGATGTCGTATGCCCAGCCGTCGCCGCCGAAAATCCATACGGACTTCTTGGAAAGGTATTCCTTATTGGTGAGTATATCCTGCTTTGCTTCACAGTCGCAGTCAAAGCCCTCGAGAGCCTTAACGAGTGCGGCGGTAGCAGCCTTGTTGGCCTCGCCGTCGTTTACGCTGTCAAGATAAGCCTTTGCAGCGTCGAGAACGTCAGCGGATGCCTTGCCCTCAGCTACGATAGCCTCAACCTTGGAGATAAGTCTGTTTCGGATAGCGTTCTGACCGAGATACATACCGTAGCCGTGCTCGGCGTTGTCCTCGAACAGTGAGTTAGCCCATGCAGGACCGTGACCGTCCTTGTCAACGGTGTAGGGTGATGTAGCAGCGGGACCGCCCCAGATTGACGAACAACCGGTTGCGTTCGAGATGTACATTCTGTCACCGAAGAGCTGGGTGATAAGTCTTGCATAAGAGGTCTCTGCACAGCCTGCGCAGGAGCCCGAGAATTCAAGAAGCGGAGTCTTGAACTGGCTGCCGATAACGGTCTTGGAATCGGCAACGTCGTCCTTGACGGAAACGTTTGCTACCATGTAGTCAAATGCAGGCTGCTTTGCATCCTGTGACTCACGGGAAACCATCTTGAGTGAGTTTGTCGGGCAGACGCCGATACAAACGCCGCATCCCATACAGTCAAGCGGTGAAACTGCCATCGTGTACTTGTAGATGCCCTTGCCCTTGCCTGCCTTCTTGTCAACAAGAGTTGCACACTCGGGAGCATTTGCTGCTTCCTCGTCATTAAGAAGATAAGGTCTGATTGTAGCGTGCGGGCAAACGTAAGCGCACTTGTTACACTGAGCGCATGTTGTGCCGTCCCACTCGGGAACCATAACGGCAACGCCGCGCTTTTCGTAAGCAGAAGCGCCCTGCTCGAAGGTACCGTCAACGTGGTCTGCAAATGCAGAAACGGGAAGCGAGTCGCCGTCCATCTTGCCTACAGGCTTCATGATGGAGTCAACCATCTTGACGAGCTTCTCAGCGCCCTTGCTCTTTTCGGGAGCGGTGTTGTCAACAGCATCAGCCCACTCTGCGGGAACGTTAATCTTAACGTAAGCAGTTGCGCCTGCGTCGATAGCATCCTCGTTCATCTTAACGATTTCGATGCCCTTCTTCATGAACTTCTGTGCCTTTTCCTTCATGTAGCCGATAGCTTCCTCGGGAGGAAGAACCTTGGCAAGTGAGAAGAATGCGGACTGA